>Ga0073908_1000570_pt1 | contig 60335 bp, 47 predicted proteins | sample MucameincwithD2O_FD_65484 | JGI IMG/M metagenome (GOLD analysis project Ga0073908, IMG submission 65484) | Mouse cecum microbial communities from Vienna, Austria - Mucus amended microcosms incubated with D2O | ecosystem: Host-associated > Mammals > Digestive system > Large intestine > Cecum... | reverse complement strand
ACATGTGGTTTCGATCTGTCAAATTTCTCTTTTGCCATAACTTAATTGTTCTTTATTTGATTAATGATCATGTTCTAAAATATCATTTGAGCCGGTGCCGAGACTTGAACTCGGGACCTCTTCCTTACCAAGGAAGTGCTCTACCGCTGAGCTACACAGGCAATAAATAAGAGCGGAAGACGGGGCTCAAACCCGCGACCCTCAGCTTGGAAGGCTAATGCTCTATCAACTGAGCTACTTCCGCTTGTTAATTAAAAATTGAAAGTTGAGAATTGAAAACTACTTGTAACCTTAATTTTCAATTTTCCATTTTCAATTGTAAGTGGGCAGTGATGGATTCGAACCACCGAAGTCGAAAGACAGCTGAGTTACAGTCAGCCCCATTTGGCCACTCTGGTAACTGCCCAATAAGTCGACAGTTGAGAATTGACAGTTGACAGATAAAACCGGAAAGCGACATAAACTGTCAACTGTCAACTTTCCACTATCAACTATTTCGAGCCTCTTGTCGGATTCGAACCAACGACCCCGAGATTACAAATCACGTGCTCTGGCCAACTGAGCTAAAGAGGCGAGCCTGCTTCAAAAAGCAGCCGTTTCGTCACCAAGGCGAAACGGCTGCAAATTTAGGCATTATTTCTTATATACCAAATTTATCTACCGTTTTTTTTATTTGGCTCTGATTTTTTCCTTGAATTTAACCAACTGTTTCTCCAATGCTTCTACGCATTCGTCCACCGATTCTTCAAAAGTGTCATTCACCTTTTCGGCAAAACAATCTCCATTTTTAATAATCAACCGGATAGCTGCTTCTTTATTCTTTGCAGATTCAGGTTTTACAACCTTTAAACTGACTTCTGCCGATATAATGCCGTCGAAATATTGTTCCAACTTAGACACTTTCTTCTGAATAAACGCTTCTAACTGATCAGTTGCGTCAAAATGGATTGCTTGAATTCTAATGTTCATAATAAACCTCCTTCTTTTTGTGCTCTTGGATGAGCATGATACACTTTTTTTAATTCCTCAAAGGTTGTATGTGTGTAAATACTGGTGGAAGCCAGACTGCTGTGTCCGAGTAACTCTTTCACGGCATTCAACTCCGCTCCATTATTCAACATACTTGTTGCAAACGAATGTCTTAATACGTGGGGACTGCATTTTGCCAATGTCGGAATGTCCGAGAGTTTCTTTTTTACTACCGTATAAAGAATACCTGTGGACAATTGTTCTCCGTTTTTCCGGACAAAGAACCATCCGCTTCCTGCGCCAACTTCACGATTTCGGACTTCAGTGTATGCAAGCATCAAGTTTTTTAATCTTTCTGCAAAAGGAATCAACCGCTGCTTGTTACGCTTACCTGTCACCTTGACCTGCATGGCGTCAAAATCGATATCGGTATCTTTCAATCCGACTAACTCCGAGCGCCTCACCCCGGTATCATAAAGCATTTCAAGAATCAGACGATCCCTCACACCTTCAAAATCCTCATCAAACCCATCTCCATCCAGCAATTCTTCCATATCCTTCTCTTTTACAAAAGTGGGTAACGGCTTCTTTGTCTTCGGACCGGTTACAAACCGTAACGGGTTTACAGAAACAAATCCCTGTTTCATAAGGAATTTAAAAAAAGATTTCAAAGAACTCAATTTCCGGTTGACAGACACGGGCGAAATCTTGTTATCCAAAAGAGAGATAATCCAATTCCGTACAATATCCGTATCAACTTCCTCCGGCACAAATGCGCCTTCTTTCTTCTCTTTTACAAAATCTTCGAATTGCTGCAAATCTTTGGAATAAGCATCAATCGTATATTCGGAATAATTCCGCTCATACCGAAGATAATCTAAAAATGAATCAATCTGCACATTCACGTTGCATCAACTTTTATGCAACGAAAATAGGAATAAGAATCCAATAAAACAAGCCTGGCAGATAGATTTTGTATTTTTATTCTTCTACCTGCTGTAATTGCTGAACGTAAACAGCACGCATCGTTTGTTTTCTCTTTGTTACAGAGGGTTTTTCGAAAGCCTGACGGCCTCTCAATTCTTTTACCACACCTGTTTTTTCAAACTTTCTTTTGAATTTCTTCAGCGCCTTTTCAATGTTTTCGCCTTCTTTCAATGGAACTACGATCATAATTTAATTTTATTATATTGTTTAATTACTATATCCACAAATTGGGCAGCAAAATTACTGATTGTTTCGGGATTAGCAAAACTTTCCGTAAATATTTTTCAGAAATCCTCCATACGGAAAGGTGGATAAGCAATCCCTTTTTCGGTTATAATCGCAGTTATCAAGTCGTGAGGGGTTACATCAAAAGCCGGGTTATAGGCTTTCACTCCTTCGGGAGCCATCCGCGAAGCATACCACATATCCGTGATTTCTTCGGGATGCCGTTCCTCGATCACGATCGAACCCCCATCGGGGCAATTCAAATCGATGGTAGATGCCGGGCCCAATACATAAAAAGGAATACCGTAATGACGGGCCAGGATCGCCACCCCCGAAGTCCCGATCTTATTAGCCGTATCGCCATTTGCCGCCACCCGGTCGCAACCGACTACGACAGCCTGCACCCAACCTTTTTGCATGACGATCGAGGCCATATTATCGCAGATCAGGGTAACATCCACACCGGCCTTATGCAATTCGTAAGCCGTCAGGCGCGCACCCTGCAACAGCGGGCGCGTTTCATCGGCAAACACCTTAAAGCCATATCCGCGTTCCTGACCCAGATAAACCGGAGCCAAAGCCGTCCCATATTCCGACACCGCCAGATGACCGGCATTGCAGTGTGTCAGGATGCCCATTCCCGGACGCAGCAAGGACAGGCAGTTCTCCCCTATCCTGCGACAGGCAGCCGCATCTTCCGCCCGGATCGCTTCCGACTCGTCACGCAGCAGTTGCAGGATTTCCGGAACAGACGCCATCGGATGGGCGGCCACGACTTTTTCCATCCGGTTCAAAGCAGCAACCAAATTGACCGCAGTCGGACGGGAAGAGGCCAGGTAATTTTTAATCCGGAGGAACTCACTGTAGAAGCCATCGTAAGCGTTTGCCGCAATCTGCCGGCAGCAAATATAAATGCCATAAGCCGCAGCTATCCCGATAGCCGGCGCCCCGCGTACCTTTAATTTATATATAGCATCCCAAACCTCTTCCGGCGAAGAAAGAGAAACATACACTTCACATCCCGGCAAGCGGGTCTGATCCAGAATAATCACGGAACTACCATCTTGGCTCAGACGGACTGTCTTCAAATCGGTTATATTGGTATTCATCTTTTATAATGTATAAGCATAATCAGGCACATAAAAAAAAGATATTTGCCGGGAAAACCGCACACAATCTTCGGCCAATCTGGATTTTCGCGAGCGGTTAATCGTTTGCCGACAATTGTCGGCAGGCCTGTCGACATCTGTCAGCAGACTTGTCGACAATCGTCAGCAGACCTGTCGACAATTGTCGGCAGGCAAATCTTTCCGTGCGAAGATACAAAATAATGCCGTTCATACGATTGGTTATTAGCAATCTATTTTACAAAATCTTTTACCGGAGGTTGAGGTCTATCACAGGAAATTTAATAACTTTGCCATATTAGTAATGTTGACAAAAAACAAAATGCGATGAAAACAAACATTCCTGAACGCATTGCCGCCTTGAGGGAAGCAATGAAACAGCATAAAATCGATGCTTATATCATTCCGACTTCCGACCCTCACATGAGTGAATATCCCGCTGACTGCTGGAAATACCGCGAATGGATTTCCGGATTTACAGGTTCGGCCGGAACAGTTGTAATCACAGCCGACAAAGCCGGGCTTTGGACCGACTCCCGCTATTTCTTGCAAGCTTCCACCCAATTGGAAGGGACAGGTATCGAGCTTTTCAAAATGATGTTGCCCGAAACCCCGACAATCCCGGAATTTCTGGCACACGAACTTGAAGAGGGACAGACCGTCGGACTTAACGGCGAAACATACAGCCTGGCAGATGCCCGCACACTGGAAAAATCGCTGGCGGAAAAAGAGATCAAACTGAACACTAACGTTTCGCTGATCGATCCGATCTGGAAAGAACGTCCGGCCATTCCGGAAGCTCCGATGTTTGAAATGCCGGTCGAATTAAGTGGAAAACCAGTCGAGGACAAACTACTCGAAATCAATAAAATGTTGCATAAAGCGGGAGCCGACTGCACCATTCTCTCCGCTTTGGACGAAGTGGCCTGGACTTTCAATATCCGGGGAACGGACGTTGCATATAATCCGGTCGTCATCAGCTACGCATTCGTTTCCGAGAAGGAAAGCGTACTGTTCGTTAATCCGAAGAAACTGCCTGCCGAAATAGCCGGGCATCTGAAGAAAGAAGGGGTAACGCTGGCCGATTACGGCATGTTGGCGACATTCCTGTCACGACTGCCTGAACGGACCCGGGTGTTTATCGACAGCAAACGGACAAATGTGGCCATCTACAATGCTCTGCCTGAAAGCAGCATCCTGATAGAAGGTATCTCGCCCGCCAACCATCTGAAAAGTATCAAAAACGAAACCGAGATAAAAGGGTTCCGCAACGCTGTCCTGAAAGACGGTATCGCCATGACCAAATTCTATTTCTGGCTGGAAAAGATGCTTAAGGCCGGAGAAAAAGTAACAGAGCTGAGTGCCGCCGCCAAGTTGACGGCTTTGCGTGCCGAACAGCCCCAATATGTCATGGATAGCTTTGCCAGCATATCCAGCTACGGCCCGCACGGGGCAGTCGTACACTATTCTCCAACTCCCGAAACAGATACGGAACTGAAAACGGACAGTTTGTACCTGCTCGACTCCGGAGCTCAATACTTGGACGGGACAACCGACATCACCCGTACGATCGCCCTTTGCGACGAGCCGAGCGAGCAGATGAAGAAAGACTTTACCCGCGCCCTGAAAGGTACGATCGGAATTGCCAAATGTAAATTCCCCGCAGGCATACGGGGCTGCCTGATCGACGCGTTCGCCCGCAAAGCCTTGTGGGATGCCGGCATCAACTACCTGCACGGGACCTGCCACGGTATCGGACATTGCCTGAACGTGCACGAAGGGCCGCAAAGCATCCGGATGGAAGAAAATCCGGTTATCCTGGAACCGGGCATGGTGATGAGCGACGAGCCTGCCATGTACCGTCCCGGCGAATATGGCATCCGTACCGAAAATATGATCTTGATCCGTGAAGACAGTGAAACGGAATTCGGAAAGTTCCTCGGTTTCGAGACGCTGACTTTATGTTATATCGATACAAAACTGGTTATCCCGTCCATGCTCTCCGTACGCGAACATGCCTGGCTGAACAAATACCACCAGATGGTATACGACTTGGTAAGCCCGCATCTGAACGAAGAAGAGAAGGCTTGGCTAAAAGAGAAAACAGCAGAAATCTAACGAGTTGAAAGTTGAGAGTTAAAAGTTGAAAGTGAAGAAAAATGTCGCTTTTAACTTTCAACTCTCAACTTTCAACTTTCAACTAAATAATTATGGCTTTAATAAAATCAGTAAGAGACTTTACTCCTAAAATAGGTAAAGACACGTTTTTAGCAGACAATGCCACTATTATCGGCGATGTCGAGATAGGCGAAGGTTGCAGCATTTGGTTCGGGACCGTGTTGCGGGGTGATGTAAACTCCATCCGGATCGGTAACGGGGTGAATATACAGGACGGTTCCGTCCTGCACACCTTATATGAGAAATCGACGATTGAAATCGGAGACGATGTTTCGGTCGGTCACAACGTCACGATCCACGGGGCAAAAATATGTAATGGCGCCCTGGTCGGAATGGGTTCGGTCGTACTGGACCATGTCGTGGTCGGAGAAGGTGCGATAATCGCTGCCGGATCGGTCGTGCTGAGTAAGACAATCGTCGAACCGGGAAGCATCTACGCCGGCGTACCGGCCAAGTTCGTGAAGAAGGTAGACCCGGAGCAGGCGAAGGAGATCAACCAAAAGATCGCCAAGAACTATCACATGTATTCATCCTGGTATAAAGAAGAAGAATAGATGAAAAGGATTGGATGGGCAATGCTATTGGTTGCCTGCTGCATAGGAGGTTTTCTGGCATTGCCCTCCAACTATTACCTGCGTAGGGCACTCACCCATTTCCTGCCCAAGATCGACCAATACCCGATCTTCGAGAACCGGATCGTCAAAGCGAGCGATCCTGCTCCGTGGCAACAGGCGAAAGCCTATAACACTTGCTCGATACCGGATAAATATCTTCCGGTATTCAACAACTTGAGGACAGTCGCCTATGTTGTCATACAAGACAGCACGCTGCTTTTCGAACAGTACTGGGAAGATTATTCGCCGAAATCGCACAGCAACTCGTTTTCGATGGCAAAAAGTATTGTTTCGCTGGCTATCGGATGCGCCATAGACGACGGGGTGATCCGGGACGTCGACCAGCCGGTCTGCGACTTTTTCCCCGAATTCGGCGGATATAACGGAAAGCCACTCACCATCCGCCACCTGCTGACGATGAGTGCGGGAGTCGATTTCCAGGAGGCTTATTCCTCTCCCTTCTCTCCCACAACACAACTCTACTACGGAGACGACCTTCACAAGATCGCTTTCGGCATGAAAGAGATTGCCGAGCCGGGCATAAACTTCATCTATCAAAGCGGAGTGACACAACTTCTCGCGTTCCTGGTTGAAAAAGCGACGGGAGAAAACATCAGTTCCTATGTCTCCCGCAAGCTCTGGACACCCTTGCAGGCCGAAGAAAACGCCTTATGGAGCTTAGACAAAAAGGAGGGCATGGAAAAAGGATATTGCTGTTTCAACAGCAACGCACGCGATTTCGCCCGTTTCGGACAACTCGTTCTGAATAACGGGTACTGGAACGGCAAGCGACTGATCTCCGAAAGTTATCTGAAGGAAGCGACTACGCCCGACACGACTCTCCTCTTCCCGGAATATAATGAAACGAACCACTGTTACGGATTCCAGTTCTGGCATCTGAACTACAAAGGTATGGATATCCCGTACATGCGGGGAATACTCGGACAATACGTCTTTATCATCCCTGACAAAAACGCCGTTGTCGTCCGCCTCGGCCACAAACGCAGCGAGACAAGGACGTCACAACATTATCCGGACGATATCGATACCTGGCTGGCCGCTGCACTGGATATCATGGAACAAGGTAAACAACACAATTAATTGCAAATGAAAGAATACAAATACATCCTGCTGGATCTGGACGGTACGATTACCGATCCGATGATCGGCATCACCCGATGCGTCGAATATGCATTGAACCATTTCGGCATACAGGTAAACGACCTCCGCGAGTTATGTCCTTTTATCGGTCCTCCCCTTCTGGACTCGTTCCGGGATTTCTATCATTTCACGGACGAACAAGCCAAAGAGGCTACAGAAAAGTACCGGGAACGTTTTGCCGATACCGGTATTTATGAGAACAAACTGTATGACGGCATGAAAGACTTTTTAGAAGAGGCAACCCGGCAAGGACGTATCCTGATGCTGGCGACATCCAAACCGACAGTCTTCGCCAAACGCATCCTGGACTATTTCGATATCGCCCGTTATTTCACCTTCGTCGCCGGTAGCGGCTTGGACGGTTCCTTTTATACAAAAGGAGATGTGATCCGCCATGTATTGGAAAGCAATAACCTGACGGACCATCCCTCAGTCGTCATGATCGGCGACCGCAAACATGATATCATCGGAGCCAAAGAGAACAGACTCGATTCGATCGGCGTGCTTTACGGCTACGGTAACCGGGAAGAGTTGTCGCAAGCCGGTGCGGACTATATCGTAGAGGATATTGCCGGACTGCGCAACCTGCTGTTCCATATATAAAGAAATTAAACTACTTTTGTGACAGAACACTTAAAAACTAAACAAATTATATCATGAGAAGAAACAATCTGTGGATAACAGCCCTTGCATTCGGGCTATCGTTATCGGCTTATGGACAGGGCAGGCAGGAAGGCGGTATCTCTTCCGGGATGTTGCAGGAAATCAAGCAAGCCTACAAAGGAACGCCGGCCGACAAAGCCATTCACAACGCGATCGCGGGTAACGACATCAACAAACTGGCAATCAACAACGACAGTAAAAACAATTTCGACACCTACTTTTCCAACAAAGTGAACAGCAAAGGGATCACGAACCAAAAATCATCCGGCCGCTGCTGGTTGTTTACGGGGCTGAACGTAATACGTGCACAGGTCATCGCCAAGTATAACTTGCCGGAATTCGAACTCTCGCAGAACTATAACTTCTTCTGGGACCAGCTCGAGAAGGCCAACCTTTTCCTCCAAGGAATCATCGACACACGGGAAAAGCCGATCGACGACAAGATGGTGGAGTGGCTGTTCAAGAATCCGATCGGAGACGGTGGACAGTTCACCGGCATATCCGACAACCTGATGAAATACGGCATCGTTCCTTCCGGTGTCATGGTCGAAACGTATAGCAGCGACAACACCAGCCGTATGTCCAACCTGATCGGCCTGAAACTGAAAGAATACGGATTGGAATTGCGTGACGCAAAAGGCTCGAAACCGGAAACGCTGGCAAAACGCAAAACCGAGATGCTGGGCGAAATCTACCGTATGCTGGTCCTCAACCTCGGAGAACCTCCTACGAAATTCACCTGGACCCGCAAAGACGCAAGCGGCAAACCGGTCGAAACAAAAGAATATACCCCGCAATCGTTCTATCAGGAATTCGTGGGCGAAGATTTGAAGAACAACTACGTCATGCTGATGAACGATCCGAGCCGCGACTACTACAAATTATATGAGATCGATTTTGACCGCCATGCCTATGACGGCAAGAACTGGACATACGTCAACCTTCCGATAGAAGATATCAAAGAAATGGCGATCGCCTCCATCAAGGACAGTACCATGATGTATTTCTCCTGTGACGTGGGTAAATTCTTCGACCGTAACCGCGGAGTGCTCGATGTCGACTATTATGACTACGGTTCGCTGATGGGCACGACTTTCGGTATGGACAAGAAACAGCGCATCCAGACATTCGCCAGCGGCTCTTCCCACGCCATGACATTGATGGCAGTAGACTTGGATGCCAACGGCCAACCTAAAAAATGGATGGTGGAAAACAGTTGGGGTCCGGGCGCTAACAACGGCCACCTGATCATGACGGACGAATGGTTCAACGAATACATGTTCCGCTTAGTTGTCAACAAGAAATTCATTACCGACAAAGTCAAGGAAGTATTGAAACAAACACCGACAAGGTTACCGGCTTGGGACCCGATGTTTGCGGAAGAAGAATAACGGAAATTGAGAATTAAAAGTTGAAAGTGATAGAACTGACCATTTTTTGGGGGAGTATGCTTAACTTTCAACTTTCAATTTCACAATACGTCTGAACACATCGTATGTAAAACGCGACAAGTCTAAATAACTGCGATAACCTAAATTGATATATTAATGAAAAAGAGATGTATATCTTTCCTATTGGTACTTTTATGTGGATGTCTTCCTGTTAAAGAAGACTTTACATCCAGAGATAAAGACACTGATTCATTTTTCCCGATTTTCACACGCTCTAATACAACATTATTCGAAATAATCGAAGCAGTAAGAGAATATAATGACGCTTATCCTTTTGTTGATAATTTTATCCAAATCTATGGATCTCCCATTTGGGACGAAGCTCTTTGTATCCAGATTGATGCCTGTGAAGTTTATGCTGTCCCCATCAAACATCCACAAAAAGAAGAAATAGAGTCTATTTGGTTCTTATCAAAACAGCCGGACGGCATTCATTTTTTTGTATTTGCACGAACAGAAAGGCCGACAGATATGAAAGAACAAGATTGGATGTTTGACTATTTCACTCAAAATGTTTTGAAAATCTCCCCTAAAAGCGGATTGTTTTTTCCACCGAAACAACAGATAACAAAAGGGTTGATTGATGTCGAATATTGTAATGATGTATATAGTTCGGCTGGCGGTCAGACATATTATCAAGGTCGACATTGTTGGCATGAATTCATATATATAGCATCCCGTTTTGAAGAAGGTAGCACGGGAATTGGCGGAGGCGGAGGCAGTGGAGGAAGCCTTAGTGGCTATATCCCTCAGAACCGAGGAGAAGTTGCATCTGCAAAAGTAGTTACCCTGGAGGAGAAGTTGGTAAGTTACACTAAAAACCTCACCGATAAACAGGTCTTAAAATTAGAGGATGCTCTCGCTGAAATGTTAAATGTATGTGGACTTAATACATTAAATCAATATCTTGTAGAAAGAGGCAGAAAACTGAGTAGTATAGTTTTCATTAAGCCGCTGGATTGGCAAGAAGGGCAAGAAGCTGAATTTAACGCTAAGTATAGCGGTCTGAATTTTTACGAAGAAAATAATATCACAATGGGGACTCTTGCGCATGAATATATCCATTTTTTTCAAGCCTTTTTTAATAATTGGAATTTACCTAATGAGTTGAGAGGCAAATTAGAAGTCGAACGGCACATTCTTTTAGATATAATTTATGAAGTTGATTTGAGGGAAAGAGACCCAGTTCTGTTTGCAAACAGGGGACAAACAAGATTGTTTAACGGGATCAATACAAACAATTTAGAAACAGAATACAACAAATGGCTATTCAAGATCACTGATAACTTTTCAAAAATTCCCCAAAATATAGATGTAAATAAAGTTGCATATTGGGCTGTCGAATATGGGAAATACACAATCAATCCTGAATATGGGAAATATGATTATACTGTAAATTATAATTTTGTAATTAATTCGATGTTAGAAATTGTCAGTAATAGTAACTGTTATAAATAAAGGAGGCACATTATGGTACGTTTTATATTTTTTGTTTGCATGGTTATGTTTTGTACAATTGACGGATATTCCCAACTTCCCGAATTTCAAGAACATGAATTAGGAATAGCACATGGGAAGAAGAATCGTTACAGGGTCGCAGCAGATTATTATTCACTCTATATAAGAAACATAAATAATACAATCGAAGGAAATATCGATTGTCTTTTTTATAAGGGAGGATATTGTGGCTATGTACTGGAATGGCCGGATAGAAGAAAAGACATTCAAGAGATTGTCAACACGGTTCTTCAACCCTACAAGGATATGATTAACAATTCCCGATATAAAGGAATCTGCATCACATTCTATCTACCCATTACGGGGGGGAGAATAAAAGATATTTCCTTTGTTTACATCAAGGAGCTCGTGATCCCAATCACTGTCATTGAAAAGTTAGAGAAAGAACTGAAAGAAAAAATAACCTTCCATATCGAATTTGACGCGACATCCAAAACGAAGCCATTAAGAGATTATACGAATATTGCCATTGAAGCATCTTATTCTGTAATGTAGCAAGAAGAAAGCAGTAACGGTAAGAATCTATGTGGTATGCCAAATCCGATGTTACTTTTTGGCATACCACATCTAATATATAACAGAGTACGAAGTTTAACTCTCAATTATCAATAGTATCCTTCATTCTGCGCCTCTTCGGCAGACGGCTTCGGAGACAGGCGGTCGATATGGTTCTGCGGGATCGGACGGAGCTTGTGATATTCCCGTATATTCGGAGCGGCATCCGGATTAAACTTCTTCACACGCTCGTACAAAGTTTCCGTACGCACCAAGTCTTCCCAACGGTTCATCTCGCCGTATGTTTCACGGGCACGTTCATCCAGCATAAAGCCGATAAAATCGTCACTGATCTCTGCTGGCGTTACTAATATCGACTTTTCGGTCGAACCGGTCAGGTTAGCTATATTGCCACCATCTATCTGCCACCACTCCTGCGGTTTGGCTTCTCCTTCCTTATAGGCGGCACGTTTACGGACGATGTTGATCAGCGAGGCAGCCTTCTCGAAATCACCCTTTCTGCCATAAGCTTCGGCAGCTATCAGATAAGTCTCACCCAGGCGCATACGGACAAAGTTACGTCCTCCCTGCTCATAGTTCATATCCGGACGTTGCGTATCGAGCCATTTCTTCAGGCAAGGGAAGAAGTGGTTCGTGTTTTCATCCACAGGAATTAAAGTATAACGGGCCTTCGCTATGTCCAACTGCATCTGGCGGTTTTTCGCTTTGTCGATCACGGTTCCTTTATAGTCTTTTGCCCCATAGTATTTCGGGATAAAATAGACAGCCGTATCTCCCAAAGCAAATTTAGGCTTACCTACCAGTTCCGCCGGAGTTTCATACAACAAATCATCCGTTGTCTTACCGTTCTCATCCACATAGTAATATTTATCCTGCCATACGGGAATAGACGATTCCTTATTGGCATAGAACACCCAGCTGAACATCTTATACATACGGGAATCATTCAGATGGTCGAACAACTCAGTTTGTAAATAAGGAGTCGGCTTCACACGCTTCCAGGCACGTCCCTGCTGGAGGTCACGCTGCATTCCCGGCAACTTCTCGTAAGTCGGAACCCAATACAAGTGCATCTTATTCCCATCCGAGCCGTTAAACAAGACGTCGTTTGTAAACTCGACACCCCAGATCGTCTCGGACGAAACCTTTTGCCTGTCCTGGTCGATCGTCAACGAATAGTCCGGTTCCAGGGCAAATTTGCCAGAGTTGATGACAGCCTCGGCAAAATAGGCAGTACTGTCCATGTCGGTCGGTTTCTGTCCACGCTGGTCTTTCACGGCGCTGCCCCTTGTCAGGTAGACTTTCGAAAGCAAGTTAGCAGCCGCCCATTTGGTTGCACGGCCACGATCCGCCTGCATGGCGACATCGGGCAGAGCATCAAACGAGTAACGCAGGTCGCTAATGATAAAGGCATACAAGTCCGCAACCGACGCACGCGGGAAATCGGTTATGATCTGTGAAACATTCCCTTCACTCAACAACGGGATACGTCCGAAATGCTGAACCAGATCAAAATAGAAATAAGCACGCATGAAACGAAGTTCACCTTCCCGCGCCACTTTCTCGGCTTCGGTCATATCTCCCACTTTCGGCAAGAACATCAATGCCGTATTGGCACGTGTAATACCTTTATAGGCATTTTCCCAAAATTCATACAACATACCGAAAGAAGAGTTCAGCTGATTGCTGTATTTATTGAAAGCATCCTTATTACCGCCATCGGCCCCTTCCCAGACATAATCCACGCCATACTCGGTCAGGCAATAATAACGCTCGCCACCGACATACCAGCGCATGGTCGAATAGACACCGTTCACGGCAGTCTCTATACCGGTCTTTGTTTCCAGATAATCATACGACACCCCGCTGACCACCTTTTCATTCAGGAATGATTCGCACGACACGCCGGCCGCTGCCACTAAAGACAGCAAACCATATTTTATTATATTTTTCATACTATCGTCTATTTATCATGTTAGTTATTATCAAAAGCTCAGGTTCACACCAAACAGATACGTCCTCGGCATCGGTTCATTGAAGTCGCCCCCACTTTCAGGGTCCGTACCTGAATAGCCTGTAAAGACATACGCATTCTGTACGGTTGCATACACGCGCAACTTCTGAATGCCGACATTCTGCAACAACGTCTTCGGCAAGGTATAGCCCAACGTCACCTGCCCGATTCTCAGGAACGAAGCGTCTTCCTTATAAAGAGAAGAAATGTAGTTCGGGTTCTCGAAGTCGATATTCGGGCGCGGAGCCTCGTTACTGTGGTTACTGATCGGATTGCCGTTTTCATCCTCGCCGATAATACGCCAGTAGTTCACTTTCGCACCGTTATAACGCCCGTTCAAACTCCATCCCCTATCAAAAGATTTTGTCTGCCCGAAAGCTCCATTCAGGAAGAAACTAAAGTCGAAGTCCTTATAATTAAAATAATTACTCATGCTCAACGTCACGTTCGGATTCTCATGGCCGAGGATAAAGCGGTCTTCGGAAGTGATCTTATAGTCGCCATTGCGGTCGACAATCTTGATATCGCCAGGTTTAAAGATGCCTCCCCACTTTTCGAGTTCGGCAGCATCTTCCAGTTGCCAAATACCGTCGGCCTTATAATCATAGAACACTTTCACGGGCTGGCCGATAAACCATTTATTCCCTTCGTCGTCGACTTTCCCGTTATAGAGTTCCACGATCTCCTCCTTGTTGACGGAGAACATAAAATCAGTCGTCCATTTGAAGTTCTTCGCATCGATATTGACCGTATTCAAGGTTACTTCCAGACCTTTGTTGCGGATCTGCCCGATATTCGTCGTCACATTGCCGAAACCGGAAACAATCGGCAACTGGCGGTCCATCAAGAGGTCGTTCGTGTTCTGAAGATACAAATCCACGCTACCCCCTATCCGGCCGTTCAAGAAACCGAAATCGATACCGGCATTCCATTGCTCGGTCTTTTCCCATGACAAGTTCGGGTTCGGCATCTCTTTCTGATAGAAGGCCAGCACGCCGTTCGAACCATAGCTGTAACGCCCGTATTCGAGGCTGCCCTGCGTCTTGTAAGGATCGATGGCCGTGTTGCCGGTGATACCCCAACCTAAGCGGAGCTTCAAATTACTCAGGCAGTCGACATCTTTGAGGAACGATTCCTCCTTGACACGCCATGCAAGGGCAGCAGAGGGGAACAGCACCCATTTATGCCCCGGCGCCAAACGGGAAGAACCGTCGTAGCGGGCAGACACCGTCAGCAGATAGCGGTCTTTGTAGTTATAGTTCACACGTCCCATGAAAGAAGCCAGATTCCAACGCTGGTAATCGCTCGATACGGACTCGATCGTCTGAGCTGAACCGACATTGTTCCAAGTCTGGTTCTCATAAGGCAGGTCTTTCACCTTGATTTCCGACTTCTCGTATGTTTCCTGCTGGATAGACTGCAAGAAAGTCAAACCCAGAGTATGATCTTTTTTGAAAGTCTTGTTATAGAACAACAGGTTTTCCCACGTGTACATACGGCGGTTGTCACGAGCATTGACAGCACGCGCCGGACTGCCGGAACGGTCCGAACTCAACGCCCCGTAGAACTCGTTGCCGTACCAGGGACCTATGTCGATACCGACATTCGAACGATATTTAATATCGAACGGAAGCGTGACGTCTAAATAATAACTTCCCAGGAAACGGTCTTTCTTTATCTCCTTCTTCATATTGTCCAAATTCAAGAACTGGTTCCAAAGTTGGGGATCATTCCCCGGACGGGAAGTAATCAAACGGCCGTCCGTATCATAGATATCAGCCAAAGGATACACGTTTTTCACATCACTATACAAATTACTCCCATTATTTCTGTCGACATGAGAAAAAGAGGTCGAACCACCGACTTTGACAAACCGGTTCAGTGTCCAGTCAAAATTGACACGGACCGAATAGCGGCGGTAATCTTGTCCTTTCACAATTCCGTCCTGTCCAAAATAAGTCGCGGAAGCCAGCATCTTCAATTTTTCCGTTCCGCCTCGCACACTGACTTCGTGGTTATGGATCGGAGCTACCCGCAACGCCTCATCTGTCCAGCTATTGTAAGGCAAACGTTCAGGACACCAATTTCCAGCTTCGTCATAGGCTTGTTCTATCTTCCCGATCACGTTCGGATCGGCATTGAAATAACCGATTTTTTTATCCCAGTCCAATGTAGGAACAAGTGGATACGGAGTTGTCTTCGATGTTGCCCGGTTTGCTTCACGTACCAGATCTACCCATTCAGCCCCATCAAACATTTCTATTTTACGAGCGGCTTGTTGTACACCCACATAGCCATTATAATCAATCTGGACTCTTCCTTCTTTTCCCTTTTTTGTTGTCACCAAGATCACGCCATTGGCACCACGCGAACCGTAGATGGCTGTTGCGGAAGCATCTTTCAAGACCTCAATCGATTCGATATCCGAAGGGCTCAATTCGTTTAATCCGACAACAATCGGAATACCGTCGACTACATATAACGGTTCGTTCGTCGCCTTCAGCGAGCGGTTCCCACGAACACGTATACTTGCCTCTTCACCAGGCTTTGCGCTTGTTTGTATAATCGTTACACCGGCGGCACGTCCTTGCAATGCTTGTACGGCACTCAGCGAAGCAGTCTCCTGTAACTTCTCTCCTTTTACCGAGGCTACCGAACCGGTCAGGTCCCGCTTCTTGGCCACACCGTAGCCGACAACCACTACTTCGTCCAAGTTTTGTAAGTCCTCTTTCAAAATGATAATCACATTTCCCTGTCCTTTGTAAGCATAGTCCTGCGGCTGATAACCAATGTAGGAAACAGATAACGTAACAGCCGGTTTAGAGATGGAAAAAGAGAATTTACCGTCAATGTCGGTAATGGAACCATTCGTAGTCCCCTTCTCGACTACGTTCGCCCCGATGATAGGTTCACCGGTCACATCCTTGACAACGCCGGAAACCGTATGCTGGGCATAGGAAAGCGTGGTCGCGCACACACAAAACAAAAAGACTAACATGGGCAGATGCAGCCTTTTAAACGTTTTCGTTTTGTTCATAATAATAAAAAATTAAATTATTCAGCAATTCCCGAACTGAATGATTTTTTCATAAAAAGAGGCGTGGGAACTGTTGATATACCCGATATTGAGGCCTTCGACTGCCCGACCAGTGATATAAACAACAGCCCACGCCCCTCTATTCTTGAAGACATACCCATGTCGGACATGAATATATATAACAAGGAAGGTACGTGAGCGTTCAGTTGTCTATTATCCTCTGGCCTGAAAGTGTCGAAGTTTCAATATCCGGATAATATCTTTAAACGCTTCTCGTAATCAATAAAATGCAGGGACCTACAACGCTATGCAAGTGTACGGACACAAATATAGAGAGAAGAAACTATACGAGCAAATAATAGTGGTTGTTTTTTGTGCATTGATTATTTTTTCAATAACTTACCACGGTTTGTCTATAAGGATTGACATTTAAAGGATTTATAATATGGCAGTGGCGTAGTTAAGCGATTATCGGTGGACTTGATAGAGCAGTTTCCTGATATGGGCTTATCTTCCCGCAATTTATGGGATATAAAGCGTTTTTATGAAAGATATAAAACCTATGATTCAAAACTGCGACAAGCTGTCGCAGTTTTACCCTGGGGACATAATCTCTTATTAATAAACAAAATAGACAGACAATGTTACATAGCCAAACTAACCCTATGCATTAGCCCTCGTAAAGCATAGGGTTAGGGAACCTAAAGCTATGCTTTACGAGGAGAAACTTGCCCAATCACTTTCCCGCTTCCGGCAAGTCCGTCCCCCCGTCGACCGGAATCATCAAAAACGAATATTCGCGGGCGGTCGGGGTGATCGTATATTCGGGATGGGTTTGGGCGCCCCAGGTGTTATCGCCGCCGACACCCATCTGGCAGCCCGCGATGTTCAGCCAGACCATGTCTTTCTTTTCGATGCTGCCGCCATGCACGTGTTTCGTCATGGAAGGGATATAGTAGAGATCCTCGATCGGAAAATTCCAGGCGCTGACCTCCAAAGGCTCCCGGGCTGACCGGATCAACAGGCCCTCGCCCGAAGCATTTTGCAGGGCGACCCAGCGGACATCCGTCTTATTGGCCGTTTCCTGGGCACGGACATACGGATGGTATTGTTCCCAGACGGTCGCCTTATAGAGATCGATGTCGACGGACGATTTGCGGTCCCAATAGTTTTCGTGCGGGCCACGGCCGAACCAGGTCATCCGGTCGTATTCGCCGGCAATCACCATCCGCATACCGAAACGGGGCATTTCGGGCAAGGCTTTCCCGCCCGGCGTGAAGTTCAAAGTCGTTCGGACAATACCGTCGGGATAGACGACGTAGGTCACGGAGCAGGCCGATTCCTGTTCCGGCATCGTATAGGAGGCACGGATCGTCACCGCTCCCCCGTCTCCGGCACGGTCGGCAGACATACCGACGAGTTGCAACTCGTTTCCGGCCTGCTTCCAGGTTCCGCAACGCTCCAACATACCGTTCGCCACATCGTTATCGGTCAGCGGCCGCCAGAAATTAGGGCGAAGGCCGGCTTGCAGATATTCTTTTCCTTTCACCTTCAGGCTGGTGATCTCTCCCGTCTTCCGGGAGAAAACAAGAACGGAAGAAGAGGCGGTCACCGTATAACCGTCCGATGTCTCATCCACTTTCGCCGATCCCTTAAAGGGGCGGTTTGGAATCTCTTTTACCGGTTCCTTAACAGGATGGCAAGGAAGTTGCCATTGCTCGGATGCTGCCAAATGCCCTTTGGGAACCAATGGAGAAGCCTCCTTCGTACAAGCGGAAAGATGCAGGAAATACTCCGTTTCGGGTTTAGCTTCGATAGCCGGGAGGGGCAGCGTGACGACAGCCGAGGCATGAGGGGCGATCACCGGGACATCGAGCTGGCCTTCGTACAAGATTCGTCCGTCGGCCTTGATCTTCCATGTATAATCATAGACATCGGAAGACAGGAAATCGTGGCGGTTCGTGACCTTCACCTGATTCGGCGAGAAGGGGACGCCTTCGAAATGCATATACTGATAGACCTTTTTCACTTCATAGATATGCGGATGCAGGGTGCGGTCGGCAGCCACCAAGCCATTGGCGCAGAAGTTGGAATCGTTGACAATGCCGACGAAGCCCATATCGCCGCCGTATGCCCAGACATCCTTGCCTTTCCGGTCCTTGATGGCAAACGTCTGGTCCACCCAGTCCCAGATAAAGCCGCCTTGCAGGTTGTCATATTTATAGATCAGCTCCCAGTAGTCGCCGAGGTTGCCGACGCTGTTCCCCATCGCATGCGCATATTCGCAGAGGATCAGAGGACGCTCCTGACGCTGGTTCGCCCATTGGCGTAGCAGCCAGATACGTCCGTACATCGGACAATAGATATCGGACAGGCCCTTCACGCCTCCCCCTTCGTACTGGACGGGGCGGCTCGCGTCGCGTTGTTTCGCCCAGTGGTAGATCGTCTCGAAATGTTTTCCGTAGCCGGACTCGTTCCCCAAGCTCCAGGTGATGATGGCGGTCACGTTCTTATCCCGCTCCACCATTCGTTCCATCCGTTCCATGAAAGGGATTTCCCAGCCGTCCATATTGGCAAGCGTACCGTCCGGATGGGCTTCCATGCCGTGCGATTCGATGTTGGCCTCGTCGACCAAATAGATACCGTATTCGTTGCAAAGTTCGTACCACTCTTCGTAGTTCGGATAGTGGCAGCAACGGACGGCGTTGATGTTGAATTGTTTCATCAGGCGGATATCTTCGACCATGCTCTCCACCGAGATCGAACGTCCGCGGTGCATATCGTGTTCATGCCGGTTCACCCCCTTGATCAGGACAGGCGTACCGTTGACTAAGAGCATTCCGTTCTTCATCTCCACCTTCCGGAAGCCGAAACGTTGCGTGAACGATTCCGTCACCTTGCCGCTCCGGTCCACCGTGTTCACGACAAGGGTGTAGAGGTCGGGCGTCTCCGCCGTCCAGCGTTTCACCTCCGGAAATTTTTCAGAGAAAGAGAGCACCGTGTCCGTCGCATTCCTGACCGTCAGGCAGCCGGATGCCAGTTCTTTCTGCCCGTCGAGGACTTTCAACCGGACCGATGTTCCTTTTGCTAAGGAGCGGCTATCCATCGTAAAACGGATATCGAGCAGACCGTCCCGGTATCGGTCATCGAGGTCCGCCTTGATCTCGAAGTCTTTGATACGGGATTTCGGACGGGCTATCAGCATCACGTTCCGCTCGATCCCGCTATATTTCCAGTAGTCCTGTCCTTCCAAGTAAGAACCGTCGCTATAGCGGTAGACTTCGACCGCCAACTTGTTTTCTCCAGCTTTCAGATATTGATTGATCAGAAATTCGGACGGCAGGCGGCTATCCTCGCTATAGCCCACGAACCGGCCGTTCACCCAGCAATAATAAGCGGATTCGACTCCTCCGAAATGGAGCAGCACGTCCTTCCCCTTGAAATGCTCCGGGACGGTAAAGGTCGTCACGTACGAGCCTACCGGATTATAATCTTGCGGCACATATGGAGGATTGGCGGGGAAAGGATAGCGGGTGTCCGTATAGATCGGGGCGTCGAAGCCCTGGAGTTCCCAACTGCCCGGCACTTCGATATCTTTCCAGCCGGAGACATCGAAGCCTTCTTCGTAGAACGTGGCGGGACGGGAAGCCTGGTTCTTGGCAAAATGGAACTTCCACGTTCCGTTCAGCGACTCGCGGCGTTCCAGCGTCGCGTCTTTCTGCAAAGCGGCTCTTTCCGAGGCATAAGGCACGAAATGGGCATGGATCGGCTCCCGGTTGATCTGGTTTATGCGCTGGTTCTCCCACTCTTTATGCTGGGCATGGCCGGCCAGGGCCAATGAAAGCAGCGCACCGATGGCGAATAGTTTGTGTTTCATGATAATAGAAATCTAAGTGTTTGCGACGAAGATACGGAATAATATTCAATCTTTCCCCCAATCCGAAGGTTTTGCACCCATTTGGAGGATAAGATTTCCGCCGGCCGCCAGATCGGCGTGCATCAGGTAGCATTTATCGTACTTCTTCCCGTTCAAGGTCGCACTCTGGATATAGATATTCTCCGGACTGTTATCACGTGCTTCGATCACAAAAGAGCCGCCCGTCGCATAGGCCGGATCCAAGCGGAACTCCACCCGGTCGAATACCGGACTGGTGATCTCATAGCGGCCATCGCCCGGGCATACCGGATGTATGCCGGCAGCAGCCAGCACATACCAGGCGGACATCTGCCCGACATCTTCGTTTCCTACTAAGCCGGTCACTTTGTTGTGATAAGCGTTCCGGCAAATGTCGCGTGTCCATTTCTGGGTAAGCGAAGGCACTCCCAACCGGTTAAACAGGAAAGGCACATGATGGACCGGCTCGTTGGCATGGTTATAATAGTCATTCCAGAGATAGTCGCCCGGTGTTTTCTCAAACATATCCGTCAGGTCGGCCAACACCTTTTCACGGCCACCCATCAGGCGGACCATCCCCTCGATATCGTGCGGCACGAACCACCCTTGTTGGTAAGGATTGGATTCCACGCAACCATAGCCCTCTTGCAAACGCCCCTTTTCGGGCAAAGAAGAAAAAACACCTTTCTCATCACGCGGACGGAACCACCCCGATTCAGAGTCGAAGATGGTCGCATACGACAGGGCACGCTTGTCAAAATACGCCCGGTCGCTCTCTTTCCCCAACCACCCGGCCAAACGGGCCATGCACCAATCCGTATAGTCATATTCCAACGTGCAGGAAATATTGCCGGGCGTATAACCGTCTGCATTATTTCCAAAGCGCCGGGAAGTGTTCAAGGCATAGCGGTACGCTTTCTCCACGTCATAACCTCGAATGCCTTTCTGGTAAGCATCGCACAAAACCGAAATGGCGGGATTGCCCACCATGCAACCGGAGTAAGCATTCAAGAGCTCCCACCGTTCGAGATATTCATTGCCACTCTGGTCGGCTATCTCCACAAGCGAGTTGACAAGATCGTTCACCATCTCCGGGTTGATGATGGTCTGAAGAGGCATCTGGCTACGAAAGACATCCCAGCCGCTAAAGATCGTCCGCTTACGGAACTTGCCGGTCTGATGGATCTCTTTATCCGCTCCGGTGTACTCGCCGTTGATGTCGCTACAAAGGCGCGGATCAATCAACGTATGATAAAGAGCCGTGTAAAAAATTCTCTTTTCCTCGTCGGTTCCTCCCTCGATAGAGACTTTCGCCAATTCGTCATTCCAAAGACGGGCACACTCGGCGTATGTCCGGTCAAAATCGAAGCCTTTCATCTCCGCCGCCAAATTCTCCTCCGCGTTCTTCAAACTGGTATAGGAGATGCCGCTCTTTAACAAGATCTCCTCATCGGGTTGGGTTTCAAAGTTGGCGTAAAAACCCAAATGCTTGCCTTCAAATGCCGAAACAGAAGGGTGGATGGCGGCTTCACGGATCGCCTCGCGGTACCGCTCGCTACAAACATCTTCACGCTTACGTTTCCAATCGTCCGGAATATCGGCAGACCAAACGCCATGACTGGAAAAAGGTTTAGAAAATTGGGCATAGAAATAGACCGTATAGTCGGCCTTGCCGTCTCCGTTTCCCCAACCGCCTCCATCAGGTGTGCATTGCATCCAACCTTTGATGGTATGGTCGTTCACAACTTCTATGCTTTGAAGTGTCGATGTTCCACCTACCCGGCGTGCCAGATCGACCTGTATACGAGCCTCCTTGCTCTCCGGGAAGGTGAAACGAAGCATCCCGCTATGGGGCAAAGCGGTCGCTTCCGCCTGAATCTTATAATCGGAAAGAAAAACAGAATAATAGCCGGCCGAAGCCTTTTCGGTCGATTTGTCGTATCGGGAACGATATCCTCCTTCCGGCTTGTCTTCCGTTCCGGCGAATGTATGCAAATTCCCGATCGTCGGCATCACCAGGAAATTACCCAAATCGCCGTACCAACCGATACCGGACATTTGTGTAAACGCGAATCCTTCGATCGTCGTATGTTCATAACTATAGCCGGGACCGTTATCGCCTCCGGTAATCGTGTTGGGGCTGACCTGCACCATGCCGAAAGGGGCGGTCGCTCCGGGGAACGTCTTTCCAAGCCCATGACTGGCACCCGCCAACTCTGTATTCGTTGAAGCTCCCACAAACGGGTTTACATAAGAGGACAGAGGGCGCTCGTCTGCTTCTGCTTCCTTCTCCACCGTATGGCAGGAAAACAAAGAAAGGGACAAGGATAGTCCCAACAAAGATAGTCTACTATTCATCATTATCAGATTAAAAAAGGCTACATCAAAAGTCGTTATCTGTCATTCCGGATCAAATCCGCCACGACAAGAAACTTTTGAGGCAGCCTCGTTTTACAAAGCTTACAAAGTTCACAAAGCCAATTCCTTCAATATGCCATCCGTCGCTCCGGCATTGCCTTTCACAAACTGGCCGGCACTCTCGCCGGAAGCCTTCAAGACCTCGGCGTAGGTCAACAACTCGTCCATCTTGCCCACGAACTCATCTTTCGATGCGACCGAGAATCCTCCGCCCACCTTGATCAAGTCACGGGCCTCCTTGAACTTCTGGAACCGGGGGCCGAACAACACCGGAATGCCATAAACCGCCGCCTCCAGCGTATTATGGATGCCGGCTCCGAAACCACCTCCGATATAGGCAATCGTCCCATACCGGTAGATGGAAGACAACAAACCGAAGCTATCCACGATCAGGCAGTCTTTCCCTTCAAGCAGACTATTATCCTGCATCACTTCGGACAGGCGGACAAACGGGCGTTTCAGCAACGACTCGATATACATCAGATGCTCCCGGTGAATCTCGTGCGGGGCGATGATCAGCTTCATCTCCGGATGTTCATTGAAATAAGGGATCAGGATTTCTTCGTCCTGCGGCCAGGAACTCCCGGCGATCAAGGTCACCGCTCTTTCTTCTGCCCGCCGGTTTAAACCGACGGCAAATCGTTCGACTTCCGGTATATCACGCGCTTGATTGCGGACGTCCAACACCCGGTCGAAACGGGTATCGCCGAAGACCGTCACATTATGGATTCCGTATTTTCCAAGCAACTCCTTCGAGCGGTCGTCCTGCACGAACAGATGCGTAAAGCAGTGCAGCATCTTCCGGTAAGGAGCTCCGAACCATTGGAAAAACAACTGGTCGGGACGGAAAATCGCCGAAATGATATAGACCGGGATTCCCCGTTTCTTCAACTCATGCAAATAGTTTCCCCAGAACTCATACTTGATGAAAACCGCCACCGCCGGATTCGCCAGATTCAGGAACTTCTTTACCCGGTAAGGCGTATCGAAAGGCAGATAGCAGATAACATCCGCCCCGTTATAGTTTTTCCGCACTTCATAGCCTGAGGGAGAAAAGAAAGTAAGCAATATCTTATATCCCGGATATTGCGCCTTGATCTTTTCGATCATGGGACGTCCCTGCTCAAACTCTCCCAACGAAGAAGCATGAAACCAGATGTACTTCGCATTCCGGTCTATCTTCTCACGCAATATGCTATTCGTCTTCCACTGGCCGAAACGCATCAGACGCGCCTTCCGGTGGAAAGGAGAAATCAGGGCGACAATAAAGGCATAAAAATGTATGAGTAAGCTGTACATGGTAAAACAATTTATGATTTATGATTTATGATTTATCATCGATACATAAATCATAAATCATAAATCTGAAATCATAATTTCTCTATCGCTCTCTGGATGCGGCGGATAGATTCTTCCTTACCCAGGGCTTCCGTTATGTCGAAGATATGCGGACCTTTGCCTTCGCCGACAAGGGCCAGGCGGGTTGCATTCATTATATTTCCCAAATGATAGCCTTTGCTTTCGATCCAGGCTTTTACCTCTTCTTCCGTACCCTCGATATCGAACGGCTCACGCGCACGAAGCACTTCGATCAGTTCGGCAAGCTGGGCGGCACTATCTTCTTTCCAACGTTTTTTACGCGTCTTTTCGTCATATTCAGTCGGAGCGATGAAGAAGAACGAGCAGAGATCCCACAAGTCCTTGATAAAGGTGGCACGGTCTTTCATCATAGCTACGACCTTCTCCACGTATGCCGGATCGGCTTTCACACCGTGGCTTTCGAGGATCGGCATAAAGAGGGCGGCTGCCTCCTTATTGTCCATAGCCTGGATATAATGATGGTTGAACCATTTTCCCTTTTCATAATCGAACTTGGCACCGCTCTTGCTACAACGGCTCAGATCGAAATATCTGATCAGTTCGTCCATGCTCATCACCTCTTGGTCATTGCCCGGATTCCATCCTAACAGAGCCAGGAAGTTAACAACCGCTTCGGGCAGATAACCGCTCTCGCGATAGCCTGAAGACACCTCGCCGCTCTTCGGGTCATGCCATTCCAGCGGGAACACGGGGAAGCCCAGGCGGTCGCCGTCGCGCTTGCTCAACTTGCCGTTTCCTTCCGGCTTCAGGAGCAGCGCCAGGTGTGCAAACTGAGGCATCGTATCCGCCCAACCGAAATAACGGTACAGCAATACGTGAAGCGGGGCGCTCGGCAACCATTCTTCACCACGGATCACATGCGTCACTTCCATCAAATGGTCGTCCACGATATTGGCTAAGTGGTAAGTGGGCAGCTGGTCGGCCGATTTATATAAGACTTTATCATCCAGGATAGAAGAGTTGATAATCACTTCGCCACGGATCAGATCGTTCACATGGATATTTTCATCCGGTTCGATCTTAACACGGACCACATACTGCTTACCGGCATCGATCAGGGATTTCACCTCTTCTTCGGAAAGAGTCAGCGAATTGCGCATCTGCATACGGGTGGAGGCGTCATACTGGAAATTGGGGATTTCCTTTCGTTTGGCTTCCAGCTCTTCGGGTGTGTCGAATGCGATATAAGCGTGGCCGGCATCTAACAACTGATCGACATACTTCTTGTAAATCTCCCTGCGTTCACTCTGACGGTAAGGACCGTACTCGCCTCCGAAGCCGACACCTTCGTCGAACTTGATTCCCAACCAGGTAAGCGCTTCTATAATATAGGCTTCCGCTCCGGGAACGAAACGTTGCGAGTCGGTATCTTCAATACGGAGAATCAGATCCCCACCATTCTGTTTGGCAAACAAATAATTGTATAAAGCTGTACGAACACCTCCGATATGCAAGGCTCCTGTAGGACTCGGTGCAAACCGGACTCTAACTTTCCTTTGAGTCATAATTTTCTATTTTATAACTTTTCGCCGGGGGATTAATCCCTCGGCGAAAAAATCTTTATTATGTTTGAATTATCTATTACCGGGGAATTAATCCCCCGACGATGCGGCAAAAGTAGCCCTTTTTTTTCTCTTAGTAAACTTTTTTATGTACATTTCGCCTTTCAATCAAGGAATGAGAGATTTTTACATTAATATAGCGCCCGTCCTGTCTGCACGCATTTGCCTGCCGACATATGTCGGCAGGCCTGTCGACAATCGTCAGCAGGTTTGTCGACAATCGTCAGCAGGTTTGTCGACAATTGTCGGCAGGCAATCAGGTGCTGATAAAAAACATATTACTTATGAAGGTAAAGAACTATAGTATACATCCGAGCGTCTATTTCATTGTGGCGGCTTTGCTGATCGCTTACTTCTTCCCGCGGGAAGGGAAGTTCCGTTACCAGTTCTACGAAGGTAAGCCCTGGCGATACGGCCTGCTCACCGCCCCGAGCGACTTCCCGATCTACAAGACAGATGCGGAAGTACAGGCCGAACGCGATAGCGCCCTCAAGAAGTTCGAGCCTTATTACCGGCTGGATGCCTCAATCGAATCCAAAGAGATAGACAAGCTCCGCGCCGGCTATCGCAACACGCTGAAAGACCGGGCAACCCCGGCCTATATGCAATATATCGAAAACAGCTTGCAAAAGCTATACCGCGACGGTATCATTTCCACCCAGGATATGGACGAACTCAAAAAAGAAGAATATCCCCGTATCAACCTGCTTGCGGGTAACGTCGCGCAACATCACTATAGTAGCGAGTTCTTTACGGTCAAGACGGCATACGAGTTTATCATCAACAATTGCCCCTCCTATCTGGATAAGTCGATACTGCAATCCTGCGATATCAATAACTATTTGGTAGAGAATGTCACATACGACAAAGCGATGTCGGACAAAGTCAGGGAAGATATCTTGAACAGCGTCCCGTTGGCTAACGGCATGATACAGGCAGGTGAACGCATCGTCGACCGGGGCGAGATCATCGACAACCACACTTATAACGTGCTCCGCTCTCTTAAGATCGTACATGAAACCAAGTCCGGCGGCGCCCAGCGGCAAAGCATCATCTTAGGAGGCCAGTTCGTGCTGGTATTCGGGATTCTTTTCTGCTTCTGGTTGTACCTGTGGTCTTTCCGGTTAAAGATCCTGCATAACAGGAAAAATGCGCTCTTCCTCGTCTTATGCGTATTCGTAAGTTGTATTCTGACGGAGCTTTGCGTGACATACGGGTTGTTCAATGTCTATATCCTTCCGTTCGCCATTGTGCCGATCGTGGTGCGTACGTTCTTCGACTCGCGCACGGCTTTGTTCACACACCTGGTCATCGTGCTGATCTGCTCGCTGATGGTTCCTTTCCCGCACGAGTTCCTGTTGCTCCAGGTGATTGCCGGCATGGTCGTGACATTCAGCCTGAGGGATCTATATGAACGCTCGCAACTGATCCGTTGCGCCTTTTTCATCTTCATGTCGTACGCGCTCTGCTACATCAGCCTGTCCATTTACCAGGAAGCGGACTTCAAGAAGATCAACTGGATGATGATGCTCTATTTCGGCATCAACTTTATCCTGCTGATGTTTACATACATATTAGTATATATGCTGGAGAAGACGTTCGGCTATGTGTCCAGTATCACATTGGTCGAACTCTCCAATATCAACACTCCGATCCTGAAAAGGCTGTCCGAAACATCTCCGGGCACCTTCCAGCACTCCCTTCAAATGTCGATCTTAGCGTCGGAAGCGGCCGCGGCCATCGGAGCAAACGCGCAACTGGTGCGTACAGGCGCCATGTACCACGATATCGGGAAGATGGCGAACCCGGCATTCTTCACCGAAAACCAGAGCAGCATCAACCCGCATAGCCAGCTCACATACGACCAAAGTGCCAAGATCATCATCAACCACGTGAACGACGGCATAAAGATTGCAGAAAAGGCGATGTTGCCCAAAGCGATTACCGACTTTATCCGCACCCATCACGGACGCGGGAAAGCCAAATATTTCTACAACTCCTTCAAGAACCAATATCCCGACCGGGAGATAGACGAAGAGATCTTCACGTATCCCGGCCCGAACCCGTTCTCGAAAGAGACAGCCGTGCTGATGATGGCCGACTCGGTCGAAGCGGCCTCCCGTAGCCTGAAAGAACATACGGAAGAAAACATACGCGCATTGGTCGACAAGATCATCGACGGGCAGATCGCCGACGGGTTGATGCGAAACGCCCCGCTGACGTTCAAGGATGTGGAAACGATCAAGAATGTGTTTGTGGAGAAACTAAAGATCATGTATCATACGCGGATCAGCTATCCGGATTTGAAGAAATAAACAATCCTTTACCCTGACATCAGGGTGATCTCTTATCATACAAAATCAGGAGAAGAGGTAATGCTTGCCAACAGCCCCGCACAAGCATCCTCCAAGAGGTCGAGGACCAGTTCGAAACCTTCTGCCCCGCTATAGTAGGGGTCGGGGACATAGTCATATAGTTTGCTCCGGGAATACTCCGTCATTTGATGTATCTTTTCCACGGATTCCAAATCCGGAGCTTTCCGTTTGAGGTCGTCTATGTTGCGGTTGTCCATGCCGATGATCAGGTCGAAATCGAAAAAGTCTTCCGTACATACCGGGCGGGAAATCGAATCCAACTTATATCCCCTGCGGGCAGCATGCGAGCGCATACGCGGATCGGCCTTTTCCCCTTCATGATAGCCTATTATCCCGGCAGAATCGACCTTGATCCGTCCGTCTAATCCCGCATCATGAACCAACTTCTTCATCACGGCCTCGGCCGACGGCGACCGGCAAATATTCCCCAGACACACAAACAACACTTTATATTCTTTCTTCTCTTCCATCATTTCTATTCTCCATTTTCAATTTTCAATTCCTAAGCCGGATCCACATCGTAATGCACAATCAACTGCTTAAACGGCAGATAACGTTGCATCTCGGCATGCACGGACTCCAATATCTCGCGTACCGGAGCGATCGCGGCGGCAATCTCTATCTTTAAAACTATTTTCCGGATATGAAGGGTTTGCACACGCGTTATCGGCGGAGTGACCGGCCCCAACACACGTTCGCCCAGACGACGGCGGAGGTTTTCGGCATATAAAGCCGATAGCTCCTGCAAAACAGAATCATTCCGGCTACGCAAGACAATCACGATCAGGCGATAGTAAGGCGGATAACGGAACATGCTCCGCTCACCCAATTGAAGACGCACCATATCCTTATAAGCGAAACGTTCTACCATCCGGATCAGAGGATGATCGGGCCCCGATGTCTGCAAAACAACCGTTCCCCGCTTATCCCGTCTTCCTGCACGTCCGCCGACCTGCACCATAAGCTGAAAGGCCCGTTCATGGGCACGGAAATCCGGGAAGTTCATCAGGCTGTCCGCATTCAGGATACCGACCACACTGACGTTCCCGAAATCCAAACCTTTCGATAACATCTGGGTTCCGATCAGTATCTGCGTTTTGCCTTTCTCGAAGTCGGCTATAATACGCTCGTATGCCGTACGGGTACGGGCGGTATCGAAATCCAAACGTTCGACCTTGGCTGAGGGGAAAAGAGTTGCAATCTCCTCCTCCACCATCTCGGTTCCGAACCCCATCGTACGAAGTTCAGGACTCTGACATTCCGGGCATTGGTGAGGCAACTGGATTTTATAGCCGCAATAGTGGCATACCAGCTCGTTACGGAACTTATGATACGTCAGGCTGACATCGCAATTGACGCAATGGGGAACCCAACCGCAGCTCTTGCACTCGATCACCGGAGCGAATCCCCGTCGGTTCTGGAACAGGATCGCCTGCTCTCCTTTTCCCAACGCTTCGTTGATCTTTTCGACCAAGACCGGCGAAAAGAGCGTATCTTTCATGATCTTCTTACGCCTCAACTCCTTGATATCGACCGTCAGCATTTCCGGCATCAGCTGGTCGCCATAACGGGTGGCCAGTTCCACCAAGCCGTATTTGCCGGTAGTGGCATTAAAATAAGAATCGATAGAGGGAGTGGCAGAGCCCAACAACGTTTTAGCCCCATGCATGCTTGCCAGCACCAACGCCGCATTCCGGGCATGATAGCGCGGAGCCGGGTCCTGCTGCTTATAGGTATTCTCATGCTCCTCGTCTATAATAATCAAGCCTAAATCTTTGAACGGCAAAAACAGGGAAGAGCGGACACCTAATACCAGCATCGGTTCGCCCGTATGCAACAAGCGGTTCCAGACTTCCACCCGCTCGTTATCTGAAAATTTGGAATGATAGACCAGCAGCTTATCGCCGAACAACTTGGCAAGCCGTTCCGTGATTTGGGTGGTAATGGCGATCTCGGGCAACAAGTACAAAACCTGGCGGCCCATCTTCAGCACCTCGTCGATCAGGCGCATGTAGACTTCCGTCTTCCCGCTCGAAGTAACGCCATGTAACAAGCAGACTTCTTTCTCCCGGAACACCTCATGTATCTCCCCGTAGGCCTTCTCCTGTGCCGGACTTAAAGGGTTAAGAGGTTGCAGGCGGCATACCTGTACCTGCAATCGTCCCACCTCTTTCTCATAACTTTCGAGCACACCCCGTTTCAGCAAACCGTCCAATATGGCAGGAGAACAACCGCTGCTCTCCAGCAATTCCTTCTTCGACAATTCGCGTGCCAGTGCCGGATTAAGCGCATGACTGAGTTCCAGGAAGCAGATCAGCAGGTGTTCCTGCTTCTTCGCCCGCTTGAGGTCGTCAAATACGGATTGCAGAGACGCACGGCCGTGCGTCTCTGCATCCTTATATGTTTCGGCAAGACGGATAAAGGTCTGCATCTTCGGCACAAAACCCCGTTTCATCTCCTCGCTCACCTCGACCGCACCTTTTGCCATCAGGGAGGCGACAACGGGCACGACATTCCGCAATCCGGTTTTCTTTTCCAGTTCGGAGACCGTCAGTTTCAGGACACCGGTAAAGGCATCCAGCACGGCCTGTTCATTCGGTCTCAAAGGACCGTCGGCTTCGAACTCTTCATTATAGGTAACGGCCGTTTCGCTCTCCAGCTTCAGACCGGAAGGCAAAGCCGCCTTATAAACATCTCCCAGTTTACACAGGTAATAGGATGCAATCCACTTCCAAAAACGAAGTTGCGGACGACGGAGCACAGGCGTGGCATCCAGTAAGGCGTAAATCTCCTTCGTCTCATACTGGCTATCGCCCCCACGCTCGTGCACATCCATGACGATAGCGGTATAGTAACGCTTCTTTCCGAAGTGGACGATCACCCGGCAACCGGGTGTCACCGTCTGTTCCAGATCGGGCGGTATGCTATAGGTATAGCTGTTCTCCAACGGAAGCGGGAGTATGACGTCTGCGTACTTCATTCTTATTCTGTTTATATAATAAACCTATTGTTCTTCGCGATGCCAAAAGTAACAAAAAAGGCCGGACTCTTAAAGCCCGGCCTCCGTTTATCTGATCACGAATCTTCTTTATTCCTTTTTAGAACAGGATGGCGGCCGTAACAGACCAACCGCGATTCTTACCGTTTAATTCGAACTTGGATGCGCTATAATCATCCGTCAAACCGAGAGCATAGTTGAAACCGACCTGCAAATGTTTGATCAGTTCCACACCGGCACCCAAGTTCAAACCGGCATTGAAACTCTTTGCCTTCAACTGGTCTCCGACCGATCCCGGAATATCCCAGAACTTATCGCCTCCCACACGGAAACCGACATACGGACCGGCAGCCAGATAGCCTTTGACAATCGGCAAGCCGAATTTCCATTTCAGGTTGACCGGCACATCTATATAGTCATTCTTAATGTCTTTCTCGCTCTTCACGCCTATCCCTTTTTGCGAGTACAGGATAGCCGCATCAAAGCCCACTCCCATCACCGGAGCCATCACCTCCACCATCGGACCGATATTAAATCCAGTCACATTATCCTTTCCGACAATGTCCTTGTTGAAATGGACAGACGAAATATTCAAACCGCCTTTTATACCGAACTTAATCTGGGATTTCGCAGGCACGGCAATCAACGCCATTACTGCCAACAATATAAGCCCTACAATCTTCTTCATACTTTTTCTTTAATTAGTTAATACGAATTACAAATAAACGCACTTTTCCAATAATAAACAAATATCACCGCCTAAGTGTTGCCGCCCGTAAAAGGAAAGCATGAACCGGGGGCGGAGCTCATCCCGCACACAGGTTCATGCCTCTTTTCCTAATTATTATGGCAAAATAATTAAAAACAAGAACAATAGGCTACGGGAAACGGAGATTAAGAAAGGCAAAAGCCTGCGGCTTCACTGTTCTCTTCCGGCCTTTCCTCGAAGCCGTCGAAAATATATGCGTTGCAGGTCTTCTGACTTACTTCCGGTATGAGCGCCTTCCCAACTTTTCGTCAGTGGCATAAAAGAATTGCCCAATCCGTCTATGAAGCTTACAGCAGCGGGACTGTCCGGGATTTACACCCGATTCCCTTTTAATCCTTTTCCGCAGATTGCGAAGCAGGAACAATGCATGGGACAAATATAAAGATATTTTCCATATATTTCCCATCTTCTTATAGAAAAATAAAGCTATTACCGACTTTCGTTTTTTCCGCTAAGCCTTGCGGTAAGCCTCGACGGCCTCCTGAACGGAGCCGTACATCAGCAGCAAATGGCGGGACTGGTCATAGGGAAGGCCCAATTCTTCGGCGACCATACGGGTTCCACGGTCTATAAGTTTTTGATTGGTGAGTTGCATATTGACCATCCGGTTTCCTTTTACCCGTCCAAGCCGGATCATGACGGAAGTGGAGATCATGTTCAGGATCATTTTCTGTCCCGTACCGGATTTCATACGGGAACTGCCGGTGACGAACTCCGGGCCGACAATCATTTCGATTGCCACATCGGCCTCCGCCGCCATCGGCGAGTCGGGATTGCTGGTGATCGAGGCGGTCAGGATGCCCTGTTCGCGTGCTTTGCGGAGGGCGCCGGTCACATAGGGAGTCGTCCCGGAAGCTGCAATGCCGATCACGGTATCTTTCGTATTGATCTGGTGCTCCAACAATTCTTGCCAGCCGCGTTCCTCATCGTCTTCGGCATTCTCCACCGGATTGCGGAGGGCGGTATCGCCACCGGCTATCAGGCCGATAATCAGAGAGGAAGGCATCCCGAACGTCGGGGGGATTTCAGAAGCGTCCAAAACCCCCAAGCGTCCGCTGGTTCCGGCTCCCAGATAAAAGATACGTCCGCCCTGCTTCATCCGGGGTACGATCTGCAGAACCAATTCTTCTATTTTGGGGATCGTCTTCCGGACGGCCAACGCCACCTTCTGATCTTCCGTATTGATATCTTCGAGCAGCTCCCGGACGGATTTCCGTTCCAGGTCGTTATAGCGGGAATCCTGTTCTGTTATCTTGATGAATGACATAGCTTATTACGATTTGCAGGTGCAAAGCTACTAAAAAATATCACATTCATATATTCGTAAACTTCAGGCAGACCGGCTTGCTTACCCGGATGTTTTTTCCCGTATCTTTCAATAAGCCGCTTTGCTTGTCTATTTCATACACTTGCACGACATTGCTGTCCCGGCAGGCGCAAAGCAGGAACTTGCCGTTGGGAGTGATAATGAAATTACGCGGATGGATGCCGGTTAGCTGATAGCCGGCTTTCGTCAGTTGCCCGTCTGCCTGATCGATAGAGAAGATCGCGATGCCGTCGCCTTTCAGACGGTTGGAGGCATACAGGAAACGGCCGTCCGGTGTGATGTGTATATCGCCGCTACCGGAGACGTGCAAGGTGTCGGCTTCGATAAACTGGACCGGGGTCAGGTTGCCCTTGTCGTAATTCATAACAGCGACGCGTCCCGAAAGCTCGCTGATCAGGTAAGCCCATTTCCCGTTCGGGTGGAAAACCGTATGGCGGGGTCCTTCTCCTGCCGGCAGGCCAAAGGATGCCGGCGTGCCTTCCCGGAGGCTCAAGCCCTCACCGGAAGCGATGATTTCGTATTTATAGATTCGGTCTGTCCCCAGGTCGTTGGCATACAAATAGTTCCCATCCGGCGAGGTGTAGACGCAATGCAGGTGCGGGACTGCCTGTCGTTCGGACCCCGGCGTGCCTCCTTCATACGCATATACTTTTGCCGGTTGCAGAGTGCCATCGGCCGAGATCGGGAAAACACTGATGCTCCCGCCGTTGTAATTGGCCGTGGCAGCCATCCGGCATTTACTGTCCACCCAGATATAGCAGGGAGCGCTCCCGTCCGTCTTCTGCTCGTTCATCAGAGAAAGCGTTCCGGTGCTTTTGTCAAACGAATAGGCGCATACCTTTGCATCCGGCACGGCCGTTTCACTTACAGAATAAACAAACTTGCCATCCTGACTCACGGCTAAATAAGAGGGGTCCTGAATACCCGACAGGCTCTTCACCGGCACAGCCGTCCCTTTCTCCACATCGAACCGATACAGATTGATACCCGGCTCCGACGCATCGGCATACGATCCGACAAACAAAAACAATTCACTCTCCTTTTGCATACACGATGTTATTGCCATAATTAACAACCCAGCTAAAAAATACTTTAATACCGACATACATCAAAAATTTATTATTTATAAAATACTGTGATATCTGATCAAACCATGAACCGGACTTTGAACGACCGTACCTAAACGAAGCCCGAACTCACGGACTATATCTCTCAATATATCCTGGTAATACCAGGCAATGGAGCCTATTAGATGGACTGGATGATCCTGGCGGCAATCATATTGCATGACATTGCGGGCAAAAAAACCTCGAAAACTATTGCTCACCAGGTTATAGATCGCCGGATTTTCTATATGCCGGATTAAAAAAGGAGATAAACTTGCCAGGAAACGATTCGGAAAAGGTTGTTTATAGACCTTTTCCATAATCATAGCCGGTGTCAGGCCGAACTCCGCAAAGAAAGCCTCTTGCAAGGCTACCGGCAACTGGTTCTTCAACACATCCCCTACCAGCAATTTACCAAGCACGGCGCCGCTTCCCTCATCTCCGAGGATAAAACCTAAGGGAGATATATTCCGGACGATCTCCTTCCCGTCATACAGGCAGGAATTGGAGCCGGTCCCCAAGATGCAGGCAATGCCGGGGCTATGGCCACAAAGGGCGCGGGCGGCTGCCAGCAAGTCGCTGCCTACTTCTACCCGAACGGGCAGATAACAGGTGATAGCCCTGCGTAAAACCTCATTTTTTTCGGGAAATGCACAACCGGCGCCATAAAAGTAGACGGCTTCGATAGAGTCATATTTCTTGATTTGGGGGATCAAATTGTCCCTTATTTCAGCCGAAATCTCTTCTTCCGTCTGAAAAAAAGGATTTATCCCCTGTGTTTTGATCCGGTCTATTTCCTGATTGCCGGACACAATGCTCCAGTCGGTTTTCGTAGAACCTCCATCCGCAATCAATATCATTTTCGTTCCCATACAAAACTAATATTTTTAGTTTCCTCCTTGTTTCTTCTTTTTCCCAAATTCAGGATCGATCTTCAGGCAGGCCGTGACAAGCAATGTGACTAAGCAACATCCCATCACCCACCAGAAGAAGTTTTCGTATCCGATCTGTTCCTGCAACCAGCCGGCCGCCATTCCGGGAAGCATCAGGCCTAATGCCATGAACGCCGTACAAATGGCATAGTGGGCCGTTCTATGCTCTCCATCAGAGTAATAAATCAGATATAACATATAGGCCGTAAAACCAAAACCATAGCCGAACTGTTCGATAAAAACGCAAATGTTGACGATCCACAAACTTTCGGGCAAGGCACTGCTCAAATAGATAAAGACCGCGTCGGGCAGGGAAATTGCCAACGCCATCGGCCAGATCCATTTCTTCAATCCTCCGGCCGAAGCGGCGATACCTCCCAATATTCCGCCCAAGGTCAAGCCGATCGTCCCGATCGTCCCGTAGACCCACCCGATTTCGGTCGTCGAAAGCCCCAAACCTCCCACTTCGCGTGGATCGACCAGGAAAGGCGTCACCAATTTGGCCAACTGGGCTTCCGGGAAACGGTATAACAACATGAACAGGATCGCGACAAAGGCTTGTTTCTTTTTGAAGAAGGAGGCGAAAGTTGCGAAAAACTCTTTAAAAATAGTGGTAGGAGTCACCGTTGCAGAAGGTTTATCTCCTTTCGGACATGGGAGTATATACCGGTGATACAGGAACAGAGCTAAAAACAGCCCTCCTAAAATAAAGAACGTAATAGACCAGGCAAGCGGAATTTTCCCCGTACTGTTTTCCAGGAATCCGGCAAACATGACCAACACACCCTGCCCGGCTATAATCGCAATCCGGTAAAACGTGCTACGGATGCCGACAAAGAATGCCTGTTCATGCGAATCGAGGGCCAGCATATAAAACCCATCCGCCGCAATATCATGCGTGGCGGAACTGAAAGCCAGCAACCAGAAGACGGCCAATGAAGCCTGGAAAAAAAACACCGTCGGGATCGTAAATGCAACTCCGGCAAGCCCGCCCCCGATCAACAATTGCATAGTGACCACCCACCAGCGCTTGGTCTTCAACAAGTCCACAAAAGGACTCCAAAAAGGTTTGATCACCCAGGGCAGATTCAGCCAGCTCGTGTAAAGGGCGATATCGGTATTCGATACTCCCAGGCGCTTATACATCAGGACAGATACGATCATCACCGCAACATAAGGTATTCCCTGCGCAAAATACAGGGAAGGAACCCAGAACCAGGGGGACCGTACGGATGGTTTATCAGACAAAGGTTTAAATGGGGTCATGCTTCTTCTCTTATTTTCCGGATGAGTTCATTCTTCTCTTCCTCGGTTATACTCACCTCCTTCCAGACCTTTTCCAAATCGGCGAAGGTCACTTTCTTGAAGTCCTTTTCCAAAGGGACTACAAACAAACCGGCCATCTCGACCGTTGCCGGACTGATCAGGATATTGGCATCTCCTTCGGCATAATAGCAGGAAGGACGCAATTCTCTCCGGGGGAAGATACAAGTAATCCAAGCGTCTTCCTCCTGCCATACCAACAGGTTCATCATCGGTTCGTAATCATCCGGTTTGACCGGCATCAGATCGTAATACAGTTCGAAGACGGCAACCGCCTCACCTTTATTTTCCGACACTAAGAAGAAACTGACCGGAAGATGACCGGAAGAAGCATAGAAACCGGTCCGTTCACTTTCCCAGACCACCTGTTTCGGGATGTTCTGCCAATTTCTCACAACCGGAAATTCTTCTTTCCTTCCTGCCTGGAAATGCAAATGGTCCGGGGCTGAAGCACCACATTTCGGGCCATTATAAAACAGGGCATATCCGGGCAAATCTGAAGTCAGGTCCAGCATATCCCCGAAATAAGGCCTTATCTGCTGTTTTTCATGCCACCGCAAAGGGACGGTCAGATGATCTTCGAAAATCGGATAAGGGTTTACCAATATCTCAAAGGCATCATTATATGTCACTCCCTTTTGTTCTTCCGGCCGGTGGCAGAAGAAACAAGGACGCGCCTGCAAAGATGCCTTGTCGATCTTTGCGGCCGAAGAACGAATCCGTTCAGGGTTGAACTGAAGAACCGTTGTCCTGTAATCATCCTGGAAATAGCGCGTCTGTACATTTGCCAAAGAAGCATAATTCTCCCTTGCCAGTTTCCAATCCTGCTTTTGATAGAGAAGAAGCAAGTCTATCTGTTGTACCAAATCATTCATAAACTTCGTGTTTTCACGGTTGTCCGCGGCTTTTCCCGCATCACAAATGTAGTGAAAAAAAGCCGACCACACACCTTTATCATTGGACAACCCAATTTATTCTTAGGAAAACGTATCTACATAGGCATAAAAAAATAGCTGAGTGCCTACCAATTTTGTAATCGCTGGCACTGATTATAAAATCGCCGGCACTGATTATATAATCACTGGCACTGATTTTGTAATCACTGGCACCGATTACAAAATCAGTAGGCACTAAACAGAAAATGAGTGGGGTACTCTTTGCATCTCTCCGCAACGCGACCGGATAGTCTATGCCTACAAATATACGAAGATCGTCAAGTTTATGGATATGGAAGCAAGGACCATCCGGACGCTCAACTTCGAGCAATCCGGTCAAACGATACAAGTTGCCGGACTTTTCCTCTTTTTGCGCCATCGACCCAAAGACCAATACACCGGTCATGACGGCCTATTACCACGATGACCCGTTCGTTGTTTATCAATTGGACGAATGAGCGTTTAAAGCGATCCGTGCCTGCAACTCCCAAGTACGGATACGGTCTTTGTAAGTATTATGTCCGTTCATCTTCACGACATCGAGCGCCGCATCCGAATTATCTTCCCAACGGCGGCAGAGGTACAGGACGTCGTAGATGCGCCCGATCTGCCAGGTGCGGGAGATACGCAAACCCAGGGCATAGTCTTCTCCATAGCTGGTATTCGGAAGATTGATCTGCCGGAGTACAGGCGTATAAAACGCACGGGGAGCACCCAGGCCGTTAATACGAAGTGCATTGTTCCGTCCGTTTTCAGGCGTCCACTCCCGATGGTCGATTATTCCGGGCGGTATTTCATCCATCTTGAAATCGGTCATCCGGTAGGTTCCGACCACCATCGCACAATTTTGTTCGTAAAAAGCATTTACGATCTTCTGTAACGTATCCGGACCGCTATACACATCGTCGCTATCGAGCTGGACGGCAAACTTGCCGCAAGCCGGATGATGCACCCCTACGTTCCAACAACCTCCGATCCCCAGGTCGAAACGTTCCGGGATCAAATGGATCACACGTTCGTCAGATGCATATTTTCCGATCGCCTCGGAAGTCCCGTCTGTCGAATGGTTATCCACAATGATCAGGTTAAAACGGAAGGTCGTTTTCTGTGCCAGCACGGAGCGGATGGCATCTTCGATCGTACGGATGCGGTTACGGACGGGGATAATGACGGAGGCTTCCTGCTCGAAGCTACCGGCATCGAAGGCTATCGGTTCAAAGTCCGGAGCGAGATAACCGCCAACCCGTTTCAAGTAGGCGGTACAGGCTGACTCCATCTCGATCTGTACCGCCCGGTTCTTCGGATCGACATAATCGAACAACTTCTCTCCACTCCTGCGGGTATCAGACTCCACTTCCGAATATAAATATTCGTTGATATGGACCAGTTCGGACAACTCCGACACACGAAGGCGGAGGTCATACAATCCGGCGAAACGGTAATCGGCATCCATCGCTTCAACCGCCTGCCTCAAAACAGATGAACGAAAGAACAGGAGGGAGCCGAAATCAAAATCATCGCGCAGGCTTCCCTTTTGGTAGTCTATGACAGGAGCCGGTTTATAGTTCCCATCTTTTACCTGGTAACGATCCGCATAGAGCATTCCGGCATCCGTATCGCCGGCAATAGCCGACATCCGTTCCAAGGCAAACAGCCCCAGTTCGAATGCCGTACCGGCCGTATATACCAAGATATAATCCGTATCTGCATGTAAAGCGATTGTCCGGCAAGTGGCCGTACTCTTCAACGAATCCACATATAAGATCTCACTCCCTTCCACCTTGCCGCAATCCGGCACGGTAGATAAAAGGTATATGTTTTTCACCTTTTTACAGGCTCTCAATTCTTTCACGGTTTGTCCGGCACGGACAGGCGAAAGGAACGGTATGAAGCAATCGATCATTTCCATATCTTTTCAAAATCATCCATGTCACCAAAGAAATAATCCATAAGCGATTCTTCCATTTCTTCTGTTTTCAGTTTTTTAGACTTCAACTGGCTTTCCTTCTCAAAAAGGCTGCGTGCTTTCTCTTCATAAAAAGCGATGATCACTTTCTCACGCATTGGCAATTCTTTGATATCCTCCTTCAAGACTGTAATCTTCTTGGTCAAGCGATTATATTCAGATTGCGCCCTGGACAACTTGGTTTTCCCTTTCGCAATAACCGGACAGATTGATTTTTCCTTCGGAGATAAATTCAAATCGGCATTCTTTGTTTTTCTTTTTTCTGTCATTTGTTCTTTATTATTTATACGCTTACGGCCTTTTCATTATACCGATAGCAAAAATAAGGATAAAATATGAGCTTTTACCGGAAGAGAAAAGTATCTTTGTAAGTATATCAAAAATAAAAACAAATGAAACACCAGATAATACTACTTGGAAAAGACATAACTTCGGTCTATCATGGCATAAAAGAATTCGGAGCAGACCATATTCACCTGCTCTACACAGATGCCACCAATCATATTGAAACACCCATGTATTCCCTGCTACCCGATTCCATCCGGTGCAGTCGTTACAAAACAGAACCTTACAACGGGAATAACGTGATTGAAGTGTGTCGCCAGATCCACCAGAAGTATCAGGGCGAATTCAGATACAACCTTTCCGAAGGGACGAAGGTCATGGCATTTGCCGCTTTCACCGTTGCCAAAGAATCGGGAGCCGATGCTTTCTATCTGACACAACACGGCGAGGTTGTCCATCTCAGCCGGTTCGAAAACCATCCGTTGCAAACAGCACTTAACAATGACGAGATTCTCAGCCTGAGCGGAAATACCCTCACGGCCTATCACGATGCAAAGAAACTGAGCAATGAAGATGTCAAAGCCTCCATGCGCATCAAGCAATTTATCGAACAATATCCACAGGAACATGCCCGCATCCAAAAGTTCTTCAGCATTTTTTGTAAACGTCAACTCAACCGTTTGCCGACCTCCAAAATCTTTGCCAACAACTTACGGTTCAAACAAAGAAACGGTTCTATCTTAATTACTTTAAGAGAGTATGTTTTACTTCGCCTCAATCAAAATAACGCGACTCAGCTCTATTTTGAAGGGCGTTGGTGGGAAACGCTGGTTGCCAACCAGGTCCGTAACTGGAGCATGCAACGGGAAAACTCGCCTGAAGTATGGCGTAGCGTTATTTTCCAGACAAACGAGAAAGACACGCATCCGAAGAACGAGGTAGACGTATTGTTGAACAACCAACAGAAACTGATCTTCATAGAATGCAAATCCGGCAATGTCACGCAAAACGATATTTACAAGATAGATGCGGTACGGGAAACATACGGAGGCGATATTTCGCAAGCCGTACTCGCCAGCTATTATCCGGTGGAAGAGAGCTTGCGGGATAAATGTAAAGACCTTCAAATATATCTCTTCGCCCCGAACTTCCTGACTGAACGAAGTACTTATTTAAACAAAATGCCAGCCTGGTTGGACAAGCTGGCAGATGATCTTCAGTTATAAACTTATGTAAGAGGTCTTATTTTCCGGATTCGAAGATAAGGCCTTTTGTTTTCTTTCTTTCGAGTGACGACGGGGCGAGCAAAATACGGCCTTCGCTTTCTCCACGCGCCGGCTGGCTCTTTAGCCCTGTTATCCGGGAGAGAGCCTCGCTCAAAAGCATCTCGTTCGTATCTCCGAAGGGCAATATTTCATTTCCTACAACCAGCTCTTCTATCTTTACGTCTGGTTCAAAGCCGTTTGCATAGTCGGCATTGTGATCGGCATTATAAATGCGCAATGTAATCGGATGCAACAACCAGTCATATTCTTCCTTCGTTCCAAAGGCATTACCGCCTACCCGTTTGCCAATCGTTTTCCCCCCTATAATCGTGATATTACTACGGGTGAGGTAAGGGATCAGGCAATTGATCACGGCTTCCGAAGCAGATGCGGTCACACTTCCGGTCAGCACATAAATGCGTTTCAGGTCCAGATTGGCATTCCCCAGTTCGGCATTCTTTTTCAATAGCAATGTTTCATTGCTTTTAGATTGCTTTTCGTTATGCTCCATGATGCAAAATGTTTTACCCAAAGCATCGGCCGGAGCCAAAAGAGAAGTCATAAGCTGGGCACAGGTTACCAAACCTCCCTGGTTATAACGCAGGTCTAACACAAATTCGTTTACGTTCTTCGCTTTGAACTGCGCAAAAATCTGTTTCATCCGGTTGTCATACTCATCACCCTCATCATCCGGGCCGGAAGTAAAGCTGTTATACACCAGATAGCCGATATTCTTGCCATTAATGGTATAAACGGAATCTTTCAGGAAAGGTGTATCTGCTACAACTCGGGAAGCGGCAATCGACAATTCTTTCTTTTTCTGAAATGTAATCACATTATTTTCCCTAATGGCATCGGCCACCAACAACGTTGTGGCTCCACCACTATAGAATGCAGATGTATTGGTGACGTTCGGAGAATCGCTTCCTACGGCAATAATCCAATCACCACGCTCCAGGCCGGCCTCGGCAGCAGGAGAACCGGGTAATACATATATAACCCAGGCATAATAAAATCCAGTCTTACTATCTTTATAGGATGCAAACTCAAACCCATACGAATCGGATGCCGTAACGGACTTCGTTTCTTCTTTCTTTTTCTCTATCCGGGAAAAAGTGAGCCATCCGTCTCCGTACTTTACACCATCCTGGTCAGACAACAATGATTTGAAGAAGTTATCGGGAGATTGGGAAAAGTTCAAGCTTCCCTTATCCGGTATATCTGTATTCCACAGATAGTAATCCGTCATGACCTTATAGATCCAGTCATTTGTTCCTTCATCGGAGAGATCCGGAACTTTATCATCCGTCTTACAAGACGGAACCAGCAAAAGGACTGCCAACAATCCCAAGAGGACGGCAAATGTCGTTTTCTCTAAAACAAACTTCTGTTTCATTGTCATATCTGTATTAATTGAAAAAATAACCGCGCAATTCCCTAACGGAAACTGCGCGGTTTTTATTGGAAAAACTTACGTTTTTTATTATTCACCTAACAGTATTTCCAGGATCTGGACAGCGGCTTTCGCTACAGAAGTACCCGGACCGAAGATGGCAGCAACACCTGCTTTGTACAGGAAGTCATAATCCTGTGCAGGGATAACACCACCGGCGATCACGATGATATCTTCGCGACCCAGCTTCTTCAGTTCTTCGATAACCTGCGGAACCAAAGTCTTGTGTCCGGCAGCCAAAGAAGAAACACCCATCACGTGAACGTCGTTTTCTACGGCTTGGCGGGCAGCTTCGGCCGGAGTCTGGAACAACGGTCCCATATCCACGTCGAAACCACAATCGGCATAACCTGTAGCCACAACTTTAGCACCACGGTCGTGTCCGTCCTGACCCATCTTAGCGATCATGATACGCGGCTGGCGACCTTCTTTCTTAGCAAACTCGGCAGTCAGCTCACAAGCCTTCTGGAAGTCTGCATCTTTCTTTGTTTCTGATGAATACACGCCTGATATAGTTCTGATGATTGCTTTATAACGACCTACTACAACTTCGCAAGCATCTGAGATTTCTCCCAGTGATGCACGCAAGCCGGCAGCCTTAACAGCCAATTCCAGCAAGTTGCCTTTCTTAGTCTTCACACATTCGGTGATATCGGCCAACGCTTTCTGAACAGCTTCTTCATCACGGTTAGCACGCAAATCTTTCAACATTTCGATCTGCTCGTTACGTACAGCTGTATTATCGATTTCGAGGATATCGATCGGATCTTCTTTCGGCAGGCGATATTTGTTAACACCTACGATTGTCTGGATACCGGAGTCGATACGAGCCTGGGTACGGGCTGCAGCTTCTTCGATACGCATCTTAGGCAGACCGGTTTCGATAGCTTTCGCCATACCGCCCATGCTTTCGATTTCCTGAATCAAAGCCCAACCTTTGTGTACCAGTTCGTTTGTCAAAGTTTCCACATAGTAAGAACCTGCCCACGGGTCGATTTCCTTACAGATCTTTGTTTCTTCCTGGATATAAATCTGAGTATTACGAGCGATACGTGCAGAGAAGTCTGTCGGCAATGCGATAGCTTCGTCCAATGCGTTCGTATGCAAAGACTGAGTGTGACCCAGAGCGGCAGCCATAGCTTCGATACAAGTACGGCCTACGTTGTTGAACGGATCCTGCTCGGTCAGTGACCAACCTGAAGTCTGGCAGTGAGTACGCAGAGCTAAAGATTTCGGGTTCTTGGCACCGAAACTCTTCACGATCTTCGCCCACAACATACGTGCAGCACGCATCTTGGCAATTTCCATGAAGTGGTTCACACCGATAGCCCAGAAGAAAGACAGACGCGGAGCAAAAGCATCGACATCGATACCGGCATTAACACCGGCGCGAAGATATTCAAGACCGTCGCACAATGTATAAGCCATTTCGATATCAGCCGTTGCACCTGCTTCCTGCATGTGGTAACCGGAGATGGAAATAGAGTTGAACTTCGGCATCTTCTGTGAAGTATATTCAAAGATATCAGCGATAATCTTCATTGAGAATTCAGGCGGGTAGATATAAGTGTTACGCACCATGAACTCTTTCAAGATATCGTTCTGGATCGTACCGGCCATTTCTTCCAACTTAGCGCCTTGTTCCAAACCTGCATTGATATAGAATGCCAATACAGGAAGAACGCCACCGTTCATGGTCATGGAAACAGACATCTTGTTCAAAGGAATACCAGCGAACAAAACCTTCATGTTTTCCAGCGAACAGATAGAAACACCGGCTTTACCGACGTCACCTACCACACGTTCGTTGTCGGCATCATAACCACGGTGTGTCGGAAGGTCGAATGCAACAGACAAACCTTTCTGACCGGAAGCCAGGTTACGACGATAGAATGCGTTGGACTCTTCAGCAGTAGAGAAACCTGCATACTGGCGGATCGTCCAGGGACGCATAGCGTACATACCGCTATACGGGCCACGCAGATAAGGAGGCAGACCGGAAGCATAGTTCAGGTGTTCCATCCCTTCCAGGTCTTCTTTAGTATATACGGGTTTCACCTCGATATGCTCGGGTGTTTTCCAATTGGCTTCGATGCCATTGGCCTTTGCCCATTCGGCAGCATTAGTAGCTGCAAAACCGGCATTCTTTATGTCTATGTTTTTAAAATTTGGTCTCATAATTGTTTCTACTTAAGCGATTCCTAATTTTGCGTTGAAAGCTTTCAATGTTTCAAGCACGTTGCTCTTTACATTTACATATTGATCGATACCCACTGCTTTCAGGTCTTCCATGCAAGCAGGCATACCGGCTACAACAAATTCAGCTCTTCCGGCCAAAGCCTTGTAAGCAGCAGGAGCCAATTCTGCATATTCATCATCGCTTGAGCAAAGAACCACGATTTCAGCACCAGCCTCAACAGCAGCTTCCACACCGGCTTCAACCGTATCGAAACCTAAGTTATCAATTACCTTATATCCTGCACAAGCAAAGAAGTTGCTTGAGAACTGAGAACGAGCCAGACGCATAGCCAGGTTACCGATCGTCAACATGAAGACTTTCGGAGTCTTGCCGCTCTTTTCTGTTGCCAGACGCAGAGCTTCAAATTCTGAAGCGCCGCGAGAGAAGTCAAGAGCCGTAACAGCAGCTTCGCCACAATCGTGACCGCCACCACAACAGCAGGAAGGAGCTTCTTTGATCTTTTCGGCAGCCACTTCGTTGAAGTTCGGGAACTGGTTGGTTCCTAACAGGATTTCACGACGGGTAGCAACTGCTTTCTTACGGGCTTCGTTGGATGCGTTAACAGCTTTCTGGATTTCGCCGGAAGCGACTTCTGCACCAAAACCGCCTTTATCTTCCACTTCTAAGAACAACTTCCATGCTACATCAGCCAGAGAGTTCGTCAAGACCTCTACATAATAAGAACCTGCAGAAGGATCGACAACCTTATCTAAGTGACATTCTTCTTTCAACAGCAACTGCTGGTTGCGGGCAATACGTTCGGAGAAGTCATCCGGAGTCTGGTATGTCTTATCGAACGGACGAACCGTGATCGAATCGACACCGGCAAGAGCGGCAGACATCGCTTCTGTCTGTGAACGCAACAAGTTTACGTGAGCATCATAAACAGTCATGTTCCATTCCGAAGTCTGTGCATGAACATGCATCTTGCAAGCGCAATCGCAAGCAGGTTTGTAGGCAGCAACGATTTCGGCCCACAACCAACGGGCAGCACGGAACTTGGCGATCTCCATGAAGTAGTTGGAACTGATACCGAAATTGAATTTGATCTTCTTGGCAACTTCCGTAGCATCCTGGCCGGCTTCGGTCAGTTTAGCCAACAGTTCGTTACCCCATGCCAATGCATAGCCCAACTCCTGAGAGATATAAGCACCTGCATTGTTGAAGTAGAAGGCATTTACTGCCAACACTTTGTAACCAGGAAGAGCAACACCCGCTTTGAGCACAGCGATAGCAGCTTCCACCCAGTTTTCATTTTCCTTACCTTTTACCAGAGGTTTCTTGAACGGATCGTAATTTACAGAACCTTTGCATTTCTCCAGGTCTGCGCCTTTGCCTTTGAAGTAGTCGGCAAGAATACCGATCAGCATTTCAGCCTTGCAGTTGCAAGTGTTGAAATTCAGTTCTACACATTCAGGACAGATTCCTTCAAGTAAGGTAGCAATGTTTTCAGCGTTTACGTCGCTTCCTTTAATGATGAAGCCAAGAGATGTTACACCCTTATTCAGGATGTCAAGGGCTTTTTCATTAGCACCTTTAAAACAGGTGACTTCGATGTTCTGGCGCACCTTCCAATCGTTGTCCTTCTTTGTTCCGCGAACGTAAGGGAATTCACCGGGAAGAGACTCGGTCGTCTTCAAACCTTCGATGTCTTCTGCACGATAGAAAGGATTCACATTAAATCCTTCGCCTGTCTTCCAAACAAGCTTTTTCTCAAACGGAACCCCTTTCAGGTCGGCCGTAATCTTCGCCATCCACTCTTCAGTAGACACAGGTGCGAATTCTGAGAAAAGTTTTTCTTTTAATTCTGCCATAATATTAGTTATTTTAATACTGGTATTAGTAATTGTTCAATAGTATATTGTTCAATAACAGAAGGCAAAGGTAGAATAAATAAACTTGAACGCAAATGAAATACAAACGAATTTGATACCTCTTTTAACGCCTTTTAGTGGAGATAGGAAGAAATTGATACCCAAATGACAGCAGATAAACATTTTCTTCAAAAAAATATTCCCAAATGATACACCGGAATAAAATATTTACTAATTTTGCATCGTCTAACAAGACCCAATCGGTGCATTCGTCTAGTGGCCTAGGACGCCGCCCTCTCACGGCGGAAACTCGGGTTCGATCCCCGGACGCACTACAGAAAGCCCGCAGTTTACCTGCGGGCTTTTTCTTCTTTAGAAAATCTCTTACAAGACTTTAAAACTCTATAAAAATCATACTTCATACAAATCTTTTATCCCTCGCGCTTTGTTTATATTTTACATAGCATATAACATAAAATGAAGTTTATCATGAATAAAGGGACTATCGGATTAAATGCCGGAGCAATCTGCAATTTATTGTTAGATGGTGGGTGTTGGAGTTTTGAGGAGTTGAAAAAGGCAACGGCTTTAACGGAAGCTGATTTGTGGTCGGCTATCGGGTGGCTGGCAAGGGAAAACAAAATCGAAATAAAAAGTGCCAGTAGCCAATTGGCTTTCTCTCCGGGAATGAATTGTTATTTCTAAACGATTGGGATGTTTGCAGTACCTGCCGCCATCTTCCAGGCGGCAGGTACTGCAACATCTGGTTTGAATCCCTTTATTCTGATTTTCTGAACAATGTCGAAACAACCACGCTATCCCCGTCATTTGGAGCCGGCTGCAAATTCAGCAAACGGGCAATTATCAGATATAAGTTGACATTCGCCATAACCGGCAGTTCCGCATTTTGCTTGAAGGAAGGTCCTGCCGCATAAAAGATGGCTTCCATCTCCGGAGCAAAATTATCATATCCATGTGTAGCCGCAAATACAGGAAGCGATTCGGAACGGAATTGCAGATACGTCCCGATATCCGGCAATACAAACAAATCGCCTATACGCGGATTCTTCCCATATACGAACTTTTCCGGAATCTCGTTCTTTTTCCAAACCGTTACATGAGGTACTCGCTTCAGGATTGCATAAGCGCTATCCGTATAAGTCGGTTTCGGATAAAGCAAAGTCGGTACTCCGTCGAATACATAATCAAAACTGTCACGAGGCAGATAGTCATTCAGATTCACATAATTCTCCGGATAATAAGTCGCCATGCCATGATCGGACAGGACGATAAAATCAATCTGATTGAAGATATCCAACCTACGGGCTTTAGCGAAGAAGTCTCCTAATATCCGGTCCAAATGTTCAACCATTGAAAGGGTTGCCGATGAATCGGGAGTTGCCTTATGCCCGATTCCGTCCGGTTCTTCCATATACCACATGACCAGATGCGGACGTACTTTCTCGGGCAGTTGCAACCAGGCAATCACCGAATCCGCCCGGTCTGAAAAGGGGACATTCTTATCGAATGGTTTCCAGATGGAAGGCTGGCGTCCCTGTATCAGATATTCGCTACCGACCCAATAGAATGATGCGGTCCGGACACCCTGTTTTTCCGCCGTGTTCCAGATCGGTTCACCACCGAAGAAGGCCGGATTCGGATTCCCCATTATATAAACGCTATCCAGATCGGGAGCATAAAAGAAATTATTCACCAATCCGTGATGATCCGGATGCAAGCCTGTCGCCATACTGTAATGGTTTGGGAAAGTGACACTCGGAAAACTGGGGCGAAAAGCAGCTTTCACCCCTACCCGCGCTAAAGAATCCAGTGTCGGCGTATGTGCATGTAACGGATAATCGGAACGGAAACCGTCCATAGAAAGGACAACAACATAATGTTCTTTCCCCGAATGGGCCGTACATCCCGATATCGACAAATAGATTATCGAAATGAGACCCACCAATATTACAGTCAGAAATCTGTACATTTAATATTAGAAAATATATTTGACACCGATCTGAGCATGCCAGCGAGATAAGATATCGTTCTTCACGATTGTATTTCTCGAATTATAAGCATACGTGTTCACATAGTTTCCATCTTCTCCTTTCTTATTGCCGATCACCTGCAAAGGCATAACATTGTAAACAGCAGAATAGGAAGCGCCCCACTTTTTGTTCAACATGTTGGCGAAGTTAGTCACGTCGAATGTCACCTGGAATTTGCTATCACGTGCTTTCAATACGTAAATATCTTGCGCTATATGCAGATCGACCCGGTTTTCCCACGGAGCGGAATTGGAGTTACGCATAGCATACTGCCCACGATGTTTCTTTGCATAGCTATCGCCCTCGATCCACTCGTTAAACATTTGGCGGTCTTCTTCTGTCTTGAAGTCCATCTTCTGCAGTTCGTCTTCAGTCGGGATATACAGCAAAGAGTTTCCACCAAAACCGTCACCATTATAGTCGATATAAACCGTTTTCTTTTTCTCTGCGTCATAATAAGATTCGTTCATCGTCAGGCTGTAACGCTGTCCGACATATCCGTTGTAAACAAGAGAAACAGTCGTTGCCATAAGCCCATTGGCATAATGGGGAGTTCTATAACCGACAGAGACCATTACGCGGTGAGGAATGTCAAACATAGAATAAGCCAAACCCGGATTATTCGAATCAACGGTATAATTATATTTCCAGTTAGAATAAGCAACAGAAGACGTTCCGTCATACACCGATTTGGAATGTCCGAACGTATAAGATGCAGCCAGATCCAAACCGAAGTTAAAACTTTTTTCTAATAAAGCGGATAAGGAATAGGTATAACCATCATTCGTATTTTTCAGATTAGTGATACTGAAATATTTCTTATCAACAGCATAATATGGCGCAGCCGAAGCCTCCACGCCCGGAACAGCATATACTTTGCCATTGTCCGACAGTGCCAGGTTTTCAAAATATACATTATTGAATGTCTTGGAATAGAGTCCTTCCAACGTCATTCTCACGTCACCGGGCAACACACGTTCCACAGCCAGGTTCACACGGAATACTTGCGGATATTTAAAACCTTTCGACACCGTTACAACATCAGGAGTTGCCGGATTTCCCTTCTGAGAATTCATTGCGCCGATAGGATCGTTCGCATATTGTCCCAAAGAAGGAGCAGAAGTTACGCCGGATGCAAATATAGTCGTACCTTTCTGTTCAACCCCCGTATTATTGTAAGCATTGGAAAGCCATACAAAAGGAACACGTCCCGTAAATAATCCAAGCCCGCCACGGATCAAGGTTGTCCGGCTGTCATCCGTATACCAACGGAAACCTACACGAGGAGAAACCATCACTTTGGCACCAGGCATTTCACCGACTCTTTCCTTAATATTTTTATTTGCCGCATATTCATTGAACTCGTTATTGACAGTCGGATCATTAAACAATAATGGAATATCGAAACGCAAACCGTAAGTCAGCGAGAAGTTATTGGCGATATCCCATTTATCCTGAGCATAGAACCCGAACTGACCGGCTTTGATAATGGGCGTATAACGATAGTTACCGCCTGTCACATCGGGGTCCGTATATTTGAATACATATTTCGAAGGGCTGTCATTCAGGAATGCATCCATCGAACCGAACTCCCAGGAACCGGTAACCGCCTGGATGAACAAGTTCTTCATCCGGAATATTTCATTGTGCGTACCAAAAGTGATCGTATGATTTCCTTTATACCAGGAGAGGTTGTCTTCAAAGGTGTAAATATCCTGATCCAGGGCGTTTGCTCCGGAAGAATACTCCGTACCGATATTGATCGTCGTATTATTCGTTCCACTGTTATCGCTCCCGTTAATCTTTACGTTCGGTCCCTGATAAGCCACTTGGCGCTCGTCACGTACAGTAGTTACACTTGCCCGAAACTCATTATACAGGGAATTGGTCAGATGGGAGTTCCATTCCGCCACAAACGAATTCGTTTTGTTCTTCATCCGGTAGCCACTGTTATTAAAGAAATAAGTCGTACTCGACGGGCTGTAGATATCATCATATGAATTATTAAACTGATAGCGGAAAGCTAATTTGTTGTTCCGGTTGATATTCCAGTCGATACGTCCTAAGAAATTAAAGGCTCTCTGATCAACATCGCGTGACCCGAAACTTTCCCGGATTCCGGTATATTCTTCATACTTATCGGCTATTTTCTGCGCCATATCGGCAGAGAAGCCTTTCTCGTCATACCCGGCATAAAAACGGGACGGGTAAGACTCCTTACGATTTTCAGCATTGGCAAAGAAAAACAGTTTGTCTTTGATGATCGGACCGCTCAACGTCCCACCAAAAGTTTTTGTAGACTGCTCCGTCAATTTATCCTTTATGTTATCTTTATAAGCATTGTATTTTCCGTAGAGGCTTTCATTTGTAAAATAGGAATAGACCGATGCATGATATGCATTGTTACCCTGTTTGGTAATGGCATTGATGCCACCTCCGGTAAAGCCGCGCTGGCGGACATCGAAAGGAGCGACAACTACCTGGATTTCCTGGATAGCATCCATCGAAATAGGATTGGCATTCGTCTGACCGCCGTTCGTACCCGATGCAGCCAACCCGAACACGTCATTGCTCACCGTACCGTCGATCTGGAAACTGTTATAACGGTTATTGGAGCCGGCAAACGAGATTCCCCCATTCTTGGAGGTCATGGCCATCGGCATGTTCTTTACTATATCATATATATTACGGTCGACAGTCGGAGTCCCCTGTATCTTTCCTGTGGAAAAGTTTTCGGACGCACCGATATTTGCTTTTGCATCTGCTGTCACAACGACTTCACCCAATTGTTCGGAGCTGGGATATAAGGTAGCATTCAGGGTGTACGTATTACCCAGTTCCAACCTGATATCCGTAAAAACAGCTTTTTTATAACCGACATAAGAAATTTCGACTTTATAAGGTCCACCGGTACGCATTCCCTGTATCGTGTAACGGCCATCCGTATTCGTAACCGCGCCATACATAGTTCCGGACGGTTCGTGTACCGCAACCACCGTAGCCCCTATCACATTTTCATTCAGATCATCGATAACCTTTCCACTCAGTACAGAAGTTGTCACCTGAGCCTGCACAGAGAAACCTATGCACATCAAAATAAATACAAAAAAGCAAATAACTTTTTTCATACAGAAATTTGTTTAAATGAATACCCTCTACAATATTTAACATTACACTGCAAATATACAACCTTATAATCAGGTTTTTATTATATTTCTGTATAAAATTAACGACATTACATCAACTACCGTTCCCATTGCGGAGCTCGTCGGCAATATCCTGATGCTGGCGTGCCAGTTCCTCCTCCCCTGTATGCAGGAATGCTTCAGCAAGATATTCATGGGCTGCGGCATGCTTGGGTTTCAGGTCGACAGCTTTCATAAAGTCAGAAACAGCCTCGTCATAATATTTCAGTTGAAGATAAGATTTACCACGATTATAACGCGCTTTAAACGATTTCGGGTTCAGGCGCACGGCCTCGTTCAGGCAAGTAACCGCCTGGAAACCGTCACCCAGATCGAGAAGAGTCACCCCTTTACGCACCCAGGCATCCACAAATTCGGGATAAAGCCTGAGCGCCTTATCGAAAGAACGGATAGCCGCATTCGGATCATGGGCTTTCGTTATACACTCGTTTCCCATCAAATAATATTCGTGGGCATATTCTTTCTGAATCTCCCGCTGGGCATGTATCTCCTCCCGGAGTTTCTTGATTTGTGCCCGTTGGCTATTCATCGTTTGCAATTTCATACGGAGCAACCGTTGCACCTCCGGTTTTTCCAGTTCGTTGCGCTTGCTGACGGCGGCGGCAAAGGCCTCGACCGTATCTTTCACATTCCCGGCTTTAAAACTGTACGCGGCGCGTGCATACAACAATTCCGCTTCACTTTCGCGCAAACTCTTTTCGATCAGTTGCTGGTCATTAAAGATTTGGCTGAACTGGACAATTTCTTTCCGCACAAAGATGTCGTGCGGAGAAATCCGGCTTTTCAAGACCAAACCCTCCAGAGATGTGCAGCGGCTTAAAGCGACATATGTCTGTCCACCGGCAAAAACACCACCCGTCAGGTCCACAACGACACGGCTAAAGGTCAACCCTTGGCTCTTATGCACAGTGATCGCCCAGGCAAGGCGGATCGGCAACTGTTCGAAAGTACCGACAATCTCCTCTTCCACCTTTTTCTCCTTTTCGTTATACTTATATTTATAGTTACGCCAGGAAGTCGGTTCGACCAGATATTCGCGCCCATCTTCGAGCAAGACATAAATATTCCCGCTTTCGTCGATCCCCGAAACCATGCCGATCGTACCGTTTACCCAACGGCGATCGCGGTCGTTATCGATAAAGATAACCTGGGCCTGTTCCTTGATAGACAGGTTCAGTTGCGTAGGCAATGACGATTCGGGAAAATCGCCTTCGATCTTGCCGCGGGAAACAAACTCATCGCCGGGCAATTCCGCCAGTTTCCGCTCGTTGATAAAATCCACCTGGTCGCGCCGGGTGGCGAGCGTAATGTACATATCCTCGTTGCGAGGGGTAAAATCCGGGAAATAGCGGGCATTCAGAGTGTCCAACTCCTGTTTACGGGCAGCATTGTTACGGATGCGGTCCAGGATATTGATAAACACCGGATCTGTCTGCCGGTACACTTTCTGCAATTCGATCGGGACCAGGTTTATATCCTTGAAGACACGGGCCGAAAAGAAAAACGGACTGGCATAGAAAAGCCTTAATATTTCTTTCTGGTCGGAAGGGACAACCGGCTCCAACTGGAAAACGTCGCCGACGAACAACAACTGCTTTCCTCCGAACGGCAAACGCATATTACCCGAAAAAACACGCAAGATGCGGTCGACACAATCTATGATATCCGCCCGCACCATCGAAATCTCATCGATAATAATCAGTTCCACTTTCGAGATCAACTTCCGGTGCTCTTTCCTGTATTTGAAGAACTCGAAGATCCGGCCGTTCTTCAGGCTCAGATCCGGGTCATCGGGCAACATCGGGCGAAAGGGCAACTTGAAAAAAGAATGAAGCGTCACCCCTTCCGCATTAATCGCCGCGATCCCTGTCGGTGCCAATACGACATATTTCTTTTTCGTATGGGCGCAGATGTATTTCAGGAACGTGGATTTACCCGTTCCGGCCTTCCCGGTCAGGAAGACGGACTGGCGCGTATGAGTGATCAGTTGCAGGGCATCCTGAAACTCCTTATTATCTGTATCTAACTGAAATTCCAATCGTGTTATTTTTGAGTAGACAAAGCTATAGAATATTTTATATATCTGCTCATAAAAAGTTCATAATTTATTTGCTGAAGTCCGGAACTTTGCTTTACTTTGTGATATCAAAATAATATCAAATAAAAATCATTATGAAAGCTTACACTGCGTATCCTGAACTTGGATATCCACGCAATCTGTAGTCAATACAGGTGCTTTATATCAGTAATTTAATATAGTAATACTAAATATGGCCAAAAAGGAAAATGGAAATGCAACCAAGAGTTTCATATTGCGTGTAGACGCTGAAATGATGGAAGCGATCGAAGCCTGGGCTGCTGACGAGTTCCGGAGCACAAACGGCCAGATACAATACATCTTGGATCAAGCCCTACGCAAGGCGGGCCGGCTCAAAAAGAAACGGAAACCAAAATCTGAAGAAGAAAATAAAGAGTAGAAAACAATAATAACGAAAACCTGTCCGGACGTTTTTTAAATATCCTTCGGTAGAAAAGAACTTTTTCATCCGAAGGATATTTCTTTTTTATATAAGTAGGATAGAATCAGCGGCTGATAAACAACCACGCGTCCTTATATTTCGGATTGGAACGAAGAGTTGCCATATAAGATTCCGCAGCCTCGCGATTATTGAATTTATCCGCGTAGATACGGTACTTCCCGTCACGGACCACCTTGCTGACATGCTTGCACTCGTTACGGTCCACACCGGCAATAAATTCGTCCGCCTGCGATTCGGAAGGGAAACTGGCAATTACGATATGATACATTTTAGGCTGGACTGCTGCGGGTTTAGGCGCAACCGCTTTCTTTTCCGACACCGGGGCGGGCGCGACTTTCTTCACTTCACGCGCGATCACCTCTTCCGATGCCTCCTGCTTCGTATCCGCCTCCGCCACAATGCTGTCTGGCGAAACCGTTTCGGAGAGAACCGGCTTTTGGACAACCATCCCGGCCGGGACAAAGCTTGCCGTATAGGCATCCTGATTGACATCTTTCACCGGAGTGGAAACCAGCAGGAACAACGCTATTGCGGCGGCCGAAGCCATAGCCGTACGGACCAGCTTGCGGCTGACCGGAATATAAAACGTATCTTTCTTTTCTTTTTTGGATGTGAGAAGAGCCACTTCTTCCCGTTGCACCTGCAACGGCGCAAGAGCCGGAAAATGGAAAACGGGTAAGCCATACGAACCGACGCTGAACAGGTCGGTTTCGCCCGGATGGAAAATCATCTGCCCCTCTTCTCCTATGCTGAACGAACCTAACACTCCGAGCGAGAGCTTTCCGTACTGTTGCAGGGTATTCTTCATATCCTCCACATCTTCTTCCAGCATCAACTGTGCCTGGCGATAGCCCACCGCGTGCATCTGCATATACGATTCAGGCAAAAGCCCGTCGTTATGCTGCAGTGTCATATTGAAGCTGATCTCTTTCCGCAAAGGGCGAAACGTATGTTCTTCCACATGCTGCACGGCCGGAACCGCCTGCAGGACAAAACCTCCGAACTTCGGTACGATGACACAGTCATGCACCAGAAGCAAACGTTCAATATGTGTTACGATTCTAAGCATACAACAAAGATAAATCTTTTGTCCGGATTACCCAAAAAAATCATTATCTTTCCAACGCGAACTGCATCAAATTCTAATTTGTTCACGACAAAATCTGTTTTCGACGACGTCAAAAATATATTCGTCGTCGTCAAAGATATATTCGACGTCGCCGAAAATATACACGACAACGACAAGAACAATTTACATGCAGGCAAAATTACCGCTACATGCAGTTCCGATTACGATTTCACCCCGATAAATCATCAGGAATATAAGCAATGGATTCCAGTTATGGAATTATATTTTTACCTTTGTAGCTATTATGTATTACTGGCTTCATCAATCATTTTATATGGCAAAGGCCATCCCGTTCTTAGGCGGATGGCTGGCAGACCGTCTGTTGGGCGATCCCGAAGGGTGGCCGCATCCGGTTGTGGCCTTCGGCAAAGTGATTTCGTTGGGCGAAAAGACGCTCAACAAAGGGAATGACCGGGCTGTCAAAGGCGGCGTCATGGCGCTCGTGCTGGTGGCCGGAACCTATTTGCTCTGCGAGCGGATATTGGCGCTTGCCGGAAACCTCTATCCGTCCTTCGCTTCGGTCCTGGTCGGGATAGGGGTCTTTTATTGCCTGGCGGGGAAAACGCTGATCAAAGAAGTGAAAGCGGTTTTCGAGGCAGTCGACCGCAGCACGGAAGAGGGACGCCGGCAGGTCGGACGAATCGTAGGTCGCGACACATCCCGCCTTTCCCCGCAAAAGATACGGGCTGCCGCGTTGGAAACGCTTGCGGAGAACCTGAGCGACGGGGTGATTGCTCCCATGTTTTGGTTCGCCTTGCTCGGTCTTCCCGGCATGATGGCTTATAAAATGGTGAACACGCTCGACTCGATGATCGGCTATAAGAACGAACGTTATTTCGAGTTCGGGCAGATTGCAGCACGGCTCGACGACCTGGCCAATTATATTCCCGCCCGGTTGACCGCCTGGCTGATGCTGGCTGTCTCAGGCAACCTGAATAAAATGGATTTTGTAAAACGTTTCGGACCGGCTCATGCCAGCCCGAACTCCGGCTATCCGGAAGCCGCCCTTGCCGCGATACTGAACTGCCGTTTCGGGGGAACCCACGACTATTTCGGGAAGCCGGTGGAAAAACCCTATATCGGGACTAACGAACGGACCTTTACCACTGAAGACATGTTAATTGCTATCAAAACAAACGGTAACGCCGAACTTGCCATGGGGCTTATTGTTTGTTTAGCATCAATGATTATCCACTAAATAAATACGTACAGAATGGAAGTAAGATTAAATAAACTCATCAGTGATTCCGGCCTTTGTTCCCGCAGGGAAGCGGACAAATTCATCGAGGAAGGACGCGTCACCGTAAACGGCAGCCTGCCTCATGTCGGACAGAAAGTGACCGAAGCCGATATCGTCATGTTGGACGACATCCGGATCAAAGTAGGAAAACATACGTCCGAACATGCTCCTGTCGCACGAGGCAAAGCACAGGAACTGGTATTCAGTGAACAGGAGAAAAAAGCGAAGAAAGAAAAGTCTCCGGCTGCGACGGCTTTCGAAAAGAAAACGGCCTCTCCATCCGCCGGTTCAAAAGGTTTACGTCCCGGCAAATATGCAAAATACAATAAATATGCCGCCGCACGCCACGCCGCACGCGATGGGGAAAAGAGCAGGAAGGAAGGGGAAAAGTCAACCGGCGACAAAGATTTGCTGAAAGAAGCGCTACGACCCAAATTCGGTAAATCGTTAGGGCGGTCGGCCGTTGCACAACGCCTGGCTTCATCTCCCAAATCGGCTGCTTTGCGCAAGACGAGCAAGAACAACCCGCTCAACAAGGCAAAACACGCTGCCGCCCGCAATAAACCGAAAGGAGAATAAGGCAATGGCAGGAAAGCATATCGTTTTGGTGACAGGCGGCCAGCGTTCCGGGAAAAGCGGATATGCGCAAAAGCTCGCCCTGTCGCTGGCGGCTGATCCGGTCTATCTGGCGACATCCCGCGTCTGGGACGACGAGTTCCGCGAACGTGTGCTCCGCCACCAGGCCGACCGGGGACCGGAATGGACGAATATCGAGGAAGAAAAATACCTGAGCCGTCACGATCTGAATGGCCGTGTCGCCGTTATCGATTGTGTCACACTCTGGGGCACGAACTTCTTCTTCGACAATGAAGGCGATACGAATCGCTCTTTGGCCGAGTTAAAAGAAGAATTTAATAAATTTACAGAGCAGGATGCCTATCTGATTTTCGTCACGAACGAAATCGGGTTGGGCGGCGTTTCTCCCGACGCGGTGCAACGCCGGTTCACGGACCTGCAAGGTTGGCTTAACCAATATATCGCATCCCGTGCCGACGAAGTTGTCCTCATGGTGAGCGGTATTCCCATGAAAATAAAATAATAAAACACTATACAATGATCTCATTCAACATTCAAGAACCTGACATCGCTATTACCAAGGCCCTGCAGGACAAAATCGACAATCTGACGAAACCCAAAGGATCACTGGGTACGCTTGAAGAAATTGCACTTCAGATCGGTCTGATCCAGCAAACTGTATCACCGGCGCTTCATCATCCGGTCAACGTCATTTACGCGTCCGACCACGGGATCGCCGACGAAGGTGTCAGTAAATCTCCCAAAGAGGTAACGCGCCAGGTGATTCATAACTTCCTGAACGGAGGGGCGGGCGTCTGCTTCCTTTCCCGCCAGCACGGTTTCGAAATCAAGATTGTGGACGGTGGCGTGGATTTCGACTTCCCTGCCATTCCGCAACTGATCGACCGCAAGATCCGGAAAGGAACCCGCAACTTCCTGCATGAGGCGGCGATGACTTGGGAAGAAATGGAACTGGCCATCCGATATGGAGCCGATATTGTCACGGATTGCCACAACGAGGGTTGCAACGTGATCAGTTTCGGAGAGATGGGGATTGGGAATACCGCTGCGTCGAGCATGTGGATGACTTGCCTGACGGGAATACCTTTGATCGATTGCGTAGGTGCCGGGAGCGGCTTGGACAACGAAGGGGTCAAGCATAAATATAATGTATTGAAGAGGGCGCTCGAGAATTACAAAGGAGATAACAGCCCGCAGGATGTAATCCGCTATTTCGGAGGCTACGAGATGGTAATGGCTGTGGGAGGCATGCTCCGTGCGGCCGAACTGAAGATGGTTATTCTGGTGGATGGCTTTATCATGACAAATTGCGTACTGGCTGCTTCACGCCTGTATCCGGAAATGATCCCTTACTGTATATTCGGACATTGCGGCGACGAGGCCGGGCACAAGCGGGTATTGGGTGTCTTACAAGCCAAGCCGCTCTTAAACCTCGGCTTGCGCCTGGGTGAAGGTTCCGGTTCCGTATGCGCCTACCCTATCGTAGACTCGGCAGTCCGCATGATCAACGAGATGCACAGCTTCCAACAGGCTTCCGTCACCAAATACTTCTGACAAAAGCATTCATTTTTTAATTTTTAATTTTCAATTAATACCATGCTCCGTATCCTCGCCGCCTTCATATTCTTCACACGGTTGCCATTCTGGCGGCTGGCAGAAGTTCCTTCGGAATATTTCAAGAACGTTGTCAGCCGCTGGGCGTTAGTCGGTTGGCTGACTGCCGGGCTTTCCGTGATCGTGCTTTATGCCGCTTCACTGATTCTTCCGGCAAGTGTTACCGTATTATTGGCGATCGTCACCCGCCTGTTGATAACCGGTTGCCTGCATGAAGACGGGCTTGCCGACTTCTTCGACGGTTTCGGGGGAGGGACCTCGCGCGAACGTATCCTTTCCATCATGAAGGATTCACATATCGGTAGCTACGGCGTGATCGGGTTGATTCTTTACTTCGGGCTTCTATATACGCTGTTGAGCAGCCTGCCGCTCGCCCTTGCCGGAAGTGCGATACTGGCAGGCGATCCTTTTTCCAAAGGAGTTGCCGGTATGATCATCAACCGCCTTCCCTATGCCCGCAAGGAAGAAGAGGCCAAAAGCAAAACGGTTTATAGCCAGATGACAACAGGTGAATATACCTTTTGCCTTTTCTCCGCCCTCATTCCTATATTCTGGTTGCCAGAACCCATTTATTTCCTGGCAGGCCTGCTGCCTGTTCTCGTCTTCTATCTTCTCACTTCTCTGATGAAAAAGAAAATACAAGGGTATACAGGCGACTGCTGCGGAGCGACATTTCTGCTTTGCGAACTGAGCTTTTACCTGGGAATAGCTGTTATCTATACAACAATCATATAAAGCGAAATAATATGGAAATCTATCTGGTCAGACATACTTCCGTCGACGTCCCCGCCGGCTATGCATACGGACAAACCGACGTTCCGCTCCGCCCATCATTCGAGGAAGAAGCCGAGGTTGTAAAAGAAACCCTATCCTGCCATACATTCGACAAGGTGTGGAGCAGCCCGCTTACACGCTGCGTCCGTCTCGCAAACTATTGCGGTTATCCGGATGCAGAAAAGGAAGATCGCATCAAAGAAATCAGCTTCGGAGAATGGGAGATGAAATCATGGGACGAACTCTCTTCCGATCCCCGCTCGGAAGCCTGGTTCAACGACTGGATCAATGTTCCGACTCCTTCGGGCGAATCCCTGCAAGATCAATATAACCGTGTCAGTCATTTCCTGGACGAAATAAGGAAAAGCGGCTTACAGAAAGTATGCCTCTTCGCTCATGGCGGCGTTTTAACTTGCGCCCGTGTCTATGCTGGAGAATATGACCTGAAAGAAGCATTCAAAAACGTCCCTTCATACGGAACCGTAATCAAATTAGAGCTGGATTAAGAAACTGTAGCCAGCCAAATATCTCATCTTTACCACATCCGCAATAAGCTGATTTTAAATTATTGCTGTCCGATAAAACTCCCAAACAGCAGAGATAGGCTGCTCGACTGCTGATAATCAGCGGTCGAGTGTCGTTTTATACCGAGACAAGCCCCCTCAATCAAAAAGCGAAGGCA
>Ga0073908_1000567_pt1 | contig 60802 bp, 58 predicted proteins | sample MucameincwithD2O_FD_65484 | JGI IMG/M metagenome (GOLD analysis project Ga0073908, IMG submission 65484) | Mouse cecum microbial communities from Vienna, Austria - Mucus amended microcosms incubated with D2O | ecosystem: Host-associated > Mammals > Digestive system > Large intestine > Cecum... | reverse complement strand
GGTCATGCTCAGACGGAGATCTTGCCGATCTCGACCTTGGTATAGGGCTGGCGATGGCCCTGACGCTTGCGGTAGCCCTTCTTGGGATTGTACTTGAAGATGCGGATCTTCTTGCCCTTGCCGTTTTTGACGATCTTGGCCTCCACAGAGGCGCCGGCCACGGTGGGCGCGCCGAAGGTGGCCTTCTCCCCGTCGATGACGGCGAGGACCTGGTCAAACTTCACGGTGTCGCCGGCTTCCTGGTCCAGCTTCTCGATGTAGACCACGTCGCCCTCGGCCACCTTGTACTGTTTGCCGCCGGTCACGATGATTGCGTTCATGCTTGTTTCAACTCCTTCATTACGGGCTCGCTGTCGGGGGCGGCGCGAAAGCGCACTTACAAAGCCCATTCAAAGCGGCTTCCCTAGTATATCAGCAGAAATTGGGCTTGTCAATGGGGTTTTGCCAAAAATTCGCCGCTTTTCCGCCTCAGCACGAGGCCAGAAGGGCCTCCAGGTCCTCTTGGGTGAAGGTTTCCACCCGGTCGCAGAAGCGGCAGGTCAGCTCCGCGCCGCCCTGCTCGGCGATCATGCTTCGCAGCTCCTCCCGGCCCAGGCTGACCAGGGCCCGTTCCATCCGGTCCCGGCTGCAATCGCAGCGGTAGGCGATGGGGCGCTTTTCCAGTACCTCCAGCTTCAGCCCGGGCAGGGCGGCCCGGAGCAGGGCCTCCGGGTCCGGGTCGGCCTTGAGGAGCTCCGTCACCGGCCCCGCCGCCCGGAGGGACGCCTCCAGCGCCTCCGCGGTCTCCTCCCCCGCGCCGGGGAGAAGCTGGAGAAGATAGCCCCCCGCCGCCAGCACGCTCTGGTCCCGGTCCACCAGCACCCCCAGGCCGCAGGCGGTGGGAATCTGCTCGCTCTCCACAAAGTAGAGGGCGATATCCTCGGCGATCTCCCCCCAGAGAAGGCCCACGCTGCCCACGTAGGGCTCCTTCATTCTCAGGTCCCGGATCACCGTCAGGGTGCCCTGGTTGCCCACGGCGGTTCCCACATCCAGCTTCCCGTCCTCCCGCAGGGGGATGTCCACGGCGGGGTTCTCCACGGCGCCCCGGACGTTGCCCTCGTGGTCCGAGACGGCCAGCAGCGTCCCCAGGGGGCCGCCGCCCTTGATTTGCAGGGTCAGGCTGGCCGCCTCCTCCTTCAGGGCATTGCCCATCAGGGAGGCCGCCGCCAGCATGCGGCCCAGGGCCGCCGTGGCCACGGGCAGGGTCTTGTGAATCTGCCGGGCCCGCTCCGTCAGGTCCCGGGTGGACACGGCGGAGACTTTGATGAGGCCATCCTGGGAGATGGCCCGGATTAACTGGTCGCTCATAGGTTCTCCTTTGCAGTGAAATCGGATCGCGGGACGGCCCCGGGTTCCGGAGGAACGGCCGGGGAAGCGCCGCCTGTTATGATGGAAGAGGCTCTCACCGGCACGCGAACTGCCAGCGGTCCTCGTTGGACGCCGGGGGATGCTCCGTCAGGTCCCCCGTCAGATAAATGAAGGAAAAGCCCGCCTCCCCCAGATACTTCCGAAGCTCCTCCTCGCTCCAGGCCCGCTCCCGGTGCTCCTCAAAGCTTCGGTCCCAGGCCCCGTCGGGGCGGAGGCGGAACAGGTCCACCTGATAGGTGCAGGTCTGCTTCTTTTCGGAGAAGAAGGTCCGCCAGACGCACAGGCTGTCCTCTGTCTCGTCCATGTAGAGCTGCCCGTCCATCCGATGGAGCTTGCAGGGGGTGTTCACATCGAAGAGGAACAGTCCCCCCGGCTTAAGCCACCGGCGGACGCGGCGGAAGGTCTCCCGCAGGTCCCGTTCCCGGGTGAGATAGTTCAGGGAGTCCAGAGTGGACACCACGGCGTCCACCGGCTGGGCCAGACGGAGCCTGGGCATGGCCTGATGGAGAAAAAGGGGCGGACGCTCCAGCTCCGCCGCCTTGGCCGCCGCCTGGGTCAGCATCTCCTCGGACCCGTCGGAGGCGATAACCGTGTAGCCCCGCTTCGCCAGGAGGCAGGCGATGGTCCCCGTGCCGCAGGCCAGGTCCAGAACCGTGCCCACGGGCACGCCGCTTTTTTGCAGCCGCCGGTCCAGGAAGGCTGCCCGGCGGCGGTAGGACCCGTCGGTCATCAGCCCGTCGTAGCTGGCGGCCAGGGCGCCGTAAGCGTTCACAGCGTCTTGTCCTTCATCCGGGCGAAGAGCTGGGCATAGGCCCCGGTGCCGTAGTTCAACGAGCGGTTCACCCGGCTGATGGTGGCGCTGGAGGCGCCGGTGCGCTCCAGAATGTCGTTGTAAATCATACCGTCGTCCAGCAAAGAGGCCACCTCAAAGCGCTGCTCCATGCTCCGCAGCTCCGCCACGGTGCAGAGGTCCTGGAAGAACTGATAGCATTCCTTTTCGTCCCGCAGCTGCAAAATGGCCCTGTACAGCTGGCCGCTCATTTCCTTCTTGCCGATTTTCACGCTGAGACCTCCTGTCGTTGTACTAAACACTGTAATTTTAACATTTCAGTTCGCGAAAGTAAAGGGGCGAAGATGAAAATTTTCCTCAACGAGGCAGTTGTCCATGCTCATCTGCTCATGTCCGCAGTGTAGTTTCCGTTGCGATTAGAATATCATGTTCAAACTTTTGATAATCAAACATCTACACTACCTCCCAATAGAGATTTGCCGCCTATAGCTATGGCATGGAAAGTGTAACACAACCGCGCGTTCAGGGCAACCAAACGAATAGAAAACTTTTTCCGAAATTAGTGAAATCACCAGTAATTCAAAACATCAACACGAAAAGTAAAAGGGCCAAATTTTAAAAGCGCCTTCCGCCGTCCGCACCCTTCCCCCGCCTTCGGCATAGGCTGGAAAAAGATCAATCCGGGGAAAGGAGCGGTGGCTGTGGGAGAGGGTCTGAGGGAGCTTTGTACAGAGCCCTTCGCGGTGGAGCGGGAGTGGACGGTGGAGGGCGTGCCGGTGCTGTGGGCGTCGGCGCGGGCGCCCCAGCCGGAGCCGGCGGCGGACAGAACCTCCCGCCGGATCAAGCGTTTTTACCAATTGCAGTGCCGCTCCTTCCTCCGCTACTGCGAGCGCATCCTCCTCCCCCAGGCGGCGGCGGAGTACCGGGCGGCCCTGGCCGCCAGCGGGCCGCTTCCGGCCTTCCGGGCGGAGCTGGAGTACTGCGTCACCTATAATCAAGGGGGGCTTTGGAGCCTCTACACCCAGGTGCGGGAGTCCGTGGGACCGGGCCCCGCCCTTCTGACCCGCCGGGGGGACACCTGGGACCTGGCGGCGGGCTATCCCGTGCCCCTGGGGGACTTCTTCCCCGCCGGGACGGCCTGGAAAAAGAAGCTGCTGGCCCGGGCGGCGGAGGAAATCCAGCGCCGGGAGCGGGCCGGAGCGGGCCGCTGGCGGGAGGGCTGGCGGCGGGAGCTGCGGCGGCGGTTCAACCCCCAGAATTTCTATCTGACGGCGGAGGGGCTGGCGTACTTCTGGCCCATGTATGCCGTCGCCCCGGCGTCGGAGGGTGTGCCGGTGTTCCTGCTGCCCTACGAGGGAGCGGGGGCGGCGGATATGGAGGAGGCCCCCCGCGGGGAGGACCCCGGCCCGCCGGGGCCGGTGCGGTACGGCCGGTGACGCGGCCTTCTCCCCGATGGGATTCCCCGTTTGGACGGCAAAAAGACAGCCCCGGAGGGCTGTCTTTTCCTGCGCGGGCCGCCGCGCTCAGTTCAGATTGTCTTTGTTCCCGAAGTACTTCTTCGTCTCCGCGGCCACCACGCCGGACAGGGCGAAGAGGCCGATGAAGTTCGGGATGGCCATGAGACCGTTGAAGGTGTCCGCCACATCCCACACGAAGCTGAGGGGGGACACGCAGCCGACGACGACCACGGCGATGAAGATCACCTGGAACACCCGGACGGCCTTGTGCCCGAAGAGGTACTGCACGCAGCGGGTGCCGTACAGGGACCAGCCGAGGACGGTGGAGAAGGCGAAGAGGGCCAGGGCGATGGCCACAAACAGCGCCGCGAACTTCCCGCCGAAGACCGTGGCCAGGGTGGCGGTGATGACCTCGCTGCCGGGGCGGGTGTTGAACGCAATGTCCACGCCGCTGCAAATGATGGCCAGGGCCGTGAGGGAGCAGATGACAATGGTGTCCACAAACACCTCGAAGATGCCGTACAGGCCCTGGTTCACGGGGCCCTTGGTGTCCGCTGCGGCGTGGGCGATGGCGGCGGAGCCGAGACCCGCCTCGTTGGAGAAGGCACTGCGCCGCAGGCCCCAGATGATGGTCTGCTTCAGCACGATGCCGGAGGCGGCGCCGCCGATGGCCTGGGGCGTGAAGGCGCTGGAGAAGATCTTCACAAAGGCGTCGGGCACGTTGCCGATGTGGGCGAAGATGACCGCCAGGGCGAAGATGATATAGAAGACGCTCATGAAGGGGATCAGCTTCTCCGTCACCGCGCCGATGCGCTTGATGCCGCCCAGAAGGATGACGGCGATCAACAAAGCCAGAAGGATGCCCATGATCCACTTCAGGGCGGTTTCCACCCCGGCGGAGACCGCCGTGAACGCGGCGACCGCGCCGATGACGGAGCCGGTGATGCTGTTCACCTGGGACATGTTGCCGATGCCGAAGGAGGCCAGGATGGCGAAGACGGCGAAAAGACCCGCCAGCCACTTCCAGCCGCCGCCCAGGCCCTTGGAAATGTAGTACATGGGGCCGCCCACCCAGTCGCCCTTGGCGTCCCGCTCCCGGTACTTGATGGACAGGACGATCTCGGAGTACTTGGTCACCATGCCCACCAGCGCCGCCAGCCACAGCCAGAAAATGGCCCCGTAGCCGCCCATGGCGATGGCCTGGGTGGTGCCCACGATGTTGCCGGTGCCCACGGTGGCGGACAGAGCGGTGGTCACAGCCTGGAGCGGCGTCACCGCGCCGTGGCCCGCCTCCTGCTTCTGGAACATCTTGCCCACCGTGTTTTTCATGGCGTGGCCGAAGTGGCGGAACTGCACGCCGCCGTTGCGGATGGTCAGAAACAGACCGCCCGCAATGGCGCAGGGCAGAAAGGTGTACATCCACGCGAAGTCGTTCAGCGGCCCTGAGATAAAGGCCAGGATTTGATTGATGATTTCCATACGTTCCCTCCATGCTGTGAACCGGCACTGCGGAGGCGGGCCCCGGAAACACAAAAAGCGGGACCGCCCGGCGCGGCCCCGCAAAAAGCAATATCCCCCCGGCGGACACACTCCGCCGGAAAACATTCCTCTCTGTCCTTTTACCTGAGAGATTCGGCGGTTTCCCGCCTTGCACCTTCGGTCCCCGTTTCCGGGCTTCTCCAGAGCCACATCCATTCCCGGTCCTCGTGCCTGAGAGTTTCGCTCCGTCGGCAGGCCTGCGCCGTTTCTCCGGGAATTTCCTATGCCGTTATTCAAATTGTAGATTTACCTTACCATGCTCCGGCGGGGTTGTCAATCGTGTATTTCCACAAAATGTCCGCAAAGCGGAGACGAATATTCGCCAACGGCGAACCTTGCGGGGCGCTCGCGGGCGGGCTGTTCCAAACGAAAGGAACCCCGAAGGGGTTCCTTTCCCGGCATTTTCGAAAATACAGGTTCTTCTCACAGCTCCCGGACGGAGACCACGCCGGCGGTGGCGCAGATCTCCTGCTGGAGCTGATCCACGTCCAGACCCTTGTGAAGCCGCAGGGCGAAGATGGCGCAGGCGTTGTGCTGCTCGTTGGACTGGGAGTGAATGATGCCCATGTTAAGGATTTTCAGCCCGTGCTCCCGGAACTCCTGGAGGAGGATGTCCATGGTCTTGTTGTCGCTGTACTCCACGTAAAGGTTGACCTCCGGGGCGTTTTTCAGCATCCGGTACTCCACCCGGGAGAAGAACAGCTCCGCGATGAGGATCAGGAATGTGGCGAAGAGGCCCCCCTCGTAAAAGCCGCCGCCCAGGGCCAGACCGATGATGGCCGCCGCCCAGAGGCCCGCGGCGGTGGTCAGCCCCTTCACCCGCTGGCGGCGGGTGACGATGATGGTGCCCGCGCCGATGAAGCCGATGCCCGCCACCACCTGAGCGCCCAGGCGGGCCATGTCGGTGTACTGGCCCAGGAACAGATAGAGATACTGGCTGGTCAGCGTGGTCATGGCCGCGCCCAGGCAGATGAGGATGTGGGTGCGGAAGCCCGCCGGGCGGCGCTTGTACTCCCGCTCGATGCCGATGACGCCGCCGCAGATCACCGCCAGAGTCATGCGCAGGGCCACGGACGCAATGCTCACATCCCGCAGCCCGTCAAAAATAGACAGCATGTTGCCTTCCCTCCTTCTTGACAGGTCAAGTGTCCTTGACGATGTAAACGCTCTCCAGCTCCGAGATGGTGGCCAGAATCTTGGCGTGGGTGCCCTTCTGGTTCATCCGCAGGGAGAAAATGGCGTTGGGGTGCTGGGAGAGGGTCTGCTTGCCGTGATCCACCTCCACCTCGTAGATCGTCACGTCCTGGGCCTTGATGCGCCCGATGATCTCCGATACGTTGTCCAGGGACTGAAACTCCACATAGATGTTCATGTTCCGGGCGTTCTCGATGACATAGAGCTCCACCGTGGGCAGGATGTGCACCGCCACAAAAATCAGCAAAAAGGCCAGGCCCACGCACTCGTAGAACCCCGCGCCTACCGCCAGCCCCATGCAGGCCGAGGCCCAGAGGCCCGCAGCGGTGGTCAGGCCCTTCACCTTCTGCTGACCCGTTACCAGGATGGTGCCCGCGCCCAAAAAGCCGATGCCGTTGATGACCTGGGCGCCGAAGCGGCTGACGTCGGTGCGGATGCCGATCTCCGCCGCCTTCTGTGCCCACGCGTGGGCCAGCATATAGGATTCATACTGACTCAGCAGCATGGTCAGCGCCGCCGCCATGCACACCAGCATGTACGTGCGGAAGCCCGCCGGGCGGTGCTTTCTGGCCCGCTCCAGGCCGATCATGCCGCCGCAGAACATGGCCAGAGTCAGCCGCAGCAGCACGGAGGCCGTGTTGATCTCCCGCAGGTAATCCAGTCCTTGTAACACGAAATCCGCTCCCCTCTCTCGCTCTCTCAAATGCCGCCCGCAGGCGGGTGAAATAAAGGAAGAACCGGCGCTGGCCGCTTCTTCCGTAACCGATATAAAAATGCGTCGGAAAACGTTTGCGCTGGGTTATTCGTATTATAAACGGCTCCGACGGGTTTTGTCAACGTTTTCTGGCGCGCCAAATGGGTTTTCGGTGGGTTTGACAAATAGAAAGGCGGGTTTTTGGCATTTTGCCGACAGACAAAAGGCGGGTGGAAAACCGCCCGCATGTAAACGCGGTCCCCGGCTTACCGGATGACGGTAAAATACAGCCACAGGCCGAAGGGGACGAGGATTTGCAGAGCCAGGATGACGGGCACGCCGAATTGAAAGACCCTGTGACGCGTCTTGTGGTGAAAGACCCGCATGCCCAGCAGGGCTCCCACGCTGCCCCCTGCCGCCGCCAGGAGCAGCAGGTTCTTCTCGGGGATACGGCGGACCGCTTCGTTTTTTTCCTTCCGCTTGGCCTTCCACTTGTCCACGCCGAAGGCGAAGAAGGCGGCGAGGTTGATCAGCACCAGCCAGCAGGCCAGAAGGACCCAGGGAGAACCCATGACGGCCCAGAGGAAATCGTCGTGCGCCTCGGGCAGGAACTGCGTTTTTCCACGGGACGCGGCGGAGAGGGGGGTGATGTTCATAGGGATACCTCGTTTCAAATATGGGGGCCGGGGGAGTTGGAGGGTGGGCGGGGGCTGGAGAGGAAACGGGCGATTGGAAATCGCCTCTGCGGAGGCCGCCCCCATAAAAACCGGGGTTTGCAAAAAACGGACCGGCTGATCATCAGCCGGTCCATTTTAACACAGGTTTCAGTTCTTGGCAAGAGCCGCCAGCTCCACCGCCGTTTTGGCGGCCAGGCGCGCGTTGTTGAACACCAGCTGGATGTTGCTGTCCAGGGAGCTGCCGCCGGTGAGGTCCTTGATCTTGGCCAGCAGGAAGGGGGTGGTCTCCTTGCCGTGGATGCCCTGGGCCTTGGCCTCGGCCACGGCGTCGCTGATCGCCTTGCTGATCACATCCGCATCCATGGAGTACTCCTCGGGAATGGGGTTGGCCACCAGCATGCCGCCGCCCAGGCCGCAGTCCTGCTTGACGTAGAAAATCTTGGCCAGGTCCGCGGGGGTGTCGATGCGGTAGTCCACGGCGAAGCCGCTCTTGCGGGTGTAGAAGGCGGGAAGCTCCTCGGTGCCGTAGCCGATGACGGGCACGCCGTGGGTTTCCAGATACTCCAGGGTGAGGCCCAGGTCCAGGATGGACTTGGCTCCGGCGCAGACCACCATGACGGGGGTGCGGGCCAGCTCTTCCAGGTCGGCGGAGATGTCCATGGTGGTCTCGGCGCCCCGGTGGACGCCGCCGATGCCGCCGGTGGCGAAGACGGAGATGCCCGCCATGTGGGCGATAATCATGGTAGTGGTGACGGTGGTGGCGCCGTCCTTCCCCTGGGCCACGAGGACGGGCAGATCCCGGCGGCTGGCCTTGGCCACGGCGGAGCCGGCCTTACCCAGGTGATCGATCTCCTCGGGAGAGAGGCCGGCCTTCAGCCGGCCGCCCAGCACGGCGATGGTGGCGGGGACGGCCCCGTTCTCCCGGATGATGGACTCCACCTTCAAGGCGGTTTCCACGTTCTGGGGATAGGGCATGCCGTGGGAGATGATGGTGGACTCCAGGGCCACCACGGGCTTTCCGGCGGCCAGGGCTTCCTTGACTTCGGGGGCGATGTCCAGATACTTGTTCATGTTCATGATGAAAACCTCCAAATATATAAATTGAGACGGATGAACGGGTTGTCAGGCGGGGCCCATGCGCTCCCGCAGGGCCTCTTCACTCATGGCGGGGTTAATGGTCTCCCGGCTCTCCATGGCGATGGAGGAGGCGGCCAGACCGGCCCGGGCGGTGTCCTCCAGATCGGTGCCCTGGAGATAGGCCCAGGCGATGGCGGACATAAAGGCGTCGCCGCAGCCGGTGGCGTTGACCAGCTCCGCCGGGAGGCAGGGAATCTGCGCCTGCCCGTTGTGGTCGGCGGCGAAGACGCCGTCCGCCCCCAGGGAGATGAACACCCGGCGCAGGCCGGTGTCCAGCAGGGCGTCGGCGGCGCGGCGCAGGCTGTCTTCGTCCGTAATGGGCACGCCGGAGAGGAGCTCCGCCTCCAGGCGGTTGGGCTTCAGGGTGTGGAGCTTTCCCAGGACGGGCCGGAGCTTCCCGGCCTTGGCGGTGGAAACCGGGTCCGCAAAGAGGGGGGCGGCGCAGTTTTCCGCCAGCCAGGCGATGCTCTCGGCGGGGATGTTGGTGTCCAGCACCACCACCTGGCTGCCGTCCAGGAGCTTGCGCCGCTGAGCCAGAACCTGGGGCGTGAGATGCTCGTAGATATCCATGTCGCTGACGGCGAGGGCCATGTCGCCCTGCTGGTCGTTGATAAAAAGATAGGTCGAGGTCCGCCCGCCGGGGATGACGGGGGACTGGGAGATGTCGATGCCCAGCTCGCCGCAGCTGGCGGCCAGCTTCTGGGCGTTGAGATCGTCCCCGAAGGCGGTGAGCAGCCGCACGTCCAGCCCCAGCAGGGCCATGTTGTGGGCGATGTTCCGTCCCACGCCCCCCAGGGAGGAGTGGACCGTTCCGGGGTTGGAGTCCCGGGCCACCAGCGCCGCCGCCGGGCGGCCCCCGATGTCCACGTTGACGCCTCCCACCACCGTGACATAGGGGGCGGTCTGAACGATGTAGCCCTTGCCGGTGATATAGCCTTTCTTCATCAGGTTGGAAATATGCACAGCGACGGAGGAGCGGGTGATTCCCGCCTTGTCCGCCAGCTCCTTCTGGGAGATGAGGGGGTTTTCCTCGATCCAGTTGAGCAGCTGCCGTTCCCGCTTGGTCATGGTCCACCTCCGTATAAGCAAAAATTTAATCTCTTAATCTAATGCTTATTATAAACGTTCGTTTTGCAGATGTCAAGGGGGATTCCGAAAAAATTTCACGGGCGGTCTATCGGTAGAAGGGCGGGCCCGGGAAACAAGCGGCAAGCTGCCGTCCGTCTGCCAAGGCGGGAACCGTCCAACATCCCAGCCACAAAAACGGCCAAGACAGCGGCAGCGGAAAGAGGAGCGCGTCGATTCGATATTCGACACCCACCATCCATCCCCCCACGGGAACCAATGGTCCGCCCCCCGCTGGACGAAGTCCCCCCTTTGGGCTATACTAAAGCGCAGAAAGGAGGCGGGAGCCATAAAAATCGAAGTGGAGCTGGACGAGGCGCAGCGGGAGCTGCTGGTAAAAATCCTGTCCCCGGGCAAGACGCCGGAGCTGGCGGCTCTCCTGTCCCGGCTGGAGGAGCCGGAGCGCCTGGCGGGCTTTCGGGACGGGACGGCCGCGCCGCTGAACCCGGAGGAGATTCTCCGCTTCTACGGCGAGGACAAGGAGGTCCGGGCCCAGACCCTGGACGGGGCGGTCTACACCGTCCGTCTCCGGCTGTACGAGCTGGAGGACCGCCTGGAGAAGCACACCTTCGTCCGGGTGTCCCACTCGGAGATCGTCAACTGGAAGCGGGTGACGGCCCTGGACCTGAGCCTTTCCGGGACCATCCGGGTGACTTTGACCGGCGGCGTGACCACCTACGTCTCCCGGCGGTATGTGAAGAAGATCAAGGAGGTGCTGGGGATATGAGCGAGGAGATCAGCGTCCGGCGGGAGTTCTTCCGGCGGGCAAGGACGGGCTTTCCCTGGGGAGCGGTTTTGGTCTATCTGGTATTTGTGGCGGGAAACGCCTTCTCCGTCCCGGCCCCCTCGGGAGGGGCCCTGCTGGTGGTGTCCGAAGAGATGGCGGAGGCCTGCGGGAGCCCGGTGACGGCGGCGCTGATTCAGCTGCTCTGGTCCGGACTTCTGGGGGCGGCGCTGAGCACCATGGAAGTTCCCTTCCTCCTGGAGCGGCGGACGCTCCTCTGGTCCGCCGTCCACTTCCTGGCCACGGCGGCGGTCTTTTCTCTGGCGGGGCGGCGGTGCCGGTGGTTTCCCTATCGGGGCGCCTGGCTGTGCTTGCTGGGGCTGCTGCTGCTGGCGTATGTGCTGAAATGGTCCGTCCGCTTTCTGGAGTGGCAGGCGGACCTGCGGGCCATCCGGAAATCCGCGGGCCTGCCGGAGGCGGAGCCGCCCTGGAAGACGCTGGCCCCCTATCTTCTGCTGGCGGCGGCGGTGGAGCTGCTGCTGCCCCCGGCGCTGATGCTGGCGGACGCCCGGGATTTCCCGGTGCTGACGGGGATTTTTTATCCCTTTTTCATCCTGCCCCTGTTCTGCTTTTTCAGCGCCTGCCCCCTGGCCGCCCGCCTCCGGCGCTGGTGGCCGGTCTATCCGGCGTTTTGCATGGTGTTCACCCTTCCCGGCGTATTCCTTATTTACAACAGCTCAGCCCTGTTCTTCACCGGTTTGGCGGGCGCCGCCGCCCTGGCGGGGGGAGCGCTGGGCGCGGTCCTTCGGAAGCTGAAAAAAGTGGAATGATCCTGGAACAAAGCCGCCTCCCCTGCCGTCTAAACAGGCAGAGGAGGCGGTTTTATGAAACACTGGAAATGTATATTGGTGCTGGCGCTGGTCCTGTGCCTGCTGTCCGGCTGCGGACACGCCCCGGCGGAAACGGCGGCGGCCCCCGCCGGGACGGCGGTTAGGACCCTGGAGGAGGAGCCCGCCTCCGGCGGCGGGGAGAATCCGGGAGAAGGCGGAAAGCCCGCCCCCTCCCTGGCGGAGGACGAGGAGCCTGCGGTGCTCCTCTGCCGAATTGTGGACGGGGCGGAGGACGGGAATCTGCTCCTGGCGGAGCTGGACGGGGGACTGTACGGCGGAACCGGCGTGTACCGGCTGAACGTGGAAAACATCCCGGTGACCCTGGACGGCGCGGCGGCGGAGCCTGCGGTTCTGGAGGACGGAATGCCCGTGGAGGTGTCCTTTAACGGCGGCGTGCTGGAGAGCTTCCCCGCCCAGTTTGGGGAGGTTTACGGCGTGTCGGCCTGGAGCCGGGGCCAGGGGCGAAACGGCATGGGGACCGCCTACGACCTCTGCGGGCTGTATCTCCAGGTGCTGGACGACCTGTGGAACAAGGACCTGGGACTGAATGAGGACATCTCCATCGCGGGACTGGACCTGAGCCGGGCCCCCGGCGGGCTGACGGAGAGCGAAACGTCCGCCCTGGCCTGGCGCTTCGGCGAACTGCACGGCGTGGAGGTGGTCACAGGGACCTTCCAGGAGCTGAAGGAGCAGGGCTATTTCCAGGAAAAGACCATCCAACACACGGACGGCGCACAGCAGAAGGAGACCGTGGCGGGACCGGCGTTTTACGAGTGGGAGGACGGATGCCTGTTCTCCATCGAGTCCAACGAGGAGCACGAGGGGGAGACATACTCTCTGCCGGTCCTGTTCTTCAACGCGGAGAAGTGGCGGTCGCCCCTGGGAGCGTACTGCTTTTATGACTGCTCCGCCGGGTGGGGAGAGGCCACGGCATGGAACGGATACAGCGTAGGCAGCGAGATGATTTCATAAAGAGGAGGAACGGCGATGAAGCGGTTTTGTCTGTTTGCCTGCGCTGCGCTTTTGCTGCTGGCGGCCTGCGCCGCCCCGGCGGCGGAGCCGGAGACGACGGAGGGACGCGCCCTGACCGCGTGGAATGAGGAGGGGAATATCCGGACCCTGCTGGTGACAGAGGACGGGGAACCCATCGTTTTGACAACGGAGGTCTGCGACGCGTTTTGCGACTGGAACAACGGAGACCGGGTCCGGGTCACCCACGACGGCGTCTCCACGGTTTTCCCCCCTCAAACGGAGGCCCTTGACTGGAAGCGCCTGGAGGAGGGCGCGCTGGCGGACATCCCGGAGGAGACCCTGGAGCGGCTGGAGGAGCTGGGCTGGACCTTTTGCGCCCACTGCCTCCTGCCGGCGGAGCCCCAGACGGTGGAGAACCCGGTGACGGGCTACTGCGGCAACACGGTGACGGAGGTGACGCTGGACGGGGAAACCTGGTCCTTCTGGGGCGGAGACTCCGTGACTCTGACGGACATCGTCATCAACCTGGCCTACGACCCGGAGGCGGTTTGCCGCTGCCTCCCCGAGTTCACGGTGGACACGGAGTTTGGGGACGGCTACGGCGTGAACCTGACGGAGAACTACGTCCGCTGCGAGGCGGGTCAGGCGCTCCTGACCGCGGAGCAGACAGAAATGATTCGGGATATCCTGGACCGGAACTGTAAATAAGCAGGGGAGGGGGCGGAGCCCCCTCCCCTGCTGTATCCCGCCGGAGGTCTGCTGTTTAACCATTCCAATCCACGTCGTAGGTTCGCTCCACAGCAAACTTGTTGAGATAACCTGTGGAAATATCAAAGTTCAGGTCGTACTTATACTCCAATCCATAGTGCAGCCACATAACCTCGTTTCCGGTCCAGCCGGGATACTTCTCCGCGGCCTTTTCCTGGGTCAACTCCGTGATTGGCACTCCGTCAAAGGAAATTGTCTCAAGAACGCTTTTATCGTCCTCGGCAGCCATAGTCAGCTCCAGCCGGGCGATTACCGCCTGCCCCAGAGAAACTTCCTCCTCGTCCGTCGCAAAGGAAATCGCAAAACGCATATTGTCGGTCACTTTGATGCTGCCGCCGGTGTAGTAGGAATTCGCTTCCAGTTGAGTGGCAGGGTCTACGGTAATCCGATGATAGCTCTCGTCTACCCAAGACACATCGAATCCCTCATCCAGCAGAGTCTGGACCGTGGTCTCCCCCACCCGGACCTCTTTACCGTTTATACTGATGGGCAGCAGAACATCATCACCGCCGCCCCCCTGACTGCTTTCGCCGTCATCTTTACCGCAAGCGGACAAAAACAGCATGAACACCGCCAAGAACAGGCAGAGCCAAGAACGGGTTTTTTTCGTATTCATGTTTCGTCAAACTCCTTTTCGTTTTCCCGCCACAGGGTTTTAGCCTTTGGACAGTGCCGGTCAATCAACCCTTTTGCCGTTTGAAACTGTTCCCAACTGGTCAGATACAGCCGCTCGGACCGTTCCTTGGCGGAACCGGCATCCTTCCGATAGTCAACGGTCAGGGAGATTCCGGCGCCGACCTTCTGGCGCACACGGGTGTTTCCAACCTTGTAGTAAAGCCGGGTTTTCTCCTCCCGCACGCCCAGCGCTTTCATATCCGATACCCGGTAGATATGGCAGACACCCCGAAAATAGAGCCAGAAATCCGGCCCTATCAGCAGCCGGGCGGGGAAGCTATCCTCAATCGTGTTGAGAAAATCTGCCCTCCCAAAGTTCTGCCGGACGAAAGCCTCCTGATCGGAGGGTGAAAGAATCGAAAGGGCTTTCTCAAACTGTTTCCGCGCATTCTTCATCGTGTTGGCCCGACTGGTAAGCAGCACGCACAGCCAGATAAACGCTGCAATGCCTATTCCAATAAGAAGATGCACCCGCAGTACATAGGCCAGGTCATACCCTGCGCCAAAACCCAAAGCCACCATGCCGGCCGCCGCCGCCGCCATCCAGATATAGTACATTCTCCGCTGTTTGCCCCGGAAAGACTTCCATACCGGCTCGAAATCCCGGAGCTCCCTATCCAGCCACTCCCGCAGCGTTTCGCTCATAACAGCCCATCCTTTCCATGACAAACCGGCAGGAGAAATGGGCCCATGCCTTGCTCCAAGCAAAGGAAAGCGATCATTTCTTTATCTGCCTTCCTCCCTGCTGAGTGCCAGTGTCACTCGTACAGGGCCGCAGGATGTTGGTAGCGCCTTGCGGCCTGCCGCTTTTGTGTCTCCGGGATTATTTTACTCTATCCCAGAAAAAATTACAATAGCCTTGTCCTCGGAATATGGAGGAAACCGGTATCTCCGTTTGCCGGCACAGCTTGGATTTGTCAGCCGTTCTGAAGGGGTTTTTGATTCCTGCAATTCCATCACATTCGGCTGACTTAACAAAAATTAAGGAGGGGACTTCTTTGCGAAGTCCCCTCCTCTCGGAAAGAGCTTTTTTACAAGGGCAAGCCTGCGCTTAGAAATCGGCGCTGCCCACGGTGCGGGGATGGGGCAGCACGTCCCGGATGTTGGAAACGCCCGTGAGGTACATCACCAGCCGTTCGAACCCCAGGCCGAAGCCCGCGTGACGGCAGGTTCCGTAGCGCCGCAGGTCGCAGTACCACCAGTAGCTCTCCGGGTCCATGTTCAGCTCCTTGATCCGGGCTTCCAGAATGTCCAGCCGCTCCTCGCGCTGGCTGCCGCCGATGATCTCGCCGATGCCGGGGACCAGACAGTCCGCCGCAGCCACGGTCTTGCCGTCGTCGTTCAGGCGCATGTAGAACGCCTTGATTTCCTTGGGATAGTCCGTGACGAACACCGGGCGTTTGAAAACCTGCTCGGTGAGATAGCGCTCGTGCTCCGTCTGAAGGTCGCAGCCCCAGAAGACCTTATAGTCGAACTGGTCGTTGTGCTTTTCCAGAATCTCCACCGCCTCGGTGTAGCTCACCCGGCCGAAGTCGGAGGAGGCCACATGCTCCAGCCGCTCCTTCAGGCCCTTGTCCACGAAGGAGTTGAAGAAGTCGATCTCGTCGGGGCAGCGCTGGCAGACCTGCCGGATGACGGATTTTATCATCGCCTCGGCAATGTCCATGTCCCCCGCCAGATCGCAGAAGGCCATCTCCGGCTCGATCATCCAGAATTCGGCGGCGTGGCGGGCGGTGTTGGAGTTCTCCGCCCGGAAGGTGGGGCCGAAGGTGTACACGTCGCCAAAGGCCATGGCGAAGTTCTCCGCGTTCAGCTGGCCGGAGACGGTGAGGTTGGCGGGCTTGCCGAAGAAGTCCTGGGAGAAGTCGATGCTTCCGTCCTCTGTCCGGGGCGGGTTCCCGGCGTCCAGGGTGGTGACCCGGAACATCTCCCCCGCGCCCTCGCAGTCGCTGGCGGTGATAATGGGGGTGTGGACATAGACGAAGCCCCGGCTCTGGAAGAACTCGTGAATGGCGAAGGCGGCGGCGCTCCGCACCCGGAAGGCGGCGGAGAACAGGTTTGTCCGGGGCCGCAGGTGCTGGATGGTCCGGAGAAAGTCCACGCTGTGCCGCTTTTTCTGAAGAGGATAGTCGGGGGTGGAGGGGCCCTCCACCTCAATGCGGGAGGCCTTCAGCTCCAGGGGCTGCTTGGCCTCGGGGGTGAGGACCACCGTGCCGGTGACGATCAGCGCCGCGCCTACGTTCTGGGCGGCGACATCCTTGTAATTTTCCAGGGCTCCGGCCTCCATGACCACCTGGAGGTTTTTCAGGCACGAGCCGTCGTTCAGCTCGATGAAGGCGAAGTTTTTCATGTCCCGAATCGTCCGGGCCCAGCCGCCCACGGTGACGGTCTGGCCGTCCAGGGACTGCTTGCCGGCAAAAATAGCCGCGATTTTCGTGTAGCTCATGGCGATCACCTGATTCCTATTCTTTCATAATGGATGATACATTATATCATAAATTTTCGCTTTTGCAAGAGGCGTTCTCTGCCGGCAGGGGGCCGGTTCCGCCGTAAAAAACGGAGAGGCCCCCGGCCTCCCCGCTTTTTCGCCCTTTTTATTGATACCGGTACTGCATGCCCGTATACTGCTCGATGCAGCTGAAAAACAGGTCCCGGTTCCGGAACTCCAGCAGTTTACAGTCCTCCTCCTCATGGAAGGATACGATGCGGCGGCGGGTGTCAATCCAGACGCGCCACAGGTTCGGGGCGGTGTTTGTTTGCTCCATAGGGAGGCTCCTTTCACAAAAAATCTTGAGACCGTCCTTGATGCCGTCATTATATAAGACGATCGAGGGGGCGGTTTTGTTTCATCAATTTGAAAAAAATTTGAATTTTTTTTGAAGGGGCCCTCTAGGCATCCCCCGCCTCCTGGGCCTCCATCTCCGCCGCCACGTCCTCCAGCAGGGACTCCCAGGCGGCGGGATGCTCCACATAATAGAGGGGGCAGAGCTTTCCCGTCACGTCGTAGTGCCGGATCACGTCCTCCGCCGGGTCCAGGCGAAGGGCCCGGCACAGCCACGCCGTCAGCTCCACCGCCCGTCGGTAGGACGCGGGGGCGTACTCCCCCGTCTCATCCGGATGGCAGACCTCGATGGAAACCGTGTCGCCGTTTCGGGTGTTGGAGGCGTAGGCGATCTCCGTCAGGGGGACGCACTGGACCACCTCCCCCTCCAATCCCACGATGAAGTGGCTGGAGGCGTAAGTCCCCGCCTCCCCGGAGGACAGGGAGGCAAAGTAGTTCCGGTTGGCCTGGGCGGAGGTGGCGGGGTTGCCCACGTAGTGCAGGACTACGCCGTTGACCCGCTTCAGGGGGTCCCCGGGGCGGGACCAGGGGTTCACGGGGAGAAAGTCCCTGGTTATGTAAGCGGGAATCTGTTCCTCCGCCTCCGCCGGGGAGGGCCGGCGGGACAGCCGGACGGCGGCGGTTATGAGAACCGCCGCCGCCAGCAGCCCGAGAATTGCCCAGAGCCGGACAAGCCGGAGGGATTCCTCCGCCCGTGTTCTGCGGCTTCTTCTCCCCATGGATCAGAACGCCTCCTTGAAATAGGCCGAGGTGTCGGCGGGGAAGGAGTAGGAGTCCGCATAGCCGTAGATGTCCTCTCCTTCCGCCGTTTTCTGCATGGCGGACTTCTCCGCCTGGGTCAGCAGCTTATACCCCTGGTTCAGGATGCCCAGGTCCTCCAGCGTCTGGAGGGTCTCGGTGCAGTAGGCGGACAGGCCGATGGACACAATGTCGCTGTAGGTGTAACTCTTCGAGGGGCTGGGGTCGTTCGACGTGGTGAGACCGTAATACAGCTGGAGCTCGCCGGTATAGGCGGCGGAGGCGTAGTCCTCATAGGCGGGGAGGAACAGCGTCTTTCCGAAGTGCCCGGCCTGGATGTCCCGGCGGACGGCCTCCTCCACCGCTTGGGCCTGCTCAGGCGTCAGGTCCAGATTGACCGTCTCCTGGTCCGCCGGGCTGTAGAGGCCGGCGAGATACCCGCCGGTGAGCCGGGCGGAGGTAATATAGTTGTCCTCCGCGGGAGTTACCCGGTCAAAGATGCTGTGCTCCTGGATGTCCGGGTCCGACGCCAGGGCGGCCACCATCTGGGTGATCTCCTCGTTCGCGGAGAGGGGGAAGTGGTAATAGCGGTGAACGGGACGGTCCTCCTGGAAGCGATAGGTCAGGTTGAAGTAGATATATGCCTCGCCGTCCGATTCCTGCTTCCGGTCCAGCTCGTCCGCCTGCTCCGTTATGAGGATGGCGGCGTCCAGGACCTTCTGCATGGCGGCGGGGTCCGACAGCGTGGCGCCGGCCCCCCGGCCATAGACGCCGTGGAAGTTGACGGTCACCTCCGTGATGTCCCCGGTCCCGGGGACCCAGGTCTCCACGCCGAAGGGGTCGGCGGCGATGACGCAGCAGACGGCTGCGGCGGCAATTGCCGTTCCCGCCGCGCCCTTGAGGCTGCCCCGGAAGACGGACAGGGACTTTGCCAGCAGCATGGAGGCGGCGTAGTAGCCCACGATTCCGGCAATGGCCATGCACACGGCCATGGAAACCGGGTTGGCGCACTCGCCCTTCTGGAAGAAGTCCTGGCAGAAAAGGCTGTACAGCAGCGTCCCTCCGGCCGCCGCCGCGCAGAGGGCCACGCCGTAACGGAAGATGGGCTTCATCCACTCCACGGCCACCACGTCCCCGGCGCTCTCGCTCCTGCGGCGGCGGTACAGGGCCCAGGCGCAGGCCAGGAGCACCACGCCCACCAGGGCGTACGCGGCGATGAGCCAGCCGCCCGTCAGTTTGACCCACAGCAGATTTCCGTAATCAATCCAGCCGCCGGCGGTGACAATCTGCTCATATTGGCCGCTGACGCGCACGTGCTCCACCAGGTGGATGGTGGGGCTCAGGAAGGACGCCACGCCCCGGTAGGTCTCGTCCACGCCGAAGTAGAAGAGGTTCATCAGGAAGGTAATCAGCCACTCGGCGAGGAAGCCCAGGAAGTGGAAAACGAAGTAGAGCGCCGCGAAGGCGAAGGGGTTGCCGGTGACGAAGACCACCGCCGTGGCCGCGGCGAAGTAGAAGAACGTGTTTCCCAAAACGCCCAGGACGGTCACCAGGACCCCCACGGGCTCGAAGAGCCCCGCCGCCAGGGAGATGAGCACCGTCAGCCCGCCCACCACGGCGTAGGGAATCAGCATCATGGCCAGGCCGGAGAGGAAGCTGGTGGCGAAGAGGCCCTTGCGGGTGATGGGCAGAGAGTGGTAGAGCCCCACGCTCCGGGCGTTGTACAGCCAGCCCCACACCGCCAGCGCGCAGAGGGCGGCGTAAAACAGGGAGAGGATGGGCACCCCATAGGACAGGGCCGCGTAGTAAAGCCGCGTGACCTCCAGTCCGTGCCCGGCGGAGGAGCGGAAGCCCTCCTCAATCAGGACCATCGTCAGATACAGGGGAACCAGAGCCCCCAGGGCGGACACGCCGCCCCACAGGGGCCAGAACCGGGCGAGATTCTTCTTGAACAGCGTGGGGTTAAAATACGATGTCTTTAACGGCATAGTTGGCCCCTCCTAACTCATAGATGAAAATTTCCTCCAGCGTCAGCGGCACCGCGTCCACCAGCATGGGGGCATAGGTCGCCATGCGGTTTGCCGCCTCCTCCGCGTTCATGCGCATGATGAGGGTGTGAATGCGCCCCACCTGGGAGGCGTGCAGCACCGGCAGATCCTCCGGCACGCCGCCGCCGTCCTGAAAGACCACCTGGAGCTTCACCATGTTGTCCTGGAGCTGGGCCAGGGACCGCTCCAGCAGCACCTTTCCGTGGTCCAGAATGCCCACGTGGTCGCAGACGTCCTCCAGCTCCCGGAGGTTGTGGGAGGAGACCAGCACCGTGGTTCCCCGCTGGCTGACATCCCCCAGCACCAGGGACCACACCTGCCGCCGCATGACGGGGTCCAGGCCGTCCACCGGCTCATCCAAAACCAGATAGTCCGGCATGGCGCTGAGGGCCAGCCAGAAGGCGGCCTGCTTCTGCATGCCCTTGCTGAGGCGGCGGAGGAGGCGCTTCTCGTCAATGTCGAAGACCCCCTTCAGCTTCTCATAGCGTTCCATGGAGAAGCGGGGATAGAAGCCCCGGTAGAACCGGCACATGTCCCGGATGCTGGCCTGGGGAAAATAGTACCAGTCGTCGGCGATGGCGGCGATTCGGGCCTTCAGGCCCTGGTTCTCCCAGACGGGGGAACCGTCGACGGCAAGCTCGCCCTCGTCCTGGCGGTAGATGCCGGTGAGGCAGCGGATCAGGGTGGACTTCCCCGCGCCGTTGGGGCCCACCAGACCGTACACGCTCCCGGCGGGGACGGACAGGGTCACGCCGTCCAGGGCGGCGAAGCCGTCGAAGCGCTTGACGGCGTTGGAGATTTGAATCATATCGTTTCCTCCTTCCGCCCCCCGGCGGGGGCCCCGCCGGACGGCTCTTCCGCAAGAAGAGCCGTCAGCTCCTCCTGGCTGACGCCGAGATACCGAAGCTCCGCCAGGAGCTCCCGGGTCTTCTCCCAGAGCTCCCGGCGGCGGGCCTCCCCGGCGCCGTGGTCCCCGGTGGCAAAGCTGCCCTTGCCGGGGACGGAATAAATGTAGCCCTCGCCCTCCAGCTCGTTATACGCCCGCTGGATGGTGTTGGGGTTGATGGAGAGCTGGGTCGCCAGGGACCGGACCGACGGGAGTTTTTCATCTGTGCCGATGGCCCCGGAGACGATCAGCTTGCGGAGCCCGTCCTTGATCTGCTCGTAGATGGGGCGGGAGTCCCGGTAATTGAGGCTGATCACCGCATACCTTCCCTTCCGCGGCGGTGCTCGCCGCTGCTGTATTGGTGAACTGTATTAACTGTACTAATGAAATTAACACAGTTTGAAGGGTTTGTCAAGGGCTGTTCGTGATTTTGGTTCGGGGGAGGGAAAAATTTTCTTCCTGTTGCCGGGAAAATCATGAATTGGGCCTTTACAATGGGAAAACCCTATGATATAGTAACTAAGTCCGCCAGTCAGGCGGAAAACCTGCCCCGGAGCTTTGTCCCGAGGAGCTTCACCGGCCCGGCGCACAGCCCCGCGGGGAATCTTTTTGAAAGGTGGAACCACACAATGCTGAGAAAAGAGCAGAAGAGCGCCATCATCGACGCCAACCGCACCCATGAGACCGACACCGGATCTCCGGAGGTCCAGATTGCCATCCTCACCGAGCGCATCAACGTCCTTACCGAGCATATGCGCCAGAACCCCCAGGACAAGCACTCCAACCGGGGTCTTCTGAAGATGGTCGGCAAGCGCCGCAGCCTCCTGGACTATCTCCAGAAGAAGGATGTGGAACGGTACCGCGCCCTCATTGCCAAGCTGGGCATCCGTAAGTAAGACGCGAACAGGGCGGCGGGATTACGCCGCCCTTTTCCGCTTCCCCTCCACCCCATGCGGGAGTCCGCTTTTTGTGTTTGAAAGACCGTCTGGCGGGGACCGGACGGCCTTTCAAATACGAAAAGGACCGCTCCCGCGCGACAACAAACGAAAAGGAGCGCATCTATGTCTACTATCATCACCCAGAGACAGTTCCCCCAATACCGCAAGTACGAGATGACCCTGGCGGGCCGCCCCCTGACCCTGGAGGTCGGGAAGCTGGCGGAACTGGCCAATGCCGCCGTCATGGTGGGCTATGGCGACACCCGGGTCCTGGTCTGCGCCACGGCCTCCGCCCGCCCCCGGGACGGCATCGACTTCTTCCCCCTCAGCGTGGACTTTGAGGAGAAGCTCTACTCCGTGGGCCGCATCCCCGGCAGCTTCAACCGCCGGGAGGGCCGCCCCGGCGAGAAGGGCGTCCTCACCAGCCGGGTCATCGACCGGCCCATCCGCCCCCTCTTCCCCCACGACTTCCGCAACGACGTCTCCATCATGGCCACGGTCATGAGCGTGGACCACGACTGCTCCCCGGAGATCTGCGGCCTCATCGGCGCCTCCGCCGCCCTGGCCATCTCCGACATTCCCTGGCACGGCCCCGTGGGCGCGGTGAAGGTGGGCCTGGTGGACGGCAATCTCATCTTCAACCCCACCAGCGAGGAGCGTAAGGTGTCCGACCTGGACGTGACCGTGGTCTCCACCGGCAAGAAGGTGGTCATGATCGAGGCCGGGGCCAACGAGGTGGACAACGACACCATGTTCCGGGCCATTCAGATGGCCCACGAGGAGAACCAGAAGCAGGTGGAGCTCATTAACCGGATGGTCTCCGAGATCGGCAAGGAGAAGTTCGACTATCCCCACGCCGATTTTGACGAGGAGCTCTTTGAGAAGATCACCGCCGCCACCATGGACGAGGCCAAGGCCGCCATGGACACCGACGACAAAAACATCCGGGAGACCCGGTGGAACGCCCTCATCGAGAAGTGGCACACGCTCTTCCTGGAGGACTATCCCGAGATGGACAAGTACCTGGACGAGATCACCTACAAGTTCCAGAAGAAGATCGTCAAGGCCTGGCTGCTGGAGGGCCACCGGGTGGACGGCCGGCAGAAGAACGAAATCCGGCCCCTGGCCTCCGAGGTGGGCGTGCTGCCCCGGGCCCACGGCTCCGGCCTCTTCACCCGGGGACAGACCCAGGTCCTCTCCGTGGTCACCCTGGACACCCTCTCCGCCAACCAGAAGCTGGACACCATCTGGGAGGAGACGGAGAAGCGCTATATGCACCACTACAACTTCCCCGGCTACTCCGTGGGCGAGGCGAAGCCCGCCCGCTCCCCCGGCCGGCGGGAGATCGGCCACGGCGCGTTGGCTGAGCGGGCCCTGCTGCCCGTGATTCCCGACGTGGAGAAGTTCCCCTACGCCATCCGGGTGGTTTCGGAGGTGGTGAGCTCCAACGGCTCCACCTCCCAGGGCTCCGTCTGCGGCTCCACGCTGGCCCTGATGGACGCGGGCGTGCCCATCTCGGCCCCGGTGGCCGGCATCTCCTGCGGCCTCATCCAGGACGACGACGGCGGCTTCACCACCTTCATCGACATTCAGGGCGTGGAGGATTTCCACGGCGAGATGGACTTCAAGGTCGCGGGCACCAAGAAGGGCATCACCGCCATCCAGATGGACCTGAAGAACGACGGCCTCACCATGGAGATCATTAAAAACGCCCTGGACATCACCTACGACGGGCGCTGCCAGATTCTGGACCAGATCATGCTCCCCGCCATCTCCGAGCCCCGGAAGGACGTCAGCAAGTACGCCCCCAAGATGCTGACCATGCACATCGACCCCTCCCGGATTCGGGAGGTCATCGGCTCCGGCGGCAAGGTGATTCAGAAGATCGTGGCGGACACCGGCGCGAAGATCGACATCAACGACGACGGGTCCATCTTCATCGCCGGCGTGGACGCCGCCAGCTGCGACGCCGCCAAGAAGTGCATTGACGACATCGTCTTTGTCCCCGAGATCGGCGCGCTGTACTATGGCCGGGTGGTGCGTCTTATGACCTTCGGCGCCTTTGTGGAGCTGGCCCCGGGCAAGGACGGACTGGTCCACATCTCCAAGCTGGCGGACCACCGCATTGAGAAGGTGGAGGACGCCTGCAAGATCGGCGACATGATGTGGGTGAAGGTCACCGACATCGACGAGAAGGGCCGGGTGAACCTGAGCCACAAGGACGCCGTCCGGGAGATCAAGGCCAAGGAGGCTGCGGGCGAGCGGGCCAAGTGATGGGTTCTTGAAAGAGCGTATCCAAAGCGAACATGCGCGCGCTGGCGGTCCGGAGCTCATCCGGGCCGAAGCGGCGGCGGCAGACGATACCGCAGGACGGGCCGGAGGGCCCGTCCTGCTTTTTCCAGCCTGGAAAATTTCGCGCCAGGCGTTGAAAGCTGGAAAGGTTTGTGCTATGCTGTATCTGTGAAAGAAGCGCGGGACGCGCCCGCGCAGGAGAAGGAGGAGCGGAACATGAGGCGTTGGGTTTGGAGAGTTCTGCTGGCGGCTCTGCTGCTGGCGGCACTGACAGGAACCGTTTCCGCCGAGACGGTGGCGGACGGTTATTTTGAGTATACCTCGCTGGGAAACGACTGCTGGGAGGTGACGAAGTACAACAGCAGCGCCTCCAGCGCCACGATTCCGGATAAGTTCCGGGGGCGGCCGGTCACCTCCATTGGCGACAACGCCTTCGCGGGCAAGAGCAGCCTGAAGACCGTCACGATTCCCGAGACGATCACCAACATCGGGGCGAACGCCTTTTTCGGCACGGGGCTGACCAAGGTGGCGATTCCCTCCAGGGTGGAGAAGATCGGGGAGAGCGCCTTTGAAAACTGCACCTCCTTGTCGGCGCTGGAGTTCCGGGACAATGTGGCCGTCAACAACGGCGTGGCCACCGTCGGCGCAACGACCGAGATCGGCAACCGGGCGTTCTACCTGTGCAAGGGCCTGCGAAGCATTCAGTTTTCCGGCAGCGTGAAGAGCATCGGCGACAACGCCTTTTCCGGCTGCGCGGGACTGGGCAGCATTGTGCTGCTGCCCGGTACGACCCACATCGGCGAGAAGGCCTTCTCCCAGTGCGATAGCGTCACCATGGTGGTTATCGCCGGTACGGTGACGGACACGATTCCCACGAACGCCTTCAGCTATGTGAGGCTGAACGTGATTCACTACGGGGGAGACTCCTATCCGGGCGACCTGCCGGACGGCTGGACCCAGGAGGACAACATCCACAAGGTGGAGGCTCTTCGCAGCGTGACCGCCCCCACCTGCACCAAGGACGGCTCTGTCGACGAGCCCATCTCCTGTGAGAAGAACTGCAACCTCCGGCACGAGGCCGTCCGGCCGGTCCCGAAGGGGCACGATTATACGGACGCGAGCAAGTGGCAGGTGACCTACGACCCCGATCCCCCGCTGGCCTGCCAGGACCAGAGCGTGGTTTACGTGCGGGCGTGCGCCGTGTGCGGCCTGGAGAAAACGGAGCGGGAGACCATCCGGGCCACTGCGGACCATACGGTGAAGGTTTTGACGGAGGCCGAGCAGGAGGACGCCAAGTATATCAAGTCCGAGGAGCCCGCCACCTGCGGCGAGGATGGCAGCAAGGTCGTCGTGGCGGAGGTGTGCAGCGTCTGCGGCAAGGAGCTGAAAACCGAGGAGAAGACTATCCCCGCCACCGGGGCCCACGTTTACGACAAGGGACAGGTGACGGACGACTTCCTGATTGAGGCCCGCTGCGACCAGGAGGGACTGAAGGTGGTGCTGAAAACCTGCGACGTCTGCGGGCAGACGGAAGAACGGCCCTCCTGCGACGTCTGCAAGGACGCCGAGGAGATTGACAAGGACCATTGGATCGCTGACCACGGCGCGGAGGTTGTCACCGTTGAGCACCAGTTCCCGGCGGAGCCCTCCTTCACCGTGGACACTCCGGCCACCTGTGTGGACGAGGGGGAGGAGAGCGAGAAGAAGCTTTGCGAGGTCTGCGGCGCTCCGGACCCTGATTTTACCGGAGGGCAGACCCGGCCCATCCCCGCCCTGGGCCATGACCTGGAACAGGGGACGGAGACGGTCACCAAGCAGCCCACCTGTACGGAGGCGGGCGAGAAGGAGATCAGTGAGCGGAAGTGCCTCCGGGAGGGGTGCGGTTATGTGGAGCCCAAGACGACGGGAACCGTGCCTCCCCAGGACCATAACTGGAGCGCGGCCAGCGAGGTGGTGATCAAAGAGGCCACCTGCACCGAGGAGGGCTTGAAGCAGCTGGGCTTCCAGAAGTGCAGCCGCTGCGGCCAGACGAAGACCGGCGAGGTGGTGAATACCCCCAAGCTGCCCCACGAGTGGGGCGACCCCGTGGTGGATGAGGAGAACGCCACGGAGCCCACCTGCGGCGAGCCGGGAGAGATTCCCGCCACCGTCGCCTGCAAGGTCTGCGGCGAGGTCCGGGAGGAGGTCATCCCCCTCCCCGCCACCGGCGAGCATGCGTACGGCGAGTGGACCACGGAAAAAGAGCCCACCGCCACGGAGGACGGCTCCCGGAGCCGGACCTGCGGGACGTGCGGCCATGTGGAGACCCAGGTTCTCCCCGCCACGGGCACGCCGGAGGATCCCGACGGTCCGGACGACCCCGATAATCCCACGGATCCCGGCAATCCCGACAAGCCCACAGACCCGGACAACCCCACCACGCCGGAGACCAAATACAGCATCGACCTCATCCAGGCGAACCACGGGTCCGTCTCCACTTCCCGGAGCACCGCCGCAGAGGGAACCAGCGTGACGCTGACCGTCTGGGCCGACTCCGGCTATGAGCTGGACACCATCCGGGTAACCACCCCCGCCGGGTACAGCGTGTCTCTCTACGGAGACGGGCGGGACCGCTATACCTTTACCATGCCGAATTCCCGGGTGGAGGTGCGGGTGAACTTCACCCGGCGGTCTTACAGCAGTTCCTCCGGCTCGTCCAGCTCCTCCGGTTCTTCCAGTGGGAGCAGCGCTCCGGTGACCTCCGTCATCCAGAGCGTGCCCCGGATCAGCGCCTCCGGCCAGCTCTTCAGCGACATTCCCCTGAGCCACTGGGCGGCGGGCGAGATCAACTGGGCCAACCAGATGGGCTATATGAACGGCAGCGGCCGCCGGTTTAACCCCGACGGCAGCATTACCTTCCAGCAGCTCTGGATGGTTATGGCCCGCCTCACCGGCAGCCGGCCCGCCAACATGGAGGACGCCCGGCGCTGGGCCGTTAACAGCGGCTTCGCCGAGGGGGCCAACCCCGACATGGCCGTGAACCGCCACCAGCTGGTGACGGCCCTGTACCGCTGCGCCCGGCTGATGGGCAGCACCAACAGCAATACCACCAGTCTGGCGGCCTACACGGACAGCCGCAACATCCCCATCTCCGCCAGAGGCGCCATGTCCTGGGCCGTGGCCAACGGCATTGTGAGCGGCACCGCCAACGGGAAGCTGAATCCCACCGGGACCCTTACCCGGGCCCAGTTCGCGGTGATCCTGTACCGATTTGCCCAGAGAATCTGACAACGTCTGACAGGGGCGGGCCCGGAGGCCCGCCCCTGTTTTGGAGGAAAGGAGCCTTGCATGGATACCATTGCCGCCATCGCCGCCGGAGGGAACGCCCCCTCCGCCATCGGCGTCATCCGGGTTTCCGGGCCGGAGTGCTTCGCGGTCTGCGGCCGGGTCTTCCGGGCCGCCCGGCCCTTCGAGGCGCTGGAGGCCCGGCGGATGGTCCTGGGAGAGATGCTGGACGGAGAGGGACGGGCCGTGGACCGGGGTCTCGCCGTCCGCTTCCCCGCGCCCCGCAGCTACACCGGGGAGGACTCCGCCGAGCTCCACTGCCACGGGTCCCCGGTGGTCCTGCGGGAGGTGCTGGCGGCCCTCTTTGCCGCCGGGGCCCGGCAGGCGGGGCCGGGGGAGTTCACGAAACGGGCCTTCTTGAACGGGCAGCTGGACCTGACTCAGGCGGAGGCCGTCATCGACCTCATTGACGCCGAAACCGCCGCCGCCGCCCGGAACGCCGCCGCCCAGCTGGACGGGGGCCTCCGCCGCCGGCTGGAGCCGGTGCAGGAGGCGCTGCTGGAGGTCACTTCCCGGTTTTACGCCGTGGTGGACTACCCGGACGAGGACATCGAGGACGTGAGGCCGGAGGAGGTGTCCGCCGCCCTCCGGGAGGCGGAGGGGGCCCTGTCCGCCCTGCTGGCCACCTGCCGCCGGGGCCGGGTGCTGAAAAAGGGCGTTCGGACCGCCATCGTGGGGCTGCCCAACGCCGGGAAGTCCTCTCTGCTCAACGCCCTGGCGGGGTATGAGCGGGCCATCGTCACGGATGTGCCGGGCACCACCCGGGACACGGTGGAGGAATCCGTCCTCTGCGGCGGGGTGCTGCTGCGGCTGATCGACACGGCGGGCCTCCGGGAGACGGAGGACCAGGTGGAGAAATTAGGTGTGGAGCGGTCTCGAAAGGCGATGGAGGAGGCGGAGCTGATTTTGCTGGTGTCCGACGACCAAGTGGACATGGAGAACCGGCCCCGGGCTTATTGGGAGGACTTCCGCCAGCTGTTGGCTGCGGTAGGCGGACAGGAGACGCCCTGGATATTCATTGCCTCTAAGCGGGACCTGTCCGGAAAAACGGCTGGGTCTATCGGCGCCTGGGGCGGCGAGAGGGCCTGGAACGGTCCCGCTGCCTATGTGTCCCTTTCCTCCGTTACCGGAGAGGGCCTGGAGGACCTGGAAAAGGCCGTGACGGCTCTCTTCCCCGCCGGGGAGCCCGGGGAGGCGGGGAGCCTCCTGACGGACCAGCGGCAGGAGGACGCCGCCCGGCGGGCCCTGGAGGCCGTCCGCCGGGCCCTGGAGGCCCTGGAGAGCGGCCTGACCCCCGACGCGGTGCTTACCGACGGGGAGGCGGCGCTGGACGCCCTGGGAGAGCTGACGGGCCGAACTGCCAGAGAGGAGATCGTGGAGCGGATTTTCTCCCGGTTCTGCGTGGGGAAATAGCCCCCTCGCCCCCCTGCGGGGCAGGCGCCGCCGGGGTGGGAAGCGGCTGTGGAACCCCATGAAAAAATATGTTTTTCAATCCCCCAAAATATGGTTTACAAAACCGCGTCCCGGTGTTACAATAACCATTGCGCAGCCGTCCGGTCCTGCCGGGCGGCTTTTTCATTGCAAACGGAACGGAATTTCAAGAAAGGACGACCCATGAACGATTTGACCGATCTCCAAGCCCGCCTGCGGGACCAGCGGCCCGTGGAGTGGGAGCAGCTGCCGGATTTCTCGCTGTATATGGACCAGGTTCTCTCCTACATGGACCGGCAGGTCATCCGCTTCGACGGGGACGACGGCCTCACCGCCGCCATGGTGAACAACTACACAAAAAGCGGCCTGGCCCCCCGGGCCGAGGGCAAGAAGTACGGCCGGGAGCATCTGGCCTATTTCACGGTGATCTGCGTATTGAAACGGGTCATGTCCACCCGGGACATGGACCTTCTGATTCGGGAGGAGCTCCAGGGAGACCGCCCGGTGCGGGACGGCTACGCCGCCTTCCGCCAGAGTCTGGACGAGGCCCTGAACATCACCGCCAGAGAGCTGGAGGCCCGGACGGGAGGCGGGGAGCTGGACGATGCCGCTCTGGCGGACGCCGCGATTCACTTCTCTCTTCTAAGCTATGCCGCCGGCGTGGCGGGAAGCCGCTGTGTGGCCCTTCTCCGGGAGGGAAAGGAGCCGCCCGCCAAGGGGAAAAAAGAAAAGGAGCGTGAGTGAGTATGGCCGGATACGTGATGATGACCGACAGCTGCTGCGACCTCTCCGCGGAGATGGCGGCGGAGCTGGAGCTGGAGGTGCTGCCTCTGCGGCTGGAGCTGGAGGGCAGGAGCTTTCAAAATTATCTGGACGGCCGGGAGATCGGCTTCCGGGAGTTTTACGAGAAGGTCCGCAATGGCGCCATGCCCGTCACCTCCGCCGTCAACGTGGGGGAGTTTGAGACGGCTATGCGCTCCGTGCTGGAGTCCGGGCGGGACGTTTTGTGCCTCTGCTTCTCCTCGGCCCTCTCCACCACCTACCAGTCCGCCGTCATCGCCGCCGGGGAGCTGAGAGAGGAATTCCCGGAGCGGAAGATTCTGGTGGTGGACACCCTCTGCGCCTCCATGGGCCAGGGGCTGCTGGTCTGGCTCTGCGTCCAGGAAAAGCGGAAGGGAAGGACCATCGAGGAGGTCCGGGACTACGCCGAGAGGACCAAGGCCAACATCTGCCACTGGTTCACCGTGGACGACCTGAACCACCTGAAGCGGGGCGGCCGGGTCAGCGCCACGGCGGCGCTGTTTGGGACCATGCTCTCCATCAAGCCCGTCCTCCATGTGGACAGCCAGGGGCGGCTGATCCCCATGGAGAAGTTCCGGGGCCGCCGGGCGTCCCTGCTGGCCCTGGCGGACCACATGAAGAAGACCGCCGCCGCCCCCGGGGAGTATCCGGTGTTCATCAGCCACGGCGACTGCCGGGAGGACGCGGAGTTCGTGGCGGAGGAGGTCCGCCGCCTGGGGGTGAAGGAGGTTCACATCAACTATGTGGGACCCGTCATCGGCAGCCACACCGGAGCCGGGGTCATGGCACTGTTTTTCGTCGGCAGGAGCCGGTGAGGAAAGGGGCGGTTTGGATATGCGCTGGCTGGAGGTACACATTGACACAAATCACGCCGGCCTGGAGACGGTCCAGGCCCTGCTGTCCGCCCTGGACGTGGACGGCGTGATGATCGAGGACGAGGAGGAGTTTCAGGACTTCCTGGAGAACAACCGGGACTACTGGGATTACGTGGACGAGGACCTGGAGCGCCATATGGCGGGCCGGTCCCGCATCACATTCTATCTGGAGGCCAGGGAGGCGGGCTTCGCCAAGCTGGGAGAGGTCCGCATCGCCCTGGAGGGACTGAAGCGGGAGCGGAAGGACCTGGGGACGCTGCTGATGACCCTGGAGGACGTCCAGGACGCGGACTGGGAGAACAACTGGAAGCAGTACTACAAGCCCATGGAAATCGGAGAGCGGCTGCTGGTCATCCCCCAGTGGGAGGAGGCGGACCCGGGAGACCGGACCCCCCTCTACCTGGACCCGGGCCTCACCTTCGGCACCGGGGCCCACGCCACCACCCGGCTGTGTCTGACGGCGCTGGAGAGTCTGGTTCGGGGCGGAGAGCGGGTGCTGGACCTGGGCTGCGGCAGCGGCATTTTGTCCGTGGCCGCCCTGCGGCTGGGAGCCGGGTCCGCCCTGGCGGTGGATATCGACGACAAGTGCCGGGACGCCGCCCGGGAAAACGCCGGACTGAACGGCATCGGCCCGGACCGGCTGGAGGTCCTGGTGGGGAACATCCTGACGGACGAGACCGTCGCGGAGCAAATCGGCGGGGGGTATGATCTGGTTCTCGCCAACATCGTGGCGGACGTGATTATCGCCCTGGCCCCCCGGGTCCGGGGACTGCTGAACGAAGGCGGGACCTTCCTCTGCTCCGGCATCATTGAGGGCCGGGCGGAGGAGGTGGAGGCCGCTCTGGCCGCCGCCGGACTGGAAGTCCGGAACCGGCGGGAGGACAACGGCTGGCACGCCTTCACCTGCCAATGAGGAAAACGGCGGCGGACCCCAACGGGTCCGCCGCTTTACGGTTTTCTAAGATGCGCTTTCCGCCGCCTGATCCATGACCAGGACCAGGCCCACCTTGTCCAGCTGGAGGTGTCGGACGGCGCCCCGGTAGAGGTCCGGGATGAAGCGTATCCCCTCGATTCTCTCCTGGGGGATGCAGAAGAGCGTGCTGCCCCCGGTGTCCAGGAAATAATGGACCCGAGGCTTGCCGCTGTCCCGGTCCGCGGCGATGACGTGGAAGAAGGTTCCGTCCCCGATCTGCGCCGCGTCCTGGTCCGCGAGGATGAAGGTCCCCTCCCCCAGGTGCTCCTGGGCCAGGCCGCTGTTTTCCAGAATGTAGCGGCAGAAGGCGGGGCCCGCCTGGGCGTAGCGGCTCAGGGCCTCCTCTGTGTCAAAGCCCTCCTTGGACGGGGCCTCATAGAAGGCCAAACCCCTGTGGCAGAGATACACCGTGTACTCCGCCGGTTCCCGGACCAGGTATTCCGTCTGGAGGCTGGGGTTTGCCAGAGGGACCTGATGCCACTCCTGCCGCGACAGCTCCTCCAGCAGCGCCCCCAGGGCGGCCACGTCCTCCTCCGCCCCCAGCAGGGGCAGGCTGAGGAGATAGGCCCCCGGCGCGTCGCCGTCGTCGCGGGAGTAGGACGCCAGGTCCAAATTCAGGTCCCGCTCTCCGGCGAAGTCCTCCAGAGCCTGTCTGACCAGAATGTGGGGATAGTTGGTCTGATAGCCCGGCCAGTATTCCGTGCGCTCTCCATAGGGGGAGGCGCGGAAGTGCAAATCCGGCTTCGCCGCCGGGGCAAAGACGCCGTCGGACGCGTCGTGGAGGAAGGGCTCCCCATAGTCCTCCTCCAGCCATTGGAGGGCCTGGACCTCCCAGCGGGCGGCCGCCCGCCGGGCGGTGAAATCCTCGTAGGCGGTGCGCAGGTTCACAGCCGTGCCCAGGGAAAAGAACGCCGCCAGAATAACGGCGCAGACCACGATGACCGCCTTCCGCCAGGGGGGATAGCTCCGCCAGGCGGTTCGCCAGGCGCTTTTGGCCCGGGCGGCCCGGCGCTTTTCCCCCCGGCCCACGTTCAGCAGCTTGTACAGGCGGTTGTACACCGGGTATTTGGAGCCGTTCTGGGCCTCATAGGCGGCGAAAATGGCCCGGCGGATCTCCAGGGAGAGGTCCGGTCGCTGCTCCAGAAAGTCCTCCAGGGCGAAGACGAAGTCCAGGTTGGCCCGGACGTTCAAAAACACCGGGTCGTTCAAAAACCGCCGCCACTGGGACAGGGGCGCTCCGGAGGAATCCAGCAGCTCCAAAGCGTGGGCCGCCGCCATCACCGCAGTCCAGGATGCCTCCTCTTCCTCCGCCCGCCGCCGCTGCTCCCGCTCCTGCCTGGCCCAGCGGGCCCGGTTTTTCTCCCGGAGCTCCTCCAGCTTCCGGCGGCGGGCCGCCTGGGCCTCCGCCTCCCCCTCGGCGAAGAGGCGCTCATAGTCCCAGTCCGCGCTCTCGGGTTCCGCCTCCGGCTCCTTGGGGTCCTCCGGTTCCTCGTGCAGAAGCCTGTCGTAATCCCAGTCCGCGCTCTCGGGTTCCGCCTCCGGCTCCTTGGGTTCCCCCGGTTCCTCGTGCAGAAGCTCGTCGTAATCCCAGTCCGGAGCGGCCTCCGGCGGAGGCTGGGGGTCCTGGCGGTCCTTCAAAAGCTCGTCATAGTCCCAGTCCGGGGACCCGGAGGTCTCCGGGGCCTCTGGGGGACCGCCATGGGCCCGCTCGGGGGCCCTGCCTTCCGTATCCTCCCGCTCCGGGGCGGAGCGGGCCCGGCGGCGGGCCATCCGGCTGGCCTCCTGATAGGCGGTGTGGAGGCGCTGGAAGCCCTCCGGGTCCTCCTCGGGGTGGGTGGTTTTCAGGCGCTGGGCATAGGCTTTTCGTATCTCCGGGAGGTCCGCCGGGCTCTCCAGTCCCAGCTCGGTCCAGGGCCAGCTCACAGGTCCTCCTCCTCGTCGTCCGGGGACTCCGGCGGCGGCAGGGCCGCGTCCCCCAGATAGGCCTCCGCCTGGTCGAAGAAGCGGTCCAGCCGCCGGGTGGCCTTGGCGATTTTCAGGGCCTCCTGGGTGGAGAGGACCCGTTGATACCAGTCCAAAAGCTCCGCCACCTGCTGGCGCAGGGACCCCACGGTGACGGCGTACAGCCGCTCGCCCCGGGCGGTCATGGCCCGGTACTCCTCTTGGTCCCGGGGATGGAGCTTCAGACGGGAGAGCTCCTTCAGCCGCCGCTCCGCCTCCTCCGGCGTCATGTCCCGGTTCTGGAGGACCAGACGCTCCGCGTGGCCGGTCTCGTTGACCACCTCCACCTCCAGAAGGCCGTTGATGTCATAGGTGAAGCGGATGCGCACGCTCTGCCGCCCCCGGGGGGCCGGGGGCACGGGGACCAGGAGCTTGCCCAGAAGGGTATTGTCCCCGCAGTAGCGGTGCTCCCCCTGGAAGACCTGCACGTCCACCTTATCCTGGCCGTCCCGTACGGTGTAGTAGATTCCCATCTTGCTGGTGGGCAGGACGCTGTTGCGCTCGATGATGGGGCTCATCAGGTCCCTTCCCGGCTCGCTCTCGTTGTACCGGGCCACGCCCAGGGTGAAGGGGCACACGTCGGTAAGGACCAGCTCCCGGAGGTCCCCGGCCCGGGCCTTCATCCCGGCGCAGACGCCGGCCCCCAGGGCGACGGCGGTGTCCGGCCGGCTGTCCTTCACGGGCTCCTTGCGCAGAGTCCGGGCGATGTAGCGCCGGACGGCGGGCATGCGGCTGGACCCGCCCACCAGGACGAGATCGTCCAGCTCCTGGGGGGAGATGCCGCCGTCCAGAAACACCCGCTGGATGGGGACGGTCATCCGCCGGAAGAGGGCCCCGCACTTGCGGATCAGCCACTCGTTGGAGAGGGTCAGGGAGGCGGAGATGACGCCGTCGTCCACGGAGAGGATGACCATCTCCTGCTGGGTCAGGGCCATTTTGCAGGTCTCCGCCTGCCGGACCAGCATCTCCCGCTGGCGGGGGGTGAGAGCGTCAAAGTCCAGCCCGCAGTCCTCGCAGAAGCCCCGGGCGATGGCGAGGTCGAAATCCGCGCCGCCCAGGCGGTTGTCCCCGCTGACCGCCGTGACGCTGACCACGTTTTCAAAGCGCTCCACCAAAGAAACGTCCAGGGTGCCGCCCCCCAGGTCGAAGACCAGGCAGACCTTGTCTCCCTCCCCCTCCCGGATGTGGCCGGTGACGGCGGCGGCGGAGGGCTCGTTTACCAGCCGCTCCACCTTCAGCCCCGCCAGGGCGGCGGCCCGCTTTGTGGCGGAGCGCTGGGCCTCGGCGAAGTAGGCGGGGACGCTGACCACCGCCTCCTCCACCGGCTCGCCGAGATAGGTCTCGGCGTCCTCCCGCAGGGAGCGGAGAATCAGGGAGGACAGGTCCTCCGGCGTGAAGGTCCGGCCCCCCAGGGAGTAGGTCTTGGAGGTGCCCATGTGCCGCTTGAAGCGGGCGGCGGTCCGCTCCGGGTGGGAGACCAGCCGGTCCCGGGCCGCCCGGCCCACCAGAATGCTTCCATCCTCGTCCACGCTGACCACGCTGGGGGTCAGCACCTCCCCGGCGGCGTTGGGGATGAGCTGGCTCCGCCCGTCCCGCCAGACGGCGGCCAGGGAGTTGGTGGTGCCCAGATCGATGCCGATGATTGCCATGTTGTGTCACCGCTTTCGTCGCGTTTTCGCTGGGGATATCATAGCATTTTGCGTCCGGGTTTGCAAGAGCAAACGCCGGGGACCGCCCAAGAGGGCGGTCCCGAAAGGGCGATGTTACGCGCGGCTGTACACCGTGGTGACGCCGTGGCGGTCGATCAGGCCGGAGAGGGGGCCCCAGGCGGACCAGCTGACCTTGCCGTTCTCCTTCAGCTCGCAGGCGGCGAAGGAATCTTTCTCCCGGTCTACGCCGGTGAGAATCAGCACCCGCTCGGCATAGCCGCCCTTGATGTGGACCATGTCCCCCGGCTTCAGCGTGTCGAAGCTGCGGTGCTGGGTGACGGGGGTCTCCTCGCCAAAGAGGAAGTCGCTGACCGCCATGCCGAAGGAGAGGCAGCCCTTCACGGGCCCGGCGCTGGGGGCGCTGTAGTCATAGCGGGTGGTGGAGCTCCAGACGGCGCCCTCCGGGCAGCCCTGCTTCACCAGCTCCAGAAGCTCCAGGATGTGCTCCTCCGTCCGGGTCTTCCCGTTGGGGAGGCAGCCCTCCTTGCAGCGGGGAGTCCCGGCGTTGACCCGGTCCATCATCTGCTGGACCGTCTCGTCCCCCTGGAGGCCGAAGGCGGGCATGCCCCTTTCCTCCCCGCCCGGATCCTCCTCCGGGGACCGGCCGGATTCTTGGAGCAGGCCGTCCAGCCGGGACCAGATCACGGCGGCCTGGGCGCGGTTCAGGGTGTCCTCCCCGGCGAAGCGGCCGCCGCTTTGTCCCCGGAGCAGTCCCATGGACCAGCAGGCGGAGACGGCGGCGCGGTAGCTCTCGGGAATTTCCTCCCAGTCCGCGATTTCCGGCCCGGCGGCCCGGGCGGCTTCCTCGCCGGGGGCCGCGCCCTCTTTGGAGACGAGGCTGCAGAGAATCCGGGCCATGTCATAGCGGCTCAGAGGCCGGTCCGCAAAATCGCCCCAGCGGTTTCCCGCCTCCTGGTAAGCGGCATAAACCTCCGTCCCCTCCAGAATGGGGAGGCAGGCGTCCAGATAGCGGTGTTCCCAGCTGGACTGGCCGGAGAGCTCCTCCGCCAGGAAGGAGCGGGAGAGAACGGCGCAGAAGTGGGCGGCGGTGACCTCCGCCTGGGGGCGGAAGCTGCCGTCCCCATAGCCGGAGATGACCCCGGCCTCCGCGGCCTCCTGAATGGGACCGGCGGCCCAGTGGTCCTCCGGCACGTCGGAAAAGCCCGCCGCCTGGGCCGGAAGGGTCAGGCAGCAGAGGGCCAGCAGCGTCAGCAGAGCTTTTTTCATAGTCAGGGAGTACTCCTTTTCGTTGGATTTCCCCGCTATTGTACCATGTCCCGGGGGAAACTGCAAGCGCGGGGTCCGCCTCCGGCGGCGGGACTGGAAATCGGAGACAATTAAATTCGCGAAAAGACTTGCGCTTTTTCATGAGCTGTGGTATATTGCATATGTTAGGTATGATGGAAGTGTAAGGGTTGGAGTGGACCGGCGGTCCGCTCTTTTTATTGGCCCTTTTCCCTTCCTTAAAATCCACCGGGAGGCGTTGCGTTTATGAAGAAGATCACCGAGCTCACCGCCGAATTGGCGGCCCCTGCCATCGCGGAGGCGGGCTGCACGCTCTGGGACGTGGAGTACGTCAAGGAGGGCGGAACCTGGTATCTCCGGGTGCTGCTGGACAAGGAGGGCGGCGTGGACATTCTGGACTGCGAGGCCGTGTCCCGGAAGCTCAGCGGCCTTTTGGACGAGGCGGACCCCATCGAGGGCAGCTATACCCTGGAGGTGGGCTCCGCCGGGGCGGAGCGGGCGCTGAAGCGCCCCGGGGACTTTGGGAAGTTCATGGGCAGCCCCGTGCTGGTGAAGCTCTACCGCGCCCTGGATGGGCAGAAGGAGATTCCCGGCGTTCTCACGGCCTATGACATGGAGAGCGGGGCTGTCACCGTGGAGTCCGGAGGGACCTCCCGGACCTTTGAGAAGAAGGACGTGGCCCTGGTCCGGCTGCGGGTGGAATTCTGAGAGAGACGCATGAACAACGTATTTTACAGTGGTAAGGAGAATCAGCAAAGATGAGAGGCAAAAAACAGAAGGAACCCGCCGGCATGAACCCCGGGGAGATCTTCGCCGCGCTGGAGCTGCTGGAGAAGGAACGGGGCATTTCCAAGGCCGGCATGCTGGAGCGGGTGGTCATGGCCATCACCACCGCCTACCAGAAGGACCACAAGGATGTGGAGAAGGAGAACATCCTGGTGGAGGTGGACGAGGTCCATAAGGATATCCGGATGTTCGTCCAGAAGACCATCGTGGACGAAGAGGACTATGTGGACCCCTTCAACGAGATGCCCCTGGCGGAGGCGCGGGCCATCTCCGCCCGGTATGAGGTCGGCGACGTGATCAACATCCCCGTGGATAAGATGGAGTTCGGCCGCATCGCCGCGGGCAACGGCAAGCAGGTCATCATCCAGGGCCTGCGGGAGGCGGAGCGGGGCATGGTGTACGACGAGTTCAACTCCAAGCAGCACGAGATTCTCACCGGCGTCGTCACCCGCATCGATCCCCGGAATGGCGCGGCCTCCCTGCGCATCGGCACCGGCTCGGAGTCCACCGAGGCGCTGCTGCTGGCGGGGGAGCAGGTCCCCGGCGAGCCCCTGGAGGAGGGGATGCACATCAAGGTCTACGTGGTGGACGTCCGCCGGGCCACAAGGGGGCCCCAGGTACTGATCTCCCGGACCCACCCGGGTTTGGTGAAGCGCCTTTTCGAGCTGGAGGTGCCGGAGATTTTCGACGGGTCCGTGGAGGTGAAGTCCATCGCCCGGGAGGCGGGCAGCCGCACGAAGATGGCCGTCTGGTCCCAGGAGGAGAACGTGGACCCCATCGGCGCCTGCGTGGGCCCCAAGGGCCAGCGGGTGGCCGCCATTGTGGAGGAGCTCCGGGGCGAGAAGATCGACATCATCAAGTGGAGCGAGGACCCCGCCGCGTTCATCGCCGCCGCTCTGGCCCCCGCCGCCGTGGTGGAGGTCCGCGTGGCGGAGGAGGGCAAGGCCTGCCGCTGCGTGGTGCCGGACGATCAGCTGTCCCTGGCCATCGGCAAGGAGGGGCAGAACGCCCGCCTGGCCGCGCGGCTCACCGGATATAAAATTGACATCAAGCCCCAGAGCTATCGGGAGGAAGAGGACCCCTTTGAGGAGCCCGAGGCGGCGGAGGCTTTCGCAGAGGAGCCGGCCGCAGAGGAAGCGGAGACTCCCGCAGAGGAACCGGCCGCAGAGGAAGCGGAGACTCCCGCAGAGGAACCGGCTGCGGAGGAGTGAGGCGGAGGCCGCCTTTGGAAGCGGCCCGCCGCCGGACAGACGGGGAGCCGTCCCCGGAGTCTCCTCAGAAAGCGCAAATCCAGAGAGAAGGGTGGTTTGAAACGTGCCCAAGGTGAAGAAGATTCCCCAGCGCCAGTGCGTGGGCTGCCGGGAGATGAAGGACAAGAAGACGCTGCTGCGGGTGGTCCGGTCCCCGGAGGGGGACGTGAGCCTGGATTTTTCCGGGAAGAAGCCCGGGCGGGGGGCCTATGTGTGCCCGGACGCGGCGTGCCTGAAAAAGGCCCGGAAGTCCCGGGCCTTAGAGCGGGCCTTTGAAACCGCCATTCCCCCCGAGGTGTACGACGCCATGGAGGCGGAGCTGGGAGGCGGAACATGACGAACAACCACATTCTCTCCCTCCTGGGGCTGGCGCTTCGGGGCGGGAGGCTGGCCGTGGGAGAGGAACCTGCGGCCCTGGCGGCGAAGAGCGGACAGGCGAGGCTGCTGCTCCTGGCTGCCGACGCGGCGGACAACACCCGCCGCCGGGCGGAGCATCTGGCCGGGGAGGGGCACTGCCTGTTTTTGACCCTTCCCTTCTCCAAGGCGGAGCTGGGCGGGGCCCTGGGCCGGGGCAGCGCCGCCATCGCGGCCCTGACGGACACGGGTCTTGCCGCCGCCGTGACGGAGCGGCTGGCCGCCCTGGACCCGGAGCGCTATGGCGGGGCCGCCGCCCGGATGGACCTGAAGCTCCGCCGGGCCAAGGAACGGAAGACGGCTCCCCGCCGGGACCCGCCGTCCAAGGCGCCGCCGGGACCCCGCCGGGAGGAGCGGCCCGCGTCCCGCCGGGACCGCCGTCCCCCAAGGGACGGGCGGAAGCCGGAAGAGCGGCCCCCCCGCTGGAGCGGCGGCGGAAAGCCGGGCCGCCCCGAAGAGGGGAAACGTCCTTACGGCGGAAAGCCGGGCCGCCCCGAAGAGGGGAAACGCCCCTACAAAGGAAGACCCGGGCCCTCCCAAGGCGGGAGGTCCGGACCGCCCCGGAGCGAAAAACGGGATCATCCCCCCCGGAACCGGGGCGGGGGGCGCTGAGGTGCCGCCGCGCACAGGGGCCCCGGCCCCTTCTATCATAAAATTTCTCCGCTCCTGAGTCCGTCTGAAAGCCGGCGGCGGTCCGCCGGTTTTCAAACGGGCTTCCGGAGGGGAACAGAACGAGGTGTTTCGATTGGCAATTGAAAAATACAGAGTCCATGAGGTGGCGAGGGACTTCGGCCTTCCCACCAAGACCATTACGGAGATTCTGACCAAGTACGCGTCCGCGCCGAAGAACCATATGCAGGTGCTGACGGACCGGGAGCTCTCCATCATCTTTGACCGGCTGACCCAGGACCATCCTGTCTCGGACATCCAGGTCATTTTTAGCGAGACCTATCAGGAGGCCAAACCCGCCCCGGCGGAGCAGAAGCCCGCTCCCCAGAAGGCGGGCGGCAAGCCCGCCGCCCCGCAGCAGCCCCAGCGGACCCAGCAGCCCCAGCGGCAGCCCGCCGCCTCCCAGCAGTCCCCCAATCAGCAGGCGGCCTCCGGCCAGCAGGGCGCGCCCGGCCAGCAGCCGGCTGCGGCCCAGCCGGTTGTGCAGAAGCCTGCCAGCCGGGTTCCCCAGAAGAAGATCGTGGACACCCGGAAGGGCGGCGACGTGAACCTCGCCAAGTACGACGAGCGGCTGGAGACCCTGGGCGGCCAGCAGGGCGAGCGGATGCAGCGCCAGCAGCGCTCCGGCCGGGAAAAGGTCCGGGGCGGCCAGCAGCGCCGGGGCGGTCCCGCCTTCTCCAACAAGCGGCGGCAGGATGAGCAGGAGCGCATGCGCCGCCTCCAGCTGGAGATCGCCAAGAAGGCCCCCGTCAAGGTCCAGATTCCCGACGAGATTTCCGTGGGCGAGCTGGCCAGCCGAATGAAGAAGACCGGCGCGGAGGTGGTCAAGGCCCTGATGAAAAACGGCATCATGGCCTCCCTGCCCCAGATGATCGACTTTGACACCGCCTCCTTCATCGCCGAGGAGATGGGCTGCAAAGTGGAGCGGGAAGTCGTCGTCACCATTGAGGAAAAGCTCATCGACGTCTCCGAGGACAAGGTGGAGGACCTGGTTCCCCGGGCCCCGGTGGTCGTGGTCATGGGCCACGTGGACCACGGCAAGACCTCTCTGCTGGACACCATCCGGAACACATCCGTGGCCTCCGGAGAGGCCGGCGGCATCACCCAGCACATCGGCGCCTATCAGGTCCAGGTGAACGGCAAGCCCATCACCTTCCTGGACACCCCCGGCCACGAGGCCTTTACCTCCATGCGCGCCCGGGGCGCCATGGTGACGGACATCGCCATTTTGATGGTGGCGGCGGACGACGGCATCATGCCCCAGACCGTTGAGTCCATCAGCCACGCCAAGGCCGCCAACATCCCCATTGTGGTGGCCGTCAACAAGATCGACAAGGAGAACGCCAACCCCGACAAGGTCATGCAGCAGCTGACGGAGCACGGCCTTGTTCCCGAGGACTGGGGCGGCGAGACCATCTGCTGCAAGGTCTCGGCCAAGAAGAACATCGGCATTGACAACCTCCTGGAGATGGTGACCCTCACCGCCGAGATGGCGGAGCTGAAGGCCAACCCCAACCGGGCCGCCTCCGGCACCGTCATCGAGGCCCGCCTGGACAAGGGCCGGGGCCCCGTGGCCACCCTCCTGGTGCAAAACGGCACCCTGCGGCAGGGAGACGTCATCATCGCGGGCACCGCCGTGGGCCGGGTCCGGACCATGCTGGACTACAAGGGCGGCCGCCTCACGGAGGCGGGACCCTCCGTCCCCGTGGAGATCGCGGGCCTCAGCGAGGCGCCCACCGCCGGGTCCTCCTTCTTCGCCGTCAGCGACGAGCGGATGGCAAGAGAGCTGGTGGAGCAGCGCAAGGCGGAGGAGCGGGCCAAGGCCGCCGCGCCGGTGCAGAAGGTCAGCCTGGAGAATCTGTTTGACCAGATTCAGGCCGGCGAGCGGAAGGAGCTGGCCCTCATTGTCAAGGCCGACGTCCAGGGCAGCGTGGAGGCGGTGAAGGCGTCTTTGGAAAAGCTCAGCAACGACGAGGTCAACGTCCGGGTCATCCACGGCGGCGTGGGCGCGGTGAACGAGTCCGACGTGATGCTTGCCTCCTCCTCCAACGCCATCATCGTGGGCTTCAACGTCCGGCCCGACGCCGCCGCCCGGGACGGCGCGGCGCGGCAGAATGTGGATATGCGGATGTACCGGGTTATCTATGACTGCATCGACGAGATCACCGCCGCCATGAAGGGTATGCTGGCCCCCAAGTACCGGGAGGCTCTGCTGGGTCACGCGGAGGTGCGGCAGACCTACAAGGTCTCCGGCGTGGGCACCGTGGCGGGCTGCTACGTCCAGGACGGCAAGATCGTCCGGAACTGCTCCGTCCGTCTGGTGCGGGACGGCATCGTCATCCACGAGGGTGTGCTGGGCTCCCTCCAGCGCTTCAAGGACGCCGCCAAGGAGGTCGCCAGCGGCTACGAGTGCGGCTTGACCATTGAGAAGTTCAACGATATCAAAGAAGGCGATATCGTGGAAGGCTATACCATGGAGGAAATTCCTCAGTAAGGCACACAATAAAGGCGGCGGGATCACCGCCGCCTTTATTTGAAAAGGAGAATACCTATGGCTTCAAACCGAATCAACCGGATCAACGATGAGATTCAGCGGGAGCTGGCGGCCCAGATCCGCAGCTTGAAGGACCCCCGGGTCTCCGGCACCGGCATGGTTTCCATCACCCGGGTGGACACCACCAACGACCTGCGCTATGCCCGGGTCTACGTCAGCGTGCTGAACAAGGACCAGGAGAAGGACGTGCTGAAGGGCCTGAAGTCCGCCTCCGGCTTCCTCCGGCGGGAGCTGGGGCACGCCCTCCAGCTCCGTTATACGCCGGAGCTCCAGTTCACCGGGGACGATTCCATTGAGCACGGGGCCCACATTCTGGAGCTTCTGCGCAAGGAGGAGGAGAAGGACGCCGCCCGGGGCCCCAAGCCCGAGGTGGAGGAATGACCGCGCTGACCGTCCGCGAGGCCGCGGAGCGGCTGCGGTCCTTTGACCATCTTCTCCTTCTCACCCACCTCCGCCCCGACGGGGACACCGTGGGTTCCGCCGCCGCGCTGTGCGCAGGACTGCGGGCCCTGGGCAAGACGGCGTACCTCCTCCCCAATCCGGAGCTGACGGAGACCATCGCCCCCTACTTCCTCCCCTACGCCGCGCCGGAGGGCTTCCGGCCGGAGAAGGTGGTCTCCGTGGACATCGCTGCGGTGAAGCTGTTCCCGGAGAACGCGGCAGCCTACGCGGACCGGGTGGACCTGGCCATTGACCACCACCCGTCCTTTGAGGGCTTTGGCCGGGAGAATCTGGCGCGCCCCTCCGCCGCCGCCACCGGGGAGATCGTCTACGACATTCTGGCCGCCCTGGGCCCTATTACGGCGGAGATGGCCCTGCCCCTCTATGTGGCGGTTTCCACGGACTGCGGCTGCTTTGCCTACAACAACACCACCGCCCATACCCACGCCGTGGCCGCCGCCCTGCTGCGAACCGGCATTGACGTTCAGGCGGTGAACAAGACCTTTTTCCGCACCAAGAGCCGCAGGCGTCTCCAGCTGGAGGCCGCCATGCTGAACGGTATGGAATGCTACGACCGGGAGCGGACGGCGTTCCTCTTCGTTCCCCTGTCCCTGCTGGCGTCCGTGGGAGCCTCCGAGACCGACGCGGAGGACCTCTCCGCCCTGGGGGGGCAGATTCAGGGGGTGGACTGCGCCGTCACCATGCGGGAGCTTCGGCCGGACGTCTGGAAATTCTCCCTCCGCACCGGTCCCCGGGTCAACGCCACGGAGGTTTGCGCCCTTCTGGGGGGCGGGGGCCACGCCGCCGCCGCCGGATGCACCGTGGAGGCCTCCTTCGAGGAGGCGAAGCGGCGGATGCTGGAGGCCATCGCTCAGGTGGCCCCGGACTTCACTCTTTAAAATCAGGAGGGCGGTTTCCATGCCCAACGGCATCCTCATCATCGACAAGCCCGCCGGGTGGACCTCCATGGACGTCTGCGCCAAGGTGCGGGGCATCCTCCGCGAGAAGCGGGTGGGCCACGGCGGAACCCTGGACCCCATGGCCACGGGAGTGCTGCCGGTCTTCGTGGGCCGGGCCACCCGGGCCGTGGTGTTCGCGGAGAACGGGCGGAAGGAGTATCTGGCGGGCCTCCGTCTGGGCCTGGTTACGGACACCCAGGACGTCACCGGAACGGTTCTGGAGACCCGCCCGGTCCCCGCGGGCCCGGCGGAGCTGGAGGCGGCCCTGGGGGCCTTCCGGGGGGACATCCGGCAGATTCCCCCCATGTACTCCGCTGTGAAAATACAGGGAAAGAAGCTCTATGAGCTGGCCCGGAAGGGCCAGGAGGTGGAGCGGAAGCCCCGCCCGGTGACCATCCACGAGCTGGAGCTTCTGGGGGCGGAGAGCGAGACGGACTACCGCCTGCGCTGCCTCTGCTCCAAGGGCACCTACATCCGCACCCTCTGCCACGATCTGGGACAGGCTCTGGGCTGCGGCGGGGCGCTGTACAGCCTCCGGCGGACCATGGCAGCGGGCTTCACCCTGGCGGACGCCGTCACCATCCAGGACGTTCAGGAGCGGGGGGAGGCGCTGCTCCGCCCCCTGGACGGCCTGTTCGTCCAATACCCTGCCCGGACCGTCCGGTCTCCGGGGCAGGAGAAGCGGGTCCGCTGCGGAAACCCCATCACCCTGCCGGGAACGGAGGATGGTACTTACCGGCTCTACGGACAGGAGGGGGAATTCCTCTGTCTCTCCCAGGCGGCGGGGGGGACCCTGACGTCCATCAAGAACTTCTTTGGAGCGTAGTATGAAAGAACGTGTCATTGCCCTGGGCTTCTTCGACGGGGTCCACCTGGGCCACGCCGCCCTGCTCCGCCGGACAGCGGAGGAGGCGGCCCGGCGGGGCTGCACCCCCGCCGTCTTCACCTTCGACCGCCCGCCGAAGGAGGTGGTCACAGGGGTTCCCTGTCCCCTCATCAACTCGCCGGAGGACCGGCGGGATCTGGTCCGGAGGCTGTACGGCATCCGGGACGTGATCATCGCCCCCTTCGACCGGGAGATGATGACCACCAGCTGGGAGGACTTTGTGGAAACGCTGCTGGTGGGCCGCTGGCACGCCGTCCATTTGGTGGCGGGCCACGACCACCGCTTTGGCCACAAGAACCAGGGCACGCCGGAGCGGCTGGCGGCGAAGTGCGAAGAGCTGGGCCTTGGGTGCGACATCATCCCAAAGGTGGAGATCGGCGGCGTCACCGTCAGCTCCACCTACATCCGCCGCCTCATTGAGCTGGGGCAGGTGGAGCGGGCGAACCGCTTCCTGGGCCATCCCCACACCCTGACGGGGACGGTTCGCCACGGGCGGGGTCTGGGCTCGTCCCGGCTGTTCCCCACGGCGAATCTGCCGGTGCCGGGCCGTGTGCTGGTCCCCAGCCACGGGGTCTATGTGACTCGGGTCTATTTCGAGGATGGAACCAGCTGTCCCGCCGTCACCAACGTGGGCACCCGGCCCACGGTGAACAGCGGGACCGACGTGACGGTGGAGGCGTGCCTTCTGGACTTCCAGGGGGATTTGTATGGGCAGACCCTGCGGGTGGAGTTTTACGGGCATCTGCGGGACGAGATTCGGTTCGACTCCCTGGAGGCCCTCCGGGCCCAGATCGCCGCCGACGCGGAGACGGCGCGGCGGTATTTTCAGGAGAAATAGGGGGGAGTTGCATTGGGACCTTTGGATTACCAGTATGTATGCAAAGACGCACTGGAATTCAGCCGGTCGTTGCCTGCTGATTCTATAAAGTTAATCATTACCTCACCTCCTTACAATATCGGAAAAGAGTATGAAACCCGGCGGAGCATTGACGAGTATGTTGCCGGTTTGTCGCCTATGCTGGAGGAATTTGCCCGTGTTCTTTCCACTGATGGAAGCATCTGCTGGCAGACCGGAAATTTTGTTGACAGCGGTGAAATCTATCCGCTTGATATCTATTTTTATCCGCATTTTAAGCAATTGGGTCTCCATTTGCGCAACCGGATAATTTGGCACTTCGGGCATGGCCTGCATTGCTCGAAGCGGTTCAGCGGCCGCTATGAGACCATTCTTTGGTTTACGAAGTCAGACAACTATACCTTCAATTTGGATGATGTCCGGATTCCTGCGAAATATCCTGGAAAGAGGTATTTCAAAGGGGAAAAAAGGGGACAAATTAGTGGCAATCCCAAAGGGAAGAACCCGGAAGATGTCTGGGAGATGACGGTGGAGCGCCTGGTTGACGACTGGGACGCGCAGATATGGGAAATTCCTAACGTCAAAAATAACCATCCAGAGAAGGTGGAGCATCCTTGCCAATTTCCTGTGGAGCTGGCAGAGCGATGCATCCTTGCGTTGACAAACCGGAATGAAATTGTCTACGATCCGTTTGCCGGAGTTGCTTCTTCTCTGATTGCTGCGCTGAAAAATGAACGCCGGGCCTATGGTACGGAGTTGGAACCCTCCTATGTCCGGATTGGAATGGACCGAATTCAAAAGCTGGCGGAAGGAACGTTGACTACCCGGCCGATTTATCAAAAGATATGGGTACCGAAGCCGACGGATAAGGTGGCGCAGATACCGGAGGAGTGGAGGCAGGCAAAATGAAAATTGGACAGGTATACAGTCACTTGAACGGATTGGAATTTCTCCTGGTGCACCAATCGGCTTTATGGGACGAGGTGCGAAGCGCGGTTTGGAGGGTTGACGCTGAAAAGGCGTTTGATAAGATCAGTAAGGAGAAAACGATGGTGGGGAGAAGATTGTATTCTCCCTCCGCGCTGAACCGCCTTTTTAAAATGGAACTGTCCCCGAATGGCTGGCGTGAAATGAGGACGCCCTACTTTGTCAATGAGGACTTGCAGACAACCCGGGAAACTGTGGACATGCGGGACAAAGAAGCACAGAGGCAGGCGATCTTACACCGGGGCTTTCAGGCTTTTGGCACCTATAATCAGGTGGATTTTGTCAAAAATCGTGTTGCGGTTGAGGTACAGTTCGGGAAATATTTTTCCGTACAATATGATCTGCATGTGAAACATACTTTCTTCTATGAGCGGGGCGATATTGACGTTGGCATTGAAATCATTCCTATGCACAGTCTGATGTCTCAAATGTCAAGCGGGGTGGCTTGGTATGAGAACGAGTTGACGAATATTGTCCGTGAAGGACGCTCCAACCCGTCGGTTCCGATTGTGTTGATCGGAATTGAGCCGGACTAATGACACGGGCCGGACGGATTTCTCCGTCCGGCCCGCGTGGGTTCACTTTTTAAATTCATCCACCTGCAAACACCGCATGGCGTTTAAAATGGCGATAAACGCAACGCCTACGTCGGCGAACACCGCCTCCCACATGGTGGCCACGCCGAAGGCGCCCAGCAGCAGCACCGCCCCTTTGACCCCCAGGGCGAACCAGATGTTCTGCTTTACAATCCGCAGGGTCTTCCGGGAGATGCGCATGGCGGCGGCAATCTTCGCCGGGTTGTCGTCCATCAGCACCACGTCGGCGGCCTCAATGGCGGCGTCGGAGCCCAGGGCCCCCATGGCGATGCCGATGTCTGCCCGGGTGAGGACCGGCGCGTCGTTGATGCCGTCCCCCACAAAGGCCAGGGCCGCGCCGGGGGACTTCTTCGCCAGTAGGGACTCCACACGTTCCACCTTGTCCGCCGGGAGCAGCTGGGCGTGGTACTCGTCGATTCCCAGGTCCCGGGCCACGGCCTTGGCGGCAGCCTCCGTGTCGCCGGTGAGCATGACGGCCTTTTTCACGCCCGCCGCCTTCAGGCCCTCCACCAGGGTTTTGGCCTCGGGCTTGGGCAGGTCGGAGATGAGGATGTGACCGGCGTAGCGCCCCTCCACCGTCACGTGGACGATGGTTCCCGGCAGGTTGCAGGACGCCCACTGGACACCCGCCCGCTCCATGAGGCGGCTGTTGCCGGCGGAGACGGCCCTGCCGTCCACCCTGGCGGTGACGCCGTGGCCGGCGATCTCCTCCACGTCCGTCACCCGGCCGGGGTCGATCTCTTTGCCCCAGGCCTTGCGGAGGGAGACGGAAATGGGATGGCTGGACCAGCTCTCCGCCAGGGCGGCGGCCTCCAGCAGGGCGGTTTCGGTGAAGCCCTCCGCCGGGTGCAGGGCGGTGACGGTGAAGCTGCCCTGGGTCAGGGTGCCCGTCTTGTCGAAGACTACGGTCTCCGTTCGGGCCAGGGTTTCCAGATAGTTGCTGCCCTTCACCAGAATGCCGCACTTGCTGGCCCCGCCGATGCCGCCGAAGAAGCTCAGGGGCACGGAGATGACCAGGGCGCAGGGGCAGGAGATGACCAGAAAGATCAGGGCCCGGTGAAGCCAGCCGGTCCAGTGGGTGCCCGCCAGGAAGGCGGGCTGAGCGGCGGGCGGAATCAGGGCCAGAGCGGCGGCGGGCAGAAGGAACAGCGCCAGGGCGGCAAGGACGACGCAGGGGGTGTAGTACCGGGCGAAGCGGGTGATGAAATTCTCGCTGGCGGCCTTCTTCTCTCCGGCGTTCTCCACCAGGTCCAGGATTTTGGAGACGGTGGATTCCTCACAGGGCTTGGTGACTCTGACCCGCAGTAAGCCGGACTGGTTCACGCAGCCGCTGATAACGGCGTCTCCCGGTCCCACGTCCCGGGGGACGGACTCGCCGGTGAGGGCGGCGGTGTCCAGGGTGGAGACGCCCTCCAGCACCTCGCCGTCCAGGGGAACCCGCTCGCCGGGGCGGACCACCACGACGGAGCCAACCTCCACGTCCTCGGGGTCCACCTCCTCCAAAGAGCCGTCCTCCCCCTCCAGGTTGGCCACGTCGGGGCGGATGTCCATGAGGGCGGCGATGGACTGGCGGGACTTGCCCACGGCGTAATCCTGAAAGAGCTCGCCGGTCTGGTAAAAGAGCATGACGAAGACGGCCTCGGCGTACTCCCCGGTGGCGAAGGCCCCCACGGTAGCCAGGGCCATGAGAAAGTTCTCATCGAAGACCTGACCGTTGAGGATATTGCGGACGGCCTTCCAGAGGACGTCCCAGCCGATGACGGCGTAAGGAATCAGATACAAGAGCCAAAGGACCGGCGTGTCCTCTGCGGGCAGCAGTTTTACAGCGATGAGCAAAACCGCCGCCAGAAGGATTCTATAAAGCGTTTTCCGCTGTTTGCGGGTGAGGTTTTTCATATCAAACGCCTCCTTAAAAGTTTGCGTTCTGTGTCTTGCATTTCTCTTTAAGGTCTGCTATACTGGAGGCAATCAGACGGAAGGTTCCGACAAACCGCCCCTCTGGTGTGTTTAGCAGGCTCTTGTGGTTCGTTAGGCCAGGAGCCTGCTCTTTTTTTGCGTTGGATGGCAGAAAGGAGAACCCGGAGACCGGGCAACAGATTGCCGCCCCTACAAGGTGATCTACCGATAGAAAGGCGGCCCCGGGGGACAGGTGGCAGGCTGCCGTCCGTCTGCCAAGGCAGGAACCATCCGGCATCCCAGCCGCCAAAAACCGCCAGGGCAGCGGCAGCGGAAAGAGCAGCACGCCGATTCGGCACCCGCCAAAACCCCCGCCCGCACCGGGCCGCGGGCAGAGACATGCGTACCTGAAAACCAGTCCCCAGGCGCGCCCTTCGTCCCCCGTAAAAGCGTTTTTTCTCTTTTGGACCGTGCACGGCCCGTTTTCTCTTTTTGGCGCGACCAAAAAGAGAAAATGGGGGGTGCAAAGGACCAGCTATCTTCATAGCTGAATCCCCCCGCCCGTCAGGGCAAGCCCCCTTACAGGTTAATCACACAATCCGGCTCCACCTTCTTGCAGACGGCCACAATCTCCTTCATAATCTCATCAAACCGGCTGTCATCGGCGTCCACCGTCATCTTTTGAGCCATGAAGCTGACGGTGGCGTCGTTCACGCCGTCGATTTTCTTGATGGCCTCTTCCATCTTCGCGGCGCAGTTGGCGCAGTCCAGATCGGTGAGCTTGTAACGCTTTTTCATAGTGAGTTCCTCCTGATATGTGTTTATGTGAGATTCTGCTGAATGGGAAAACAAAATCACTCCCGCACGTGCTCCAGCCCCTGGTTGATGATGGTCTTCACATGGTCGTCCGCCAGGGAGTAGAACACGGTCTTGCCCTCCCGCCGGGCCTTCACCAGCCGGACGTTTTTCAGCGCCCGGAGCTGGTGGGAGATGGCGGACTGGGTCATGCCCAGAAGCGCCGCGATGTCGCACACGCACATCTCCGCCTCGAAGAGCACATAGAGGATGCGGACCCGGGTGGAGTCCCCGAAGATGCGGAACAGTTCCGTCAGATCATAGAGCGTATCCTCCCCCGGCAGGTCCCGCCGGACTTTTTCCACCAGCTCCTCGTGGGCGTGGATGAAATCACAGCACTCCACATTGTAGCGGTCCTCCATACGGACGCCTCCTTTCAGTTGAACAATTGAACGAGTGTTCATATGTTCATTATACACAGCCCGCTCCGTTTGTCAAGCCCCTTTGCAAAAAAGTTGAAATGCGGCCGGGCCTATGGTATACTAACGCTGCTTTGCACCACTGAATCAGGAGGGGTCTTATGGAAGACATGGAAACGCTCCGGCTGAAGACGCTGCAATTGGGGGCCAACGCCTTCACGGCCCATAATTTCATCCGTCTGGAATCGGCGGAGCCGGACTGCGTGGCGTACTGCCTGGAGATTCGCCCGGAGAGCCGGAATCCCTTCGGCATGGTCCACGGCGGCGCGCTGTACACCCTGGCGGACGACGCCGCCGGCGGGGCGGCCCACAGCGACGGGCGGCATTATGTCACGCAGCACGGGGACCTGCACTTCCTGGATAACCGGGCCCATGGGACCATCCGGGCCGTGGGCCGGGTCCGGCACCGGGGACGCACCACGGTGCTGGTGGATGTGGAGATCACCGACGGGGCCGGGGCTCTGCTGGCCACGGGGGCGTTCAGCTATTTCTGCGTGGACCGGAAGCGGATGGCGGAGCGGGCTTTGGAGACATGAAAAAGGGCGTCCCATACGGGACGCCCGCAGGCTGTCGAAAACGTATTTTCGCCAGCCTGCGCAAGTTTTTCAAAACGTTAAAAAAGTTTTGAAAAACTTCTGATTGAAAACGAAAGGAACCCCTCCTGGGTTCCTCTCGTAACTCTCTTCCTTCCCGTTGCGTCAATCTTCTGCGTTTTTTGACACGCTGGGGCGGACCCACAGGTCCGCCCTTTTCGTGCGCTCAGGTGAATTCCTGCTCCAGCTGCTGCCAGAACTCCACCAGCTTGCTTTTCAGCACATAGCCGTGATTCTCCTCCGTAATAAGACCCACTTGAGACGGGGACATCCCCGCAGCCAAGGCGGCGGCGGGCACCTCCGCAGAGGCCGCCGCGCACAGAGGCGGGAACACCACGCACCACCAGTTCCGCCCCTCCCCCGCGCCGATGACGGCCCGCAGAGCCAGATACCTCCCGGCGGGGAGAGTGAAGCCCTCGTACTCCCGGGTGGGGAAGGCCGTGTCCTCCAGACGGACGGAGACGGCGTAGTCATATCCGTTTGCCCGAATCTCCTGGGCGGCGATGTCCTCCAGCTCCAGCAGCCGGCCCCGGAGGAGGGCCTCCGCCTCCCGGCGGTCCGCCGCGCCCTCCAAAATGGGTTCGGCGTAGGCGAGAAGCCGGTCCCGGACCTTCAGCTTCAGGGCCTGGTCCTCCTCCGAGTCGGAGTTGGCCAGCACGTGGAGCCGGACCACCTTGTCCGACAGGGCCTGCCCCGTCTGGAGGGCCATGGCGCCGGAGGCCAGAAAGGCCGCCAGGAACAGCAGCAGTATAATCTCCGCGAATTTCAGTTTCCCCGCTTGCTTGGTTTTCATATGTCGTCCATTCCCTTCCCGGTCCCTGGGACCTTTGTCCATAGGATGGACAAATTTTCCAGATTTTAAACCGGGGGATGAGAAAAGCCCGCCGGAGAATGTTCCGGCGGGCGGCGGGGCGAAGGTTCAGTCATTTTCCGGCGGCTCGTCGGGGGCCGCCTCGCCGTGGGTTTTTGCCAGGTTGGAGGTGTCGATGGGGGCGCTCTCCTCGAACTGGTCGTAGTAGTCCTCGTTCTGGAGGGTGGGGCGGCGCTTCCGGGCGATGGCGGTGATAGTGGGATAGAGGACGATGGCGATGAGGCCGCCGGAAAAACCGTTGTTATAGAGATTCAGTCCCGCCACCGGCCCGCCGGTCTGGAGGACCAGCGAGGCGTGGATGAACCCGGCCAGAATGCCGTAGGGCCAGCCGAAGTGCCCGGAGATGGGGGCCAGCGTGGTGCCGAAGAGGCCCGCCAGCTGGAGAGAGGGATAATCCGGCGTGTGGTGCATCCCATAGGCCCCGATGAACACCCCCAGCATGACCGGGGTGATGTTCCCCGCGTGCTTGCCGAAGGCGGAGAAGCCCATGATGGTGAAGATGCCGCCCAGAGTAGGGCCGTTGAGGTCGCCCCCCACCAAGAGCACATAGGCCACGCCCAGAAGGCCGTTGACGCCGATGTTGACCATGACGGGCCCATAGCCGAACATGCGGAGGTAGTCGCTGGGGGCCCGGCCGGAGGTGGAGAGCAGGCGGCGGTATCCCGCCCAGACGGACCAGGCGGGCACGCCGGTGGCGAAAAAGCCCAGCAGGATCAGCGACGCGCACAAAAGCCCCAATACGGCGATAAAGCCGGTATTATACCCCGTGGCCCAGTAGAGGGCGGAGTCCGGACTGTCGCCGAAGGCCGTCAGCACCGGCACCACCATCATGGCGAAGAGGCCGCAGGCGAACCCCATGTTATAAAGGTTCATGCCGTTTTGAATTTTGTAAGTATAGGAGGACAGGGAGGGCAGGAGAAAGCCGATGACAACGCCTGTGGCAATGCCCAGGAAAATGTTGGCGTGAATGCTGCCAAGAGACATATAGCTGACCAGAGGGGCTAGGGACGTGGCCAGCAAAGCCACGGAGGCGTGCTTGGAAAAGGGCTCTTTTTGATAGCGGGCGTAGAGCCAGGTGCCCAGGATAATGGGCCAGACGTTGATGAGGTTTTTGCCGAAGAGGGAGAAACCCGCCATCAGACCCATCTCCACAATGGTAAAGCCGTTGAAGGGGTCGCCGGAGAGCTTGATGAGGCAGATGGAGAACATGGTCACAAGCCCCGCGTTTACCAGGGCCGCGCCGGGGCCGCCGATGGACACATAGTCCGTAATCAGCAGGTCCTGCATGGTGACGATGTGGTACAGCCCCTCCAGAATGTCCATGGGGGCCTCCAGCGTAAATCCCAGGAGCATCAGCCCCGCGGAGAAGGCCAGTGTGGCCGGGAATAAATTTTGATAACGGTTCTGCAAAGCGGTTCCTCCCCTGTAAGACGCTGCCGGTTTCCGTAAGAAACGAGGGTCCGGCGGCGCGCTCAGTGGCTGCGGATTGTAAACGCCTCCGGCGGCATGGCGTCCGCCAGGGCCATAAGGGTGCGGTTGAAGCCCCCGGTGTAGTCAAAGGGAACGTCGGAGAACGTGGACTCGCTGAGGCGGTCCGGCATGGCGAAGGTAAAGCGGCTCCCCTTCCCGGGGCTGGACTGGGCCGTGATCACGCCGCCATGGCCCTGGGCAATGCCCTGGCACAGGGCCAGGCCCAGACCCAGGCCCTGGGGGGGCGGGGCGGGAGTTCCGGCCCCGTGATAGCTATCAAACAGGGTCTCCAGCCGCTCCGGGGGGATGCCGGGTCCGGTGTCCGACACGGAGAGAAACACGCGGTTTCCGGCCAGTTTCAGCTCCACGGTGATCAGGCCGCCGGTGGGCGTGAATTTGAAGGCGTTGGACAGCAGCTGGTACAAAAGCTGCTCCAGCGCGTCGGGGCAGAAGGCGCAGACGTGCCGGTCCGCCGCGCAGACGAGGCGGGTGTCCAGCCCCCGCAGAGGGGCCAGGGAGGCGGCCTGGGCGAACAGTTCCGCCGTGAATTCCACAATGTCCCGGTCCCGCAGGGGCAGGGGCTCTCCGCTGAGATAGCACGTGGCGGAGAGGTTGTTCACCAGGCGGACGATGCGGTAATAGCTCTGGTCCACCAGGGCGGCCTTGGCGTCCAGGGCGGAGTCCTGCTCCCGGGCGGCGGGGGTGGCCAGCCGCGCGGCGGCGAAGTACAGGTTGCTCAGCGCGCCCCGCAGCTGAGAGGCGGTGTGGGGCAGCAGAGAGAGGTCAAGGTCCATGAGGCTGTCTCCTTTCCGGCGAAACTCCCGGAGAGGGGGTCCTCCTCTGGAAGCGTCTGGGTTATCATTTGCAAGGGGGGACGGTCTGAGCCAAGGAAAAGACTGCCTCCCCCGGAAATATCATAACAAAAAGCCGGAGAAAACACAAGGAATTTATCGAATCCTGTCGAATGCTGTCGAGCTTTCAGGGATGTTGGAGAACCAAAACGCCGCCTGAACAGGCGGCGTTTCAAGGGGAGACGGCGAATGCTTGCAACAAAATATGCCGGAAGGCTCCGGATTATTCCTCGAACTTCTTCTGGGCGGCGGGCTTTTTCCGGCGGCCGCCCCGGCGGGGACGGGAGACCTTCACCGCCTTTTCCATCTCCGGTTCCCCGGCTTGAAACAGGCGTTTGAGGTGGTTGTACAGCGCGCAGCCCTGGGCGGAGCCGTATTCCTTCACCAGGGCGTTGCAGAGCTCCTCCCGGTCCGCCGCCCGGAGGACGAAGGGCAGGGCGAGGCAGCTTTCAATGGAGGGGCGGAGGGCAACCTCCTGAAAGGCGCTGGCATACCGGGCCCGCAGGGCGCCGATGGAGGCGGCGTAGCCCTTGTCCTGGCTGATGACGTAGGCGAAATCCGCCTCCCGCCGGCCCACCAGGACGCCCAGCTCCGTGATGATCTGAAAGTCAATGGAATTCTTGCCGCCCCGGACGCTCTCGATATACTGCACGTCCGCCGCCGTTCCGGCGCAGAGCTTCTGGAGCTTGGTCAGAGGCAGGCCCTTCTCCTTCTGGTAAAAAATCAGTACGGTATCCTGGTTGGAGAGCATGTCCACGCCCTTCAGCCCGGTGCCGATGTTGTTGTCGCCGTCGACGAGAAAAATCATTTTCATGAGGTTTGTCCTTTTTGTGTCAGATTCGCGCCGGGTCCGGCGCGTGGGCCCGCGTGGGCTTTAAAGGACTAGTATACCAGCTTTCCGGGGAAAAGGCAAGGGAAACCTGAGGCGGAGTCAGATGGTCTCCACCGGCAGTCCCTGGAGGTAGCGCCGCACCACGTCAAAGGCATGGTTGGCCGCCAGGCCCTGAATGCGGTCCCGCCGCCGCCGTCCCAGGTCCAGAGAGCGGCAGAAGGTCCCGTCCGGGGTGGACAGGCCCACGTACAGGATACCCACGGGAACGTTTCGCTCGTCCGGGTCCGGTCCCGCAGCCCCGGTGACGGAGACCCCCAGGTCCGCCCCGGTGACGCGCCGGACGCCCTCCGCCATGGCCCGGGCGCACGCCTCTGAAACGGGGCCGTATGTATCCAGGATGTCCTGGGGGACGTGGAGCACCTCCGCCTTGACGCTGGTCCAGTAGCTCACCACGCCGCCCCGGTAGACGGCGGAGGCCCCGGGGATGGCCGTGAGTTTTTCGGCCACCAATCCGCCGGTGCAGCTCTCGGCGGTGGCCAGGGTCATGTTCCGGCGGAGGAGCTGGGCGTGGCAGCACTCCGCCAGGTCCGCGATGTCCGCGCCGTAAACCACGTCGCCCAGGGTTTCACAGACCATCTCCCAGACGGGGACCAGCATGGCGCGGGCCTCGTCCTCCGTGGCGGCCTTGGCGGTGGCCCGGAGGCGGACCTCGCAGGGCTTGGCGTAGGTGGCCAGGGTGGGATTGGTCATATAAGCCATCTTGTCGTGGAGCAGCTGGTCCACGGAGCTCTCCCCCATGCCGAAGGTCATGATATCCTGAGAGATGATGACCTCGTGGGAGAGCTTCCGCAGGTAGGGTTCCACGTGGCGGCGGAGCATGGTCTCCATCTCGTGGGGGGGTCCCGGGAGCATGAGGACGTGGACGCCGTCCGCCTCGAAGGCGCAGCCGGGGGCGGTGCCCACGGGGTTGTCGAAAATCACGCAGTCCTCGGGCAGCTCCGCCTGCTGGGTGTTGTTCTCCGGCATGGGGACATGGAGGGCGGACTCGTAAAAGGTCCGGATATCCTCCAGGATGTCGGGGTGGAGGACCAGGGGCTTTCCGAAGGCCTGGCAGATGGTCTGCTTGGTGAGGTCGTCGTAGGTAGGGCCCAGGCCGCCTGTGGTGATGAGGATGTCCGCCCGGCGGCGGGCGATGGCCAGAGCCTCCTGAAGGCGGTCGGGGTTGTCGCCCACGACGGTGTGCCAGAAGACGTTGACGCCCAGGGCAGAGAGGCTCTGGCTCAGGGTCTGGGCGTTGGTGTTGGCAATGTTGCCAAGGAGGAGTTCGGTGCCTACGGCGATGAGTTCGGCGGTGTGAGACATGGTGGGCTCCTTTTCCCCCGAAGGGGGAGTTTGTACTCGCCCTTGCGGGCGGGGAGGATTTCAGCCATAAAGATGGCTGGTCCAATGCACCCCCCATTTTCTCTTTTTCTGATACGCAGAAAAAGAGAAAACGGGCCGTGCACGGTCCAAAAGAGAAAAAGACGTTTTGAAACGGGGGACGGGGGACGCGCCTAGGGCGGATTCTCAGGTACGCATGTCTCTGCCCGCGGCTCGGTGCGGGCGGGGGGGGGTGGCGGGCGCCGAATCGACTTCCTTCTCTTTCCGCTGCCGCTCATGCGGTGGATACGGAAAGAGAAAGCGGCAGGCGCGGCTTTGGCGGAAGCGCCGGGGCGCGGCAGCAAAAAGAGAAACGGGTCCATTCAGCCAGGGACAAAACTCCCGCCCGCACCACGCCGCGGGCAGGGATATTCGTACTTGATCTCCAAGCTCCAGGCGCGCCTTCGTCCCCCGTAAAAGCGCTTTTTCTCTTTTGGACCGTGCACGGCCCGTTTTCTCTTTTTGGCGCAACCAAAAAGAGAAAATGGGGGGTGCATTGGACCAGCCATCGCTGTCCGCCCATCCTCCCCGCCCGTCAGGGCGAGCATCAGCTCAAGGTTTGACCCAAACCCACTCCTCCCCCTCCAGGGAGCGGGCCGTCAGGCCCTCGATATCCAGCTTGGCCTCCGCCGCCTGAACGTCCTCCGCCTTGGGCCTTGTGGCCGGGTGCCGGGGGGTGAAGACGGTGCAGCAGTCCTCATAGGGCAGAATGGAGGTGTCGTAGGTGCCGATCTCCCGGGCCATGCGGATGATCTCCACCTTGTCCATGCCGATGAGGGGCCGGAGAACCGGCATCTCCGCCACGCCGTCGGTGACCGCCAGCGCCATCATGGTCTGGCTGGCCACCTGCCCCAGGGACTCCCCGGTAATCAGGGCCTTGGCCCCCGCCCGCCGGGCAATGGCCTGGGCCAGGCGCATCATGAAGCGCCGCATGATGAGGGTGAAATACTCCTCCGGGCAATTCTTCCGAATCTCCTCCTGAATCTCTGTGAAGGGCACGATGTGGACCCGGAGGCGGCCGCAGTACGCAGTCAGAAGCTTCGCCAGCTCCAGCACCTTGTCCTGGGCCTGCTGGGAGGTGTAGGGCGGGGAGACGAAGTGGACCATCTCCAGCTCCACCCCCCGCCGGGCCATCATCCAGGAGGACACGGGACTGTCCAGCCCGCCGGAGAGAAGGCTGACGGCGTGTCCCCCCATGCCCACGGGAAGCCCCCCCGCCCCTGGGACGGCGGGAGCGTGAACGTAGGCGTATTTCTCCCGAATCTCCACGTGGACGGTGAGGTCCGGGCTGTGGACGTCCACCGCCACGCGGGGGAAGGCCTCCGCCAGCTCGCCCCCCACGGCCTGGGAGAGTTGAATGGAGTTCATGGGATAGCTCTTGTCGGCCCGCTTGCTCTCCACCTTGAAGCTCCCGGCGGAGGCAAAGGCGTCCGCCAGATAGTCCTTGGCGGTTTCCACAATGGCCTCCACCGTCTTCCCGCAGGGGACGGCCCGGGCCACGCTGACCACGCCGAAGACCTGCCGGGCGGCGGCGTAGGCCGCCTCCATGTCGCAGCGGTCCGTGGTGGGCTCGGCGTAGATGGTGCTTTGCCGGATGTAGACCTGGAAGCTGCCGCAGGACTTCAGGCGGCGGGCCACATTGGCCACCAGCCGGTCCTCGAAGGAGCGGCGGTTCTGGCCCTTCAGGACCACCTCGCCCAGCTTGAGCAGAAACATTTCATTTTGCCGCATGAATGTCATCCTCCGTAGATGTCAATTTTACGGGTGCTATTATAACGCACTTCCGGCGGAAGAAAAAGGGGGTTTTCCGAAATTCTTGCAATTTTGCTTTGAATCCGATAGAATGATTCCATCGGAAGAGAGGAGGCGCTGTCATGATGAAAAAATGGGTTGCCGCCTGGGGACGCTGGCGGTGTGCGCATGTCCCGATGTCTTTTGGGGAATGTATGGAGACGCCGCCTGGGGGAGCATGGCGGGCGATCTCCCGCTCCTGGTCCGGATCGCCCTGCTGGGCTGGCGGGCGGCCCGGACCCGGGACGTCCCCACGCTGCTGGCCCAGGGAATGCTGTTCTGGTTTTTCCATGTCCAAAAGAGCCGCGCGGCCAAAACATAAGGAGGTATCCCCATGAAAATCGTCGCCATCAACGGAAGCCCCCGCAAAAACGGCAACACCGCCCTCTGCCTGGAGGCCGCCGGCCGCGAAATCGAAGCCGCCGGCGTGGAGTTCCAGGTCTTTCAGCCCGGCGCAGGGGTTCGTCCCTGCACGGCCTGCTATCACTGCCTGAACACTGGAAGCCTCCGCTGCGTTCAGAAGGACGACGGCGTCAACGACATCATCGCCGCCTGCATCGAGGCCGACGGCCTCCTCCTGGCCTCCCCCGTCTACCACGGCGGCATCGCCGGGGGCATGAAGTGCGTGCTGGACCGGCTGATGCTGGCGGCGGGCTGCGGGGCGAACCAGCTGCGCCACAAGGTGGGCGGGGCCCTGTGTACCCTGCGCCGCAGCGGGGGTATGGAGACCTACCAGCAGCTTTTGGGAACCATGGATGCCATGGAGATGATTCTCATGACCTCGGACTACTGGGGCGTGGTCCACGGGGCGGACCCTGGCGAGGCCGCCCGGGATGAGGAGGGGATGGCCGTGGCCGCCCGGCTGGGGCGGAACATGGCCTGGATGGTCCGGGTCCTTCGGGAGACAAAGCTCCCCGCCCCGGAGGCGGCCCGGAGACCCATGATGAACTTCATACGGTAAGGCTGGCGGCAGACGAAGAGCCGCACGCCAGCCAAGGCGGCCCGCGCAGGCGGGCCGCCTTTTTTGCGCCTTGCGGCCCCTTACACGTCCCCCCGGAGGAGGAAGAGCTGGAGGACCTTCTCCGCCAGCCGCAGCTCCCGGGGGGTGCAGCGGGCCAGAAGAGCCTGGAGAGAGGTCAGGTCCGCCTCTCCGTGCTCTTCGCCAAGGAGAATGTACTCCATGGACAGACGGGAGGTCCGGGCCACCTTCATCAGCGTGTCGATGGACATCTGAGAGGTGCCCACCTCGATCTGCCCGTAGTAGCCGGAGCCGATGTCCGCCAGCTCCGCGAACTGTTCCCGAGTGAGACCCAGGCGGTTCCGCTGCTGGCGCAGGCGCTGACCCACGGCGACGCGCTCCTGTTTTGTCATAGAATTGCTGCTCCTTCCATCGAGTTTTTTTCAGTCTATCCTTGGAAACTGATGGACAAAATATGTGAATAGATATTGATTTTTGTTATCTTTTAGCGTATCCTGCAAGTGTAAAAAACGCTGTAACCGTTGCGGCGCAATGGATTCAGGGATTTTCAAAATTATTCAGATTGATGCTCATAATTGTAACACGGAGGCATGAATGAAATCACCTGATTCCGCGCAGAATGCGGAAAAATCTGCGGAGGCCGCGGGGAGGAAAATCAGCGGAATTTATCACATGTTTGTAACGTGGAGGAAGGGGGACGCTATGCAGGAGTACGTTGTCAACCGCCCGGACGAGGGGGCCATGGACCGGGCCCTGCGGGAAAATTCCGGCAACGCCGCCGGGGCGGTGCTGCGTCTGGCCTGGCAGGCCGGGCTGCTGCGGGATGAGATTCAGCGCCTGACCTGGGAGCAGGTGGACTTTCTGGACGCGGCCATCGCGCTGCCGGACCGGAAGGTGCCCATCTGCCGGGAGCTGGCGGACTGGCTCTGGACCCTGCGGGAGAGCCGGGACCGGAGCCAGGAGGCCGTGGTCCTCTCCGACCGGGACCACAGGCCCCTGACGCCCCAGTCCATCTCCCGCCTGGCCCGGAGCGCCCTGGACCGGCAGGGGCAGACCTCCGTCCGGCTCATCGACCTGCGCCACGATTTCGTGCTGCGCCAGCTGGAGGAACACGACTGGCAGTACGTCTCCCGCATTACCGGCGTGGAGGCGGCGGGGCTTAACGTCCACTTTGCCGGACACCTGGAGGAGAAAAAAATCTCCACCCGGGTCCGCCGGGAGGAGCGCGTCCCCATCGACGAGTTTGCCCTGTGGAAGCTGCTGCGGACCGAGGGAACCAGCCCCGCCGGCATAACCCTGTGGCTGACGTGGCAGGTGGGGCTGCGGCTGGAGGAGATTGTCGCCCTGCGGTGGGAGCAGGTGGCCGGGGACCTTCTGCGGCTGGAGGACCGGGACGTCCCCCTCCCCAGCGGCGCGGGAAGGGCTTTGGAGGAGCTGGGGCAGGCGGAGGGACGGGAGGGGTTCGTGCTCACCGCCCCCAGAAGCGGCCAGCCCTATGACCGGACCCGTCTTTCCAAGCTGGTCCGGGCGGCGCTGATCCGGGCGGGCCTGGACAACCTGACCCTCCGGGACCTGCGGATGGACTGCGCCCTGCGCTCCGGCGGGGAGGGGCGCATCCTCTCCCAGGTCCGGCGGCAGGGCTGGATCACCCGCAACGAGGTGATGGACCTTCTGAACGTCTCCCGCACCACGGCCTATAACCGGCTCAAGCAGATGGCCGGCCGGGGCAAGCTGACCCAGGTGGGGGCCCGGTACTACCTGCCGGAGGCTGTGGTGCCGCCGGAGCGGCAGGAGAGCGCCGTGCTGGAGTACCTGGAGCGGGAGGGCTTCGCCTACCGACAGGACGTGGCCCGGCTGCTGGGCATCGGCGTGGGGCAGTGCCGCCCGCTGCTCCAGCGGATGCTGGCCGGGGGACTGATTGTGCAGGACCGGCAGCGATACCTATTAAATAATGAAAAGAGCCCCCGGGAGGAGGGGCTGGAGACCGCCGTTCCCGCCGGGGGAGGCGGCGGGGGAAGCCGGGAAACCTAGGCCGGGAGGAAAACTTTGTTACAAACATTTTGCACATAAAAGCGATTAAATCTCAGCGTTTATCAAACAAATTACAACTCCCAGAAAGCTATAGACAAACAGATTGCGGACTGTTACATTGGGCTTGCGGACGGCGGACGGATTGGCGCGAGACCAATTCCAGGCTTGATGTGGGATCGGCTAGCCCCGACACGAATCCTGGAGGGGGCTGCGCGCCGGGATGTCCGGACGGACCGTAATCTTTA
>Ga0073908_1000551_pt1 | contig 61967 bp, 67 predicted proteins | sample MucameincwithD2O_FD_65484 | JGI IMG/M metagenome (GOLD analysis project Ga0073908, IMG submission 65484) | Mouse cecum microbial communities from Vienna, Austria - Mucus amended microcosms incubated with D2O | ecosystem: Host-associated > Mammals > Digestive system > Large intestine > Cecum... | reverse complement strand
ACTGAACATGGACCTGCAATTAAAGCCAGATTTTCTCCACCTACTTTAACTCCATCAACATCAACGATCGTATCATCAGGATGAAAAGCTCGATTAGCTAGTTTATATGGTTCTGATACTCGCATCACATGATCAACTGCTTCATCTACTTCTATAACTTTAGGATCAATTTGTGTAGTATCTCCAATTATTCCAATAACAGATTGTCCTGTTCCATTTACTACACTAACTCTTAAGCCTTTATCAATTATAATTTTTGATACCTTTTCTACATCTTTACTTGTTGCAGACATTTTCATTACAATAATCATTTGTTATACCCCTTTGTTGTTTATTTCAACTCCTGTATATAAATAAAAGCTCTCTTCCTTAAAGGACGAGAGCCTATGCTTCGTGATACCACCTTAGTTTATTAATATATTACTATATTAACCTCATTGAGTACGCTATCTATATAGTTCATACTCTTACACGTTAACGGGTGTCACCGGAGAAACCTACTACTAACGATTCAGTCCTCTACTCCAAGATGAATTCAATATTATCTAGCAGACCCTTTTCCACCAGCCAAGAGCTCTCTATTCCACTTCAAATATTTACTATTTCTTTTCACAGTATTTATACCAGATGTTGTTGCAATTATTGTATACAATAAAATTAATAATGTCAACATGTTTTATAAAAAGATTCTCAAGTTATTTATTTAAGTCTACATCAGTCTATATAATTCTGGCGGTTATAAACAATTAAATACGATATAATTTTGGTAAGAGAGGAGGGGCCATGAATAATATCGATACAACATTAATTGGTAAATACATCAAAAGTATTCGTCTTTCAAAAGGATGGTCACAAGCAAAACTAGAAAATTTATCAGGAATATCAGCATCTTCTATTAGTAATATTGAACATGGTAATAAAGGGATATCTTATAATATGTCAATTCCAGCAATTGTAAAAATTGCTCATGCTTTTCAAATGAGTTTTTATGATATTCTTAATAACTCTGGTTTTTTATCATATATAGGAGATCAGCAGTTTTCTCAAAACAAATCACAAATTTACATAACCAATTATGAATTAATAAATTTGTTTAATCGTCTAAGTCCTAGTGATCAACAAACTTTTGTTAAAGAAATATATCATCGTATAGAAATATCAGATAAACAAAAGCAACAACATATGTATAAAAAACTTAGATAGAAATATCATAAATAATCTCTACATTTAATTACAAGTTTTAAAATTCATTAAAAAAGATTTTTATCTACAAAAATCTTTTTTATTACAATCCAAATATCATTTACTATACTCCAGATTAAATCATTATCACATCTCAATTGTTTTTGTTTTAACTACAAATTAGTACTTTATATACACAATAATTTATTCTTATTTATTTGCTTTTAATAAAAAAATGCAAAAAAAACCTTTTACAGTCATAATTCGACAAATTTTGTCATCTACAATATGTAATAATATATTTGTAAAGCATTACTGCTTTTAAATCTCATGAGATAAATAAATTAAATTATGTTAAATAAAAAAGTCAACATAACATGCTGACTAATCAACAAATGGTGCCCAAGACCGGACTCGAACCGGTACAGTATCGCTACCGACGGATTTTGAGTCCGTTGCGTCTACCAATTTCGCCACTTGGGCAACTACCAATAATTATTATATATAATTTAAACAATAAAATCAATAGTAAATTTTAAATAATTAAATATATATAAAAAAAATAAAAAAATATATTAAATTTATTAAAATAGTATTGACGAATTGCATAAAATAACGTATTTTTAGAAGTAAATAAACTAGACAGATGGGGTAAACATATGGAACGTGACAAAATTTTAAGTGAGCTTAATGAAATAACTAATTCACTAGATGCAACTACAGAAACTTTAATCGGATTACAAGAAAATGCTAAATATGAAGAAGCAATCAAAAAAATAGATATTGATTTATATCTTGACTTACCAATCCAGGAATTGAGTCGATTAGCTAATCGTTTAGCTAATCTTACTAACGAACTTTTAAAATAGACAAGCAGCTGCTTGTCTTTTACTTTAACTTATTACTAGAAGGTGAACTATGAATAAACTATTTAAACAAAGAATGAAAGTATTATTAAAAGATGACTATGATGATTTTATCGAAGCTTTAACAAAAGATCCTATAAAAAGTTTTTATCTTAATCCTTTAAAAAAAGATATTATTTCACATTTAAATAAACAATATCTAACAGCTCATCCGTATATAAAAGATGCATATTTTTATGACTATAATCATTATCCACTTGGCAAACATCCATATTTTAACTGTGGTCTTTACTATATTCAAGAACCTAGTGCAATGGCAGTAGCAAATTGTGTAGATTTTAACGCTAATGACTATGTATTAGATATGTGTGCTGCCCCTGGAGGAAAAACTTGTTTTGTTGCTAGCAAACTAAATCAGCAGGGAATGATGATTGCCAATGACATTAATAAACTAAGAGCTGGAATTTTATCAGAAAATATTGAACGTTTTGGACTGAAAAATACTATTGTTACTAACTGCGATCCTATAAAATTAGAGCAGCACTTTAATAATTTTTTTGATAAAATCATCCTTGATGCCCCATGTTCTGGTGAAGGAATGTTCCGTAAAATTGATCAAGCAATTGAAACATGGTCAATTGATAAAATAAATGAATGTGCTTATATCCAAAAAAAATTAATTGATAGTGCTTATAAAATGCTTAAAAATGACGGGATTCTAATATATTCAACTTGTACATACTCATTAGAAGAAAATGAATTTCAAGTAGATTATATGGTTAATCAATTACAAATGGAATTGTTAGATATAAAAAAACACCCTGGCATGTCTCCTGGTTATCAAAATAATAAAGTTGTCCGAATGTATCCACACATTAATAAAGGTGAAGGTCAATTTATTGCTTTATTAAAAAAACATAGTCATGATAAAAGTAATAAAACTAAATTATTAAAACCAAATATAAATCGTGAACAACTTAAACTAATTAATCAATTTTATCAAAATAATTTAAAGATAAGTGTACCACCACATTTATATAACTCAAATAACCATATTTATGCAATTCTACCACATTTTCCTGAATTAAAAGGAATAAAAATCCTTCGTACTGGTTTATATTTAGGAGAATGTAAAAAAGGGCGTTTTGAACCTAGTCACTCTTTAGCACTAACACTCTCTAAAAATGATGTAAAACATTATTATAACTTTAAAGCTGATGATCTTGAGATAAGCAAATATATTCATGGAGAGACACTATCTGGAACAAATCAAAAAGGCTATGGACTAATATTAGTTGATGGTTATCCATTATCTTTCTATAAAGAAAGTAATAATCAAGTAAAAAATTTATATCCTAAGGGGTTAAGAAGATGAACCGTTTTCATATCATCAAAGATATAGTTTATGATATCCTAAATAATGAATGTTTTGGCACCCATCGTAAAAATGGTTTAGAGCATTTATTTAATGTAGCAAATATGGCTAATCTATTAGCAAAAACAGAAAATCTTGATCAAGAAACAGCTGCTATTATCGGAATTCTTCATGATTTAGCAACATATAAATTTAACACTAGTTTTGATCATGCTAATCGAAGCAGTATTTTAGCTAAAGATATTCTATCCAAGAGTAATCTTTTTAGTGATGCTGAAATAAACCTTATTATTACAGCAATAAAAAATCATTCTTTTAAAGAAAGAATTGATGATAAATATAGTGAATTAATAAAAAATGCGGACTTATTAGTCCAGCATTTAAATGAACCAGATGCTCTTCTTTCTAAAAATAAACAAACTCGCTTAGATAACTTATTTAACAAACGATAAAATAATTGGAGCTAATTTAGTACTATTAATAACATAACTGCTATGATCTTCTTTTGGTAATATCAATAATTTACTGCCACTAATATTATGAGCTATCTCAATTGTATGACTTTCTTTAATCATATCTTTACTACCTGCTAGAACTAATGTTCTAGCTTTTATTTTTTGTAATGTATAATGATTTATATGTGGCTGATCTAACATCAACTTAATCTTAGGATCTTTTTTTATAATATAAGCTGCTTTCATTAAATAATAAACATAGTCTTTTAATCCTCTTGGCTCAATATTTGCCCCACTAATAATTAAATCATTAATCAAATCACTCTGACTCGCAACTAATAACCCAACAATTCCTCCATCACTAAAGCCATAATATACTACATCTGTCAATCCTAGTTTTTTTATAAAATCCATTATATCTTCAGCCATTGTTTGATAACTATATTTTTCAACCTTAGAACTTTCACCATGACCTCGACTATCTATACAATAACAAGTATAATATTCTTTTAACACCTCTACTAACTGATCAAAAATATGATGATCCTCACCATTACCATGAACTAAAATCATAGTTCTTCCTTGACCAGTTACTTCATAAAATAATTCACTTCCATTTACTACTATCTTCATAATTTATGATCCTCATAAAATTGTTTTAAATCTGCTTTAGTTTCAAAATCTAACTGAGACTTTTTAATTCCCTCAACAGCTCCTTCTAAACCATATAAACGGTTTAAATAAGCAGAATCATCTATTGCCTGTATTTTCAACCAAGCTTCTTTTGCTCCAATTGCTTTTAACTTTTCAGGACTTTCAATTCCAACTTGAATTAACTGTCGAACTGCAACTTTTCCGATATTAGGCAAATCTTCTAACCGTTCCATTATTACCTTCCATAATTATTTTAACACAAAAAACAAGTAAAACAGTTTTATAATTTCTTATGATAAATTAGATATAATTAACATACCAAAATAAGTAAAGATATAATAATATAATTAAAACTTCAAATCTGTATTAACATACATAAAATAAAGCAGGGTATAGTCATTAATATTTTTATACTTCTAGCCATTTTGATACCATCTTAACTTAATAATATTGACATTTTTATCCTTTGTCATTTTTTTTGATACACTCTTCAATTTGATCATGGACTAACTTTGCAATATCATTAGTATGCATATCTTTATATTCCTCATAATAAATAGGTTTTAAATAATGAATCTGAGCAGTTGTTTTTCTAATTGTATTATTATCAAATACTTTATAACAATCAATCAAAGCAACTGGTACGATTGGAGCTTTTGCTTTAGTAGCAATTTTAAAAGTTCCACCTTTAAACTCTAAGATATTATTAGCATCACGACTTCTTGTACCTTCAGGAAAAACAAAAAAGTTTTGTCCATTAGCAACTTCATTTGAAACATATTTAATAATCTTAGCCCCTTCACGTACATTACTACGATCCATTGGAATAAATTCCAACATTTTAATAATATCCTTCACCAAAATTACTGATGCCAATTCCTTTTTTACTATCGCTCTAATTGGCCGACTATGAGTTTGAAAAATAGCCAAAGGATCAAACAGTCCCTGATGATTTGGAGCCACAAAATAACCAGATTCTTTAGGTAAATTTTCAATCCCATAACATTCCAATTCTACCCGTCCCTTTCGTGTTACAATAGCTACAACTCGATGAATAAAACCATAACGTTCTTGTATGGAATATTCATCAATATGTTTATACTTATTAACCTTATATCCCCACCAATAAGGTAATCTTAAAATAACTCTTATAACAATCAATGCAATTCTTTTCATTATCTACCCTCGCTTATATATTTGTAAAGTAAATGTTTCAAATGGTTTTTCTTCAATAAGTTGATAACCAAACTCTTTAAAACTTGGAAAATACGTTTCTCCAACATGTTTACCAGGAATACGTGAAATCAGTAATTGATCAGCAATTGGCAAACATTGTTTATATATTGAAGCTCCTCCAGAAATAAAAAGATCTTCTCCGCTTTTACGGTATTCTTCAATTACTGTTTCTAATGAATTTCTAACTTCTACTCGATCATCTTCAAACGGTTCTAAACTCACCACAATTGTTTTACGATTAGGTAATGGTCTGCCAATTGCTTTATATGTAGTTAACCCCATTAAAATCGTCTTATTAACAGTAGTTGCTTTAAAATGCTTTAGATCTTCTGGTACATTCCAAGGCATTCCATTACTAGAATCTTTTTTTCCAATTAATAAATCTTCATCTGCTGCTACAATTATACTAATCATTACACACTTACCTTTCCTACTAATTTTCCATGACTCTGATAATCTTCAAGTTTAATATCTTCAATCTTATAATCAAAAATAGATTTAACCTCAGGATTTAAAACAAGTTTACACTTTGGTAATGGCTCTCTTTCAATTTGTTGTTTAATAACCTCAAAATGATCTTTATAAATATGAGCATCTCCAATTGTATGAATAAATTCCTTAGCTCGATAACCACATGTCTTAGCTAACATCTCTACCATCAATGCATAAGATGCAATATTAAAAGGCACACCTAAAAAAATATCAGCACTTCGTTGATACAATTGACATGATAAATACTTTTTATCTGCACTTACATAGAATTGTAGAAATGAATGACATGGTGGTAATGCCATATTATCTACCTGAACAGGATTCCAGGCACAAATAATATGCCTTCTTGAAAAAGGATTATTTTTTAAACTATCTACTAATTTAGCCAACTGATCAACTCCTTCATAATTAAAATTTCTCCATTGTGCCCCATACACAGGTCCTAAATCACCATATTTTAAAACAAAGGGATCATTTTCTGGTAATTCTTTAATTCTAGTTACAAATTCCTCAATTGTTTCACCTTGATAATCAGATGACTTTTTATAACTTTCATATGGCCATTCATTCCATATCTTAACATTACGATCAACTAGATATTTAATATTTGTATCACCTTTAATAAACCATAATAATTCTTCAGCAATTGGTCGAATAAACATTTTCTTTGTTGTCATTAAAGGAAAACCATCTCTTAAGTCATAACGAGTCTGATAACCAAATACACTTCGAGTACCAGTACCTGTACGATCTTTGCGATCTTCTCCATTTTTTAAAACATATTTACACATTTCTAAGTATTGTTTCATTTTCTACACCTCGTTTGTTATTGTACAATAAAAACTCTCGTTAATAAACTAAAAAAACACTTTTATCAAAAAGTGTTTATGATTTAGTTACCTTATTATATCGTCTTAAAGAAGTTTTTATCGACTTCATAATATCAATAATCAACTTCAATTCATTAGGATTACAATCAAGCAAAAGGCAATTAATCTCATCAATATAAATCCGTTCTGCTTCAACTAAACTGTCACATAGTAAAAAATCAGCAGATACAGCTAATGCATTAGCAATGCTTATCAAAGTAGGCAAACTCAGTTTTGTCGCCCCACGTTCAATATGTGAAATATTCGTGGGAGAAATATTTGAAATCTCAGCTAGGGTCTGTTGAGAAAGATTTTGAGAAATCCGTTCTTCTCTTATTCTTTTGCCAATAAGTTTGTAATCTATTTCCATTGTGATTCCTCCAATGTTTTTATTGTATCTTCCAAAAAGATATCTTAAAATATATTCTACATCCCATTAGGATACCTGATATATTATTCCCATTTATTATTATTTTTATTCATTCTTTTTTTGCCTATATATATTTAAATTTGTCTATGTTATAATAAAATTACTTATTTCTAAATAAATAATTATCACCCAAACATTAGGTAAAAATAGAAAGGAAATTAAGAAATGAAAAAAGAAGCCCCAAAAATAAATACAACATTACGCAGTCACACTATCCTTGTTCCAGAATGTATTCGTAATGCTAGCGGAATCATAATTAATGGCAAAAGAATAAAATCATTACTATTCTCTACAGATGTTGCTGTAATTTCAAATTGTAATGCCGATGCTGTTATTGCAGTATATCCATTTACTCCAACAATGCAAATAACCAGTGCTATCATCGACGTTGCTCAAAGACCAGTTTTTGCTGGAGTTGGTGGAGGTACTACTGCTGGCCCTCGGGTTCGTGAAATTGCCTTAGATGCTGAATTACATGGTGCTACTGCAGTTGTTCTAAATGCTCCAACAAAAACTGAATTTATTCAAGAATTATCTGATTATGTAGATATTCCTGTAGTTTTATCAATTGTTTCATTAGATGAAAATCTAGAAGAGAGGATGTTACATTCAGGTGCTACAATAGTTAATGTTTCAGGTGGAAAAAATACTACTGCAATTGTAAAAGAACTACGTAAGATTTCACCAGATTTTCCAATTATTGCAACAGGTGGACCTACTACCCAAACAATTCAGGAAGTAATTGAAGCAGGTGCTAATGCAGTAACATATACCCCTCCTTCAAATGGAGATATATTTAAACTAATGATGGAAGAATATCGACAACGTTGTCATTCAGACTAAAAAACCCTCACTTTGAGGGTTTTAATATTATTCTTTATTTTTAATTTGTTGATTTAACATTGTCACAAATTCATCAAATGGAACAGTAATCTGTTTTTGCTGTCCATGTTTACGATATGTAACAGTTTTTTCATCACGTTCATTATTACCAAGTACTAATAAATATGGAACTTTTTCCATTTGACCTTCACGAATACGATATCCTAATTTTTCTTCACGAGCATCCATTTCAACTTTAAAGCCATTTTTCTGCAATAATTCGGTTACTTCTTTTGCATAGTCTAAATGATATTCATTATTAACTGGCAATACTTTGATTTGAACTGGAGCTAACCATAGTGGGAACACTCCTGCAAAGTGTTCAATTAAAATACCAATAAATCTTTCAATTGAACCAAAGATAACTCGATGTAACATAACTGGACGGACTTTTTCACCTTTATCATCAACATAAGTAATATCAAATCTTTCAGGTAAATTCATATCTAATTGAATTGTTCCACATTGCCAAACTCTTCCTAATGAATCTTTAACATGAAAATCAAGTTTTGGTCCATAGAAAGCTCCATCACCAGGATTAACTTTATAATCTTTACCTGCTGCTTTACAAGCCGCTGCTAAAGCAGCTTCACTTTTTTCCCAAATTGCAAGATCACCAATATATTTCTTCTCAGGACGTGTAGATAATTCAATTTCATAACTTAAATTTAAACTACCATAAACACGATCAATAAAATTAATCAATTTTATAATTTCGTCTTCTATTTGATCAGGAGTCATATAAATATGAGCATCATCTTGAGTAAAAGTTCGAACTCTAAATAAACCATTTAAAGCTCCACTTGCTTCATGACGATGAACCTGTCCTAATTCTCCCATTCGAAGAGGTAAATCTTTATATGAATGTAAACTATTTTTATAAACTAATAGACTTCCTGGACAGTTCATTGGTTTAATTGCAAATTCACGCTCATCAACCATACTTGTGTACATATTTTCTTTGTAATTATTCCAATGCCCACTAACTTCCCACAATTCTTGTGACATCATGATTGGTGTTTTAATAAATTCATACCCTTCTTTAGTATGTTCTTCATACCAGAACTGTTCTAAAGTATTTCGTAAAATCATCCCTTTAGGTAAGAAAAACGGCATTCCTGGAGCATATTCACTCATCATAAATAATCCTAATTCTTTGCCTAATTTTTTATGATCACGACGTTTAGCTTCTTCTAATAATTCAAGATGCTTATCTAAGTCTTCAGGAGTTTCAAAACACACACCATAAATTCTTTGTAATACTTTATTTTCTTTATCACCTTTCCAATATGCCCCAGAGTGTTTTGTTAGTTTAAAATTTTTACAAGCCTTAACTGTTTCTACATGAGGTCCACGGCATAAATCTACAAAATCACCTTGACGATAACAGCTAATAATTGTTCCATCTTCAAAATTAGAGATTAAATCTAATTTATATTCATCATCTTTAAACATTTCAACTGCTTCTTCCTTAGAAATTTCCTGACGTGTTATTCGTTTACCATCTTTGCAAATTTTTTTCATTTCTTTTTCAATTTTAAGTATATCATCATCTTTAACAACATCATCACCTAAATCAACATCATAATAAAATCCTTCACTAACAACTGGTCCTACCCAAAATTTGGCATGAGGATATAAATGTTTAATCGCTTGAGCCATTACATGAGCACAAGAGTGGTTTAATACACTTAATTTTTCATCTTCTTTAAAATCAATCATTTCTCTTCTCCTATCCAGAAACGTAATATCGTTTCTTTTGTTTCTTCATTAAAATATTCATTTTCAAATTTGCCACCACATTTTTCAATTGTTTTTTTAGAAGCGATGTTCTCTTTATTACATGTTATTAAAATTGGGTATATATCCCACTGTTTACAAATCTCAATCGCATCTTTTAACATTGCAGCTGCATAACCTTTTTGTCTTTGACTTGGTAAAACACTATAACCAATATGACCACCTTTTTTTAATAAAAAATCATTTAAACAATGACGAATATTAATTGTTCCAATAATTTGATCGTTATCAATATAAAAATAGGTAGTTCCTGGTACATATCCTTCATCTAAATTAATGCCTAAATGATTTTGCTTTTCTTTTTTTAACCATTGTGTATAATCTTGATAAGTATGACATCCACCATCACCATTAATAAATAATTCTCCATAATCAAATGTCTCTTGAAGATATTTGTCCATTAACATCATATGAGAAATATCTGGATATACTAATTTTGCCACCACTACCTCCTTTAAATAAAAAACCCTCATCCAAAGGACGAGAGTATCGTGGTACCACCTTAATTCGTTATAAAATAACCTTAAATGCTATAACGCGCTACCGACAATCTCTTTCGAGTGTTGCATATTAGGGAGTACCTATATAATCTTGTCAAGACTTGCACCAACCGTCTTTTCTCTAGTTCAAAGTATTATCTAGACATATCCTAAATCATCGCATTTTATTTACCCTTATAATTTTACTCTTTTATAGATTAAAGTCAATAAATTTATTTACTTTACTTTTTCATTTTGTTTTACTGAATATTCCATTTTAAGATTATCAGTTTCTTTTTTAAAAGCTCGATAAACATATTTAGAAGGCATTTTATCAAACATCGTTAAAGTATCGCATTTTAAACAATATAAAGCTGGGATACCACGAATATTTATCTTTTTAATCCAATCTCCTTGTGCTTTGCATATTCCACATTCAATCGTATTTTGTGGTTCAACTATTTGTATTCTCATTTTCATCACCCATCATACAGTATGCACTAATAAAATCAAAATAATTGTCAAACAAAGACAAATAAATATTACTACTTATCCGCATTAACCAGTTTCTTTAAATCCTTTACTTCCTGTGGTTTTAAAATTCGATATTTACCAGGAGTCAATCCCTTTAAATTAACACATCCAACACTTACACGATGTAATCTTTTAACAGGGTGCCCAACACTTTCAAACATCTTTTTAACCTGACGATTTTTACCTTCAACAAGTTTAATCATCAGCATTGTTGTTTTATGTTCTATATCCTTATTAACAACTTTAATTTTACAAGGAAGTGTTTTAGCCCCTTCTAAATAAATACCCTTTTCTAACTTATTCAATGTTGGACCATTAATTAAGCCTTTAATTGAAACCTCATAGATTTTCTCTAAATGAGAGCGTGGATGCATAATCATATTTGCAAACTCACCATCATTAGACATAATAATCAATCCAGTTGTATCAAAATCCAAACGACCTACCGGATATATTCTTTCTTTTATATCAGTAAAATAATCTGTAATAATTGGTCGATCAAACTCATCATCTAAAGTACATACACACCCCTTAGGTTTATAGAAAACATAATATACTTTATTTTCACCAATAACTGGTTCTCCATCAATTGTAATAAAATCACCTTTTTTTACTTTAGTTCCTAATTTACAAACAATTTCACCATTTACTGCAACTCTACCTTGAACAATCAAATCTTCTGCTTTTCTTCTTGAGGTATAACCACTTGCAGCAATCACCTTTTGTAACCTTTCCATGTTTTTCACCTACTTCGACTACATTATACTGAAATGTAAATTAAAAGCAACTAAATCAAAGATTTAATTTTAATATTTATTAAATAATTGGATACTCACTTTAACAAAATTTTTATTTAGGTTAAAATATAGTTGTAAATAGATTTGGAGGAACTATTATGAGAGGAATTTATTCATCGTTAACTAAAATTAGACGTAAAGTTTTTGTTGAAGTTGCTAAACTTGCTTATGAAGGAAATGATTATAGCCGAATTGAAAATTTACCCTATAAAATAATTCCTGGTGAAGTTGCCACTTACCGTGACAGTATATTTTTAGAACGTGCCATAGTTGGAGAAAGACTTCGTTTAACAATGGGCTTATCATTGCGTCCAATTGATAAACCTGCACCAATTTCAAAAGGGATTGAAGACAGTATAATTGCAGATAAATATTATGAGCCGCCACTTATTAATATTATTAAATTTGCCTGCAATAAATGTGCTGAAAAAAAATATGAGGTCAGTAATGGCTGTCAGGCATGCCTTGCTCATCCATGTATGGAAATATGTCCTAAAAATGCCATTAGTTTTAAGGATGGTAAAGCATATATTGATCAAGATAAATGTATTAAATGCGGCTTATGTAAAAACAGCTGTCCTTATGATGCTATTTTAAAAAAAGAACGTCCATGTGCTAAAGCTTGTGGAATGAATGCTATCGAATCAGATGAATATGGAAATGCCCATATCAATTATGATAAATGTGTTTCTTGTGGTATGTGTCTAGTTAGTTGTCCATTTGGAGCTATTGCTGATAAAAGTCAAATATTCCAATTAATTCAAGCAATTAAAGAAGGTGATGAAGTCATTGCTGCTGTTGCACCAGCTTTTATTGGTCAGTTTGGACCAAAAGTAACACCAGAAATCTTAAAAAAAGCTATGCAGGAACTAGGCTTTAAAGATGTCATTGAAGTTGCAATTGGAGCAGACTTATGTACTATTGATGAAGCTAAAGATTTTTTAGAAAAAGTTCCTGATAAACAACCTTTTATGGCTACTTCATGTTGTCCATCATGGTCAATGATGGCAAAAAAAGAATTTCCTGAATTTAAATCATATATCTCAATGGCTTTGACACCAATGGTGTTAACAGCTCGTTTAATTAAAGAGAAACATCCTAATAGTAGAGTTGTTTTTATTGGTCCTTGTGCCGCTAAAAAGTTAGAAGCCTCAAGAAAATCAGTGCGCAGTGAAGTTGATTTTGTTTTAACTTTTGAAGAAATTGGTGCAATGTTTGAAGCTAAAGAAATTGATTTTTCAAAACTTCAGCCAAATGATGCTGATACTTTTACTCAAGCCAGCAGTGATGGAAGAGGATTTGCAGTCAGTGGAGGTGTAGCTAAAGCTGTCGTTAACTGTATTAAAGCTAAAGAACCAAATCGTGAAGTATTAGTAGAATCTGCTGAGGGATTAGATAATTGTAAAAAAATGCTAAATGCTGCTAAAAAAGGTAAATATAATGGTTATTTATTAGAAGGAATGGCCTGCCCTGGAGGATGTGTAGCTGGAGCTGGAACACTTCTTCCAATTAACCGTGCAGCTATGGCTGTTAAAAAATACACTAATTCATCTGATAAATTAAATGCTAATGATTCTAAATATAAAGAATATTTAGATTTATTAATTGAAAAATACAAGTAAATATCTAGATAACTAAAAAGTTGATTTTCATAATCAACTTTTTTAGTCATATTTCTTTATTTTTACAGTTTGTTTATCAAAATCAATAAATGTTTGAAATGCATAACGATTTTCATCTTCATCCCAAATTTCAACAAATTTAGGAGTAACTTCAATCAATATTTCACTTTCTTCATGACTATATGCATTATAACTTTGCCATAAATATTTTTTATATAACTTTTCAAATCTACGTCCTTCTTCATTTACTACTAATCCTAAGTTTTTAGCTATTCCCTCAACTTGTACACCACCTGTACATAAAGCAACTTGTGGGTTTTTAAATAACTGTTGTGTCTTTCTAAAATTCTTATCTGTTTTAAAATATATTTTATCATCATAAAATAAACAGCTAACATTTCTAACCATTACATAATCATTAACACTTGAAGCTAAAGCCATAATTTTCCAATCGCCTAATTTTCTAAATAATAAAGCTTTTCCATCTTCAAAATTCATCTTTCTTTCCTCCTATTTTGTATATCGTTTAATGATGGGACTAATTTTTTTATAGATTACAAATGTAATCAAACAAACAATAGCATTTTTAATTAAATTAAAGGGTACAATACCTAATAAAACTAATTTTAAAGTACTATCAACATAAGGATTAACAGCTCTACTCATCTCAATGATCATCCCCATATCCATACCATATAATGAAATATAAAAAGGAATAATAATCACCAAATTAGTAAAGACTGCTACTATTACATTCATAAATGTACCTATTGCCATTGCTTTAACTGCACCCTGCTTTGTATTATTTCTTTGATAAACTAATGAAGCAGGTAATACAAGTGCTATACTTAACATTAAACTTTGCAATTCACCAGTAAACATCGAATTAGTACCTGCTAAAGCTAACTGAAGAATAATTCTCACTACAATAATAAATATCCCTGCTATTGGACCTAATGTAAAAGCACCAATCAATTCTGGAATACCTGCAAAATCGAAACTTAAAAACGGTGGCATAAAGGGTAATGGAAACCTAAATACCATCAAAACTGCTGATAAAGCTGATAAAACAGCTATCAATACTAACTTCCTTGTTTTTTCACTTTTCATTTTTACCTCCTAAAATAAAAACCTGAAAACAATATAAGTCTTCAGGTATAATTCTAGAAAATGTCTTTTCTCATCCGGACTTTAACCGTCGGTGTTAGAATTTCACTAACTCAACCATATATTGATATGGGTCATGGACTATAACCATCGGTAGGGACTTTCACCCCGCCACAAAGACTATATTAAATTTTTGATGATAGAAACATTATCTATTAATAATATTTTATACCTCTTTAATAACAAATGCAAATATTATATTATCGAATAATTACCTTCTAAATTTTATTTCTAATGCATAGAATTATAGGGGTGATTAAAATTGAAATATATAAAAATTATTGGTTTAATAATTTCTTTAACCTTTATACCATTAGATAGTATTAAAACAATTCCTTTCCAAGGAAAAAGTTATATCGTTATGGAAGCAAGTAATCAAATTGTTATTGAAGGCAGCAATCAGGATTACATTCAAAGTGTTGCTTCAATATCAAAAATCATGACTTGTATAATAGCAATTGAAAACATGGAACTCGATACTATTGTTACTGTTGATGATACTATCAATGAAGCATGGGGAAGCGGAATCTATATACATATAGGCGATAAAATCAGTTTACGTGATCTTCTATATGGATTGATGCTTAGAAGCGGTAATGATGCTGCTGTTATGATAGCTAAAGCAGTAGCTAAAGATATACCCAAATTTGTTGATATGATGAATGATAAAGCTAAAGAATTAGAGCTTCATAGTACAACTTTCTCTAATCCTACCGGCTTAGATGAAGAGGATAATGGTAATCAGTCATCTGTTTATGATATGGCAAGATTGATGGCCTATTGCCATCAAAATCCAATTTTTAATGAAATAGTTAGTACAGAAAAATATATCCGTGAAGATGGTAATGGTACTTGGCACAATAAAAATAAACTATTAACTAATTATGAGTATTGTATTGGTGGTAAAACTGGTTTTACAAAAAAAGCTAAACGAACTTTAATAACAATGGCTCGAAAAGATGATCTTGATTTAATCATTGTAACTTTCAATTGTGGTAATGATTTTGAGTTTCATCAAAATAAGTATGAAGAATGTTTTGATTTACTTAAAGAAACTAAACTATTCTCTAGAGGAATAATTGAATTTAAACAAAAACAGTATTATTTAGATTTCGATATTTGTGTTAATAAAAAACCTACTGACAAAGTTGACGTGTCTTTTACTAATAATGAAATCGTTATTTCATTAAATAACCAGCCTGTTAGTAAACAAAAAGTTGTCCCTTATAATTATTTTCTTGGTTTTAAAATGATTTTAAAGGATTTATTTTATGGCTAAGGTTTTTAAATACGGCTTAATTTTCTTTGTATTAACAGCTTTTGCAACTAACAGACAGGATGAAATGTTTAAAGCTATTCTAAGTTCCCCTGATCAAGTTTTCGAGTTAATTAAAATATTAGTATTATCGGCTTGTTTATGGAATGGGTTTTTAAATATCATCAAAGCTTCTGGTTTAATAAAACAATTATCTTTTTTATTAAAACCAATCTTAAAGCTAATTTATGGAAAAGCAGTTGAAGATGAACAAATATATTTATATCTATCAACTAATTTTATTGCTAATCTATTAGGTGTAGGTTCTTTAGCCTCAATTAGTGGGCTTAAAGCAATGAAATCATTAACTAAATATCAAAGTAACCCAAAAGTTCCTTGTAAAGAAATGATGTTACTAGTTATTATGAATACTACTGGATTATCTATTATTCCTACAACAATGATGACATTAAGACAAAGTTATGGTAGTCATGATATTTTAGGTTTTTTTAGTTACAGCCTTACTATTGGGTTAATTATTACAATAATTGGTATTATTACAAGTAAGGTGATTGAACATTATGGATAGTGTAATCTTAATAATTATTTTAATTGCCTTAATTGAATCAGCATTTAAAAAAGTAGATATTTTTAATGAATTTATTGAAGGAGTAAAAGAAGGCAGTAAGCTATTAATGACACTTTTTCCTACAATGATGGCTTTTACATTATGGGTAACCTGTTTTCAAAGTTGTGGCATTATAAATATATTAGAATTATTTTTCAAAAATATTTTCCAGTTTCTAAATATTCCTATTGATATTTTTATGATGATGATCGTAAGACCTTTTTCTTCTAATGGATCTTTAACAGTTTTAAATAATGTATTTTTAAAATTTGGTGTTGATCATCCTTATAGTATTCTTGGCTCAATTATCCAAACTGGCAGTGATACAACTTTTTATGTTGTCACATTATATTTTGGTAGTATCAAGCTTCAAAACAATCGCTACGCTTTAAAATTAGGTCTATGGTTAGATATCATTGCCTGTTTATTAGCAATCATTTGTTTTTTATTGTTTATTAATTAATAATGGGTTGAAGTGACCCATTATTAATTATTTGATAAGGATAATACTGATGATTTTTTTCAAGATATTTTTTTACAACCTCATAACTACGATCTGGATAATTAGTTATAATACCACTAACACCAATATCTAAATATTGATCCATTTTTATCTTGTCATCAACACTCCATACATATATAGGAATCCAATTAGAATTAGCTTTATCAACAAAATTGACTGTAATCATATTTTCCTCAACCGCTAAAAAATCTATTTTAAGTTTCCAAATTGATGCATCAATTTGACCAGCACTACCATATATACAATAACCAATCCACCATTCTGGTCTTTTTTCCTGAAGGAATTCTACTATCTCATAATCTAATGACATATACATAGCTCGATTTTCGAAATTATTTTGTTCAACTATGTTAATAACTTTTTCACTTAATTCAATTTGATTATTATCTGCTTTTAACTCAATTAAAAGTTTTATTTTTTCTTTTTTCAATTTTTTAAGTAAATGATCCAATGTTATGATATTCCCTTGATATTGTCCTTCATAAACAGTTACCTTTTCTAATTCATTTGCAGTCATAGAACTAACTTCTCTATCTAAATGCGCCAAACGTAATAAACTAGTATCGTGAATAACAATAGGAATACCATCTTTAGATAACTGAACATCTATTTCTGCATAATCACTATGATTATTTTGAGCCTTTATTATTGCCTCATATGTATTTTCTACTCCATATTTTGAACCACGATGTCCAATTATTATTGGCTGGTGTATTTTACCTGGTAATTGTAAATACATACTAATTAATAACCCTGACATAGTTATTAATATAAAACTAATTATTTTAGGGTGTTTTTTATATAATTTAGATTGACTTAAATAACGTTTAATAATCTGATAAGGATAAAATATAGCTGAATTACGATTGTCTAAAATACTACTTTTACCAGTTGTTTTCAATTCATAAAAATTATAGATACTTGCAATAAAATATAGAAAAAGAATAATTATTAATAAAACAGAAATTAAATATATAGAATCAGAAAATAAACAAGTTATTAAAATAACGACAGATATTATTAAAATAGTATTTATAATAAACGTATGTTTTAGATAAAATTTATTAGTTAAAATATATTTATTAATAAATTTTGTTAGATTACTAGCTTTTAATTTTGTTTGAATTAATGTATTATCTAATTTTTGACTAATTTCATGATCTAAATTTACATTTAATAATTCTTGATCATATTTATTAATAATTTTCAGATAAAAGTAATAAAAAAAATACATACCTATAATCGTAATAAATGTATAGACCAGATATTCAAAGAAATATATTCTAAATCTTGCTGAAATAATCATATTTCTAAGAAAAAAACGATTAAAATCAGTGTTTTTAATTACCGCATCTGGTAAAAGCATAATTATTTTCGTTTCGACAATAAACCATATTACCAAAATAGCAATTAAAATAAATCGATCTTTAATCTCTAATTTTTTATATAACGCAAAATTATCTTTAAAAGCTTTAATAAAGTTTTCCTTTTTTAAAATCATATAAAAAGGAACAAACAATAACAACAAGTATACTCCATAATACAAAAGATAAATTAAAACAATTAAAATATTTCCACTAAAAGTTAGTGATAATTCCCCAAAAATAAAATTAGGAACTTTAAAACTAGGAATCAAAGCATTAAGATAACCAATGTGAGCTAATGGTAAAATCAATAAATAATATAATCCACAAATAATAATACTAGGATGTTTTAATCCTTTTAAATTAATAAAAGATACTTTCATTACCTCATAAATACGAAAAGGTCTCTGTTTAACATACAAAGAGATCATATTAATAATTACACTATATTCATATAAAACAATTAACAAACTGTATACCAATAAAAATAAAACCACTAAAATGCCTTTAAAACTAAAAAAACCAAACAATATATTTTGATTAAATACTATTCCAACTGCAGAATGATTATTTAAATACATCTGAAGCACTTTATTTAAAAATGGTAATAAGATAATAATCGTAATTATTTTATAAAATATCTCAAATTTTAATATTTTTATAAAATTATTTTTCATAATCCCACCTCTATATTAGATTATTCTACCACTAATATCTTATTTATTTTTCTAAATAATTCTTAATAAAATATAAAGACTACCAATATATGATAGTCTACTTAATAAAAAATGAATAATAACCTTGTATAAAAATAAATATAATCACACATGGTAAAACATATTTTAAATATACTCTAGTCCACTTAGGAAATTTAATCCCTCTACCAGTATTAGCTTCTTTAATAAAATTATCAAATCCCCAGCCATATCTACAAGTACAAAAAATTAAATATGCTAAAGATCCTAGTGGTAAAAAGTTATAAGTTACTAAAAAATCTTCTAAATCTTGAATCGTAGATCCTGCTCCAAATGGGGCAAAATCACTTAAAATATTAAATCCTAAAGCACAAGGTAAAGATAAAACCATTATCAAAATCAAATTAATAATAACAGCTTTTTTTCGACTCCAATTAAATAAATCCATTCCAAATGAAATGATATTTTCAAATACTGCAATAATTGTAGATAAAGCCGCAAAACTCATAAATACAAAAAATAATGTACCCCAAACTTGACCTAACCACATTTCATTAAAAATACTAGGTAACGTTATAAATACTAACCCTGGCCCACTACCAGGATTAACCCCAAAAGCAAAACAAGCTGGAAAAATTATTAATCCTGATAATAAAGCTACTAATGTATCTAATGTACAAACACTGATCGTTTCCCCAAATAAACGACGATTTTTATCAATATAGCTTCCAAAAATAGCAATTGCACCAATACCTAAACTTAATGTAAAAAAAGCTTGTCCCATTGCCGCAAAAATTATTTCTAATAAACCATACTGCTTAATAGCATCAAAATTTGGAATCAAATAAAATGACAACCCTTCACTTCCTCCTGGTAATGTGACTGCTCTAATTACTAATATTAAAATTATAACTAGTAATGAACTCATCATAATTTTAGTTATCTTTTCAACTCCATTTTGTAGCCCTAATGAACAAATTCCAAAACCTAAAGCTACTACTACAACCATCCAAAATACCTGTAATAGTGGATCTTGTAAAGAATTATTGAATATACTTTCAACTTGCTGTGGAGTGATTCCTACAAAATCACCCTTTATCATCTTAATAAAATATGATAACATCCAACCACCAACAGTTGTATAAAACATCATTAGAACATAATTACCTAACATTTGAAATTTTCCTAACCAGTTCCAAACTTTACCTTTAGTCTGTAATGTCTGAAATGCTAGTGCTGCACTTTTTTGACTAGCTCTACCTACAGAAAATTCCATTGTCATAATTGGTGCCCCTAATACAACTAGAAAAAACAAATAAATTAAAACAAATAATGCTCCACCATATTGCCCTACAACATATGGAAACCGCCAAACATTTCCAAGTCCAATAGCACAACCTGCAGAGATTAGTATAAATCCTAATCTTGATGAAAATTTTTCTCTCTCTTTCATAATACTCTAACCCTTCTTTTAATCATTACTATTTAATTCTAGCTTAGAATTTATGATATTTCAATAAATTGTTTTAAAAGATATTCAATCTTTAATTAATGATAGAATATATATAAAAGAGAATTGAGATGAAATATACTTATACAGTAATTGCTGTTGCAGATATAAAAACAGCTAGAAAATTTTATGAAGATTTATTCAATTTAGAGATACACCAAGATTATGGTATAAACATTTCATTTACTTGTGGATTATCTTTACAATAGGAATTTAATTGACTTGTAAATCTGCCTAAAGATAAAATTCTAAATAATTCTAATAATATCGAGCTATGTTTTGAAGAAGATTTAGATCAATTTCTAAAAAATACCCTAATATCAATTATTTAAGCAATGTAATTGAGCATGATTGTAGACAACATGTAATAAGATTTTATGATCTAGATGGTCATATTATTAAAGTTAGAGAAAATATGAAAATTGTTATTAAACGTTTTCTTGATTCTGAGATGTCAATAGAAGCAATCCCTCTAAAAATGGATGCTTCTATTGAGAGTTTAACAAAATTATTAAATGATTATTTAAAGGTATTTATATTTAGCTAGCACACTAAATTAGCTTTATTTATACTAACATATTTCCAATATGAACGATATTTTCCTTTACAGGCAATTACAGGATAATTAGTATATCCAAATTCTCTTGCTATAGTTCCTTTAGAAACCTTGTTAACATGTGTAAGTTTTCCATTTACAACTGCATACTTCATTTTTAGTTCCTCCTTCATTCTATCCATATTATAAAATAAATTTTTTTATTTTGCTTTGACTTACCCCCCTTTTAACTCCTAAAAAACGGATTTAAAATCAAAATTATATTTTTCTTATTAAAATTTATATCAATCTTTTTAATATTATTACCCAATAAAGTGGAACTAAATTTATAAAAAAAGATAGCTTTAAGCTATCCTATAGAGTACATACGTTTCTTAACTTATTAGTTTTAAATCCTTCGATATTTAAACAAACCTCATCAATAACCCGATTACGGGTTTCGATTGGAGCCCAAGCTATATGTGGTGTCATAATCAATTTAGTTGCATCTTTGATTGATAAAAGTGGATTATTATTATTAAATGGTTCATGTTCAAAAACATCTAAACCAGCACCAGCAATACTATGATTTTTTATAGCTTCTGCTAAATCATTTTCATTTACAATCTTACCTCTACCTACATTAATTAGATAAGCAGTAGATTTCATTTTTTCAAAAGAATCTTTATTAAAAAGGTTTTCTGTTTGTTTATTCAGTGGTGCATGAATAGAAATAATATCACTTGTTTTTAATAAAGTATCAAAATCAACTTGTTGATAATTCTGTTGATTATTTTTTCCACTAGTTGAAAAATATTGCACTTTACAATCAAAAGCACTTGCAATTGCTGCTACTTTACGTCCAATATCCCCCATACCAACAATTCCCCATGTTTTATTTGCTAATTCATGAAAAGTATGTCCTAAATGTGTAAACATTGAACTTGAAGAATAGTTTCCTGAATCAATATAATCATGATAATAATGATTCTTGTTATAAAGATCTAAAAGTAATGCAAAAGTATGCTGAGCAACAGCATTAGTTGAATACCCTTTAACATTACATACAGTAATACCAGCTTTTTTACAATATTCTAAATCAATATTATTTACTCCTGTAGCTGTCACACAAACAAGTTTCAACTGTAATGCATCTTTTAATTCTTCTTCGCCTAAATAGTGTTTATTAGTTATTACAACATTAGCATTTTGTATTCGACTTTTAATCTCATCTTTGTCTGTTTGATGATAAATTGTTACTGCGCCTAATTTTTTTAGTTTCATAAAGTCAATATCATCCCCTAATGTTTCACTATCTAAAAAAACAATTTTAAAATCAGCTTGAAGAATTTCAATTACATCACTTAAACTTTTACCAGCTAACATTTCCCCTAATATAATTGCTTCATTTAAATCTAAAATCTTTGATGGATTACAATTTCCTGTCATAATACTATCATTAATTTCAAAACTTAAATCTTTATTCAATAAAGTAAGTCCTAAAGCACGATTAGTTATCTCATCCAATCTATCAAGTTCCTCTAAAACACTATCAACAAACTTAGCATCTTTTTCCAAACAAGATTTAACACACAGAGAAAAATCATTAAATTTACTTACTTCTTCTCTAAAAATATCATTATATAACAATGGCAAAACAATATTATATAGTTCCATTGGAACTGAACCATACCCTTTAGTAAAACAATATAATATTGCACTACCTAATTTTTCATCTTTCATTCCATCTACTAGCTTCATTTTCTTCTCCTAAAACATATTTACTATAATTCTTTGCCGATCCTGTAAAGTCATATCGTCATATACAATAAAACAATATTTGAAACACTTATAACGATGACTATATTTTAAAACATTATAACTTAAATAACGACTATCACTTTCTTTAGCTCCACTACCACAAGAAGAACCTGCTGCAATAACATACATCCCATCATGATTATTAAAAAATGGTAAATGTTTATGACCATGTAAAACATATTGAATTTGATGTTTTCTAAGCCACCACACCAATTCTTGACTATCAACTAAAGCTTTAGAACTATCCATGATTTTACCTACAAATACCTTTTCACGCCATCTTTGTTTTAAAAACTCGTCACGAGTAATTCGAAAAAGATGATGGTGTAACATTGCTACTAGAGTATATTCTTGTAAGTTAGGAATATTTTCCAATTCTTCATCAATATCAGATAATTGCTTTTGTCCTACTTTACCACGAGCTAAATTACCTTCAACAGTTGAATCAATCTTAATTAGTATAATTTTTTCTTCTTCAAAAACTTTAATACTTTCATTTAGTAAAAAAGCAATAACTTTACTTTTCTGTCTTTTAAAAACATTAAAACCATTTACAATAACATCATGGTTACCTAATATAAACGAAACATCACCACTATATTTATTCTTTAATAATTTCATAAAGCCTGATGCTTCATACATATTCTTGCGATTTGGTGAATTCATCAAGTCACCAGTTATTAAAAATTTTAATTGATAATATGAACGTAATTGTTTACAAGTTTCGTCCAAACTTTCTTCCAAAGCTAAACGTCCTTGATTTTTCCTTTTACTTCCTAAATGTAAATCACTTAATTGAACAAAATAACTATCATAAGGACTAAGATATTTGCTTGAAAATACTGTATCATGATTAATTTTAAACATAACTTCTTGAATATCCTTAATTGTATATACTGGCACAAAAGAACAATCTTCACCCTTAAATATTAACAATCCTGGCCAACGATCAATTTGATACAGGGCACTGACAAAATGCTTAAAAGGACCATAAAAAGTTAAATCATCTTTTTCTAATAAGCTGTGACAATTAATTATACTTACTTTATCATTACTAAAGTCTTTAATCATTTGTTTTGATGTCAAATAAATATTAATTGATTCATTATAATCAAAACTGGATAATACTACAATTTGATATTTATCTCTTTCAATATTAATATAATCAATTAATTCCTGAAGATGTCTTGGATCTATTCTTTCAGTAATCTGATCTATTCTTTTTGCCTTACTAATAGCCATAAATGTATCATAATCTATATTTTTAATTGCATTCAAATTTATATTACGTTTACGCATCCATTCTTTAAACTGACACAGGCCATGATATCCATCAAGAATGCGATTAAAATAAGTTATGCTATCATCAAAAATCAAATTTAAATAACAATTGATTAAATCATACTCATTCATTTTATCGCCTCCTTATATATAATACCGCATCATGAGAAAAAGCCTATTAAAATATAGGCTTTTGTTAGAACTTTAAGTTTCTTGGAGTTCTTGGGAAAGGTTCAACATCGCGAATATTTTGCATACCAGTTAAATACATTAAGAAACGATCAAATCCTAGACCAAATCCAGCATGTTTACATCCACCAAAACGACGTAGATCCATATACCACTGTAATCCTTCCTTGCTCATTTGTTTTTCATCCATAATTCTTTCTAGAACATCATATCTTTCTTCACGCTGACTACCACCAACTAATTCTCCAATTCCTGGAACCAATAAATCACAAGCAGCAACAGTCTTATTATCATCATTTAAACGCATATAAAAAGCCTTGATTTCTTTTGGATAATCAGTTAAAAATACTGGTCCTTTAACAACTTCTTCACAAATATAACGCTCATGCTCACTGTTTAAATCCATTCCCCATGATACTTTATTGTTAAATTTAACATCTGCTTTTTCTAAAATTTCAATTGCCTCAGTATATGTCATTCGTTTAAAATCACTATTTCTTACTTTAGTAATTCGATTAATACAATCTTTATCAATCATTGAAGCAAAAAATTCCATTTCTGCAGGGGCGTTATTTAAAACATAATCAATACAGTATTTTACCATATCTTCAATTAAATCCATATCATCTTCAAGATCAGCAAAAGCTATTTCTGGCTCAATCATCCAAAATTCACTAGCATGTCTAGATGTATTAGAATTTTCTGCTCTAAACGCTGGTCCAAATGTATATACATCTCTAAACGCCATCGCAAAAGCTTCTACGTGCAATTGACCTGTAACAGTTAAAAAAGCTTCTTTTTCAAAGAAATCATCTTCAAAATTAGTACCATCGATTGTTGTAGCTCTAAACATTTCTCCAGCACCCTCACCATCATTACCAGTAATGATTGGTGTGTGAACATATACAAATCCTTGTGATTGGAAAAATTCATGAATCGCCATTGATAAAACACTTCTTAATCTAAAAATTGCATAAAAAGTATTTGCTCTTGGTCTTAAATGAGGAATTTCTCGCATATATTCAAAAGAATGACGTTTCTTTTGTAATGGAAAATCTTCTTCACATCTTCCTTCAATTTCAATTTCAGTTGCTTCTACTTCAAAAGGCTGTTTACCTTCAGGTGTTAACTTTAATTTACCAACTACCCTTATAGAACTACCAGTTGATAATTTATCAACCTCTACATAATTTTCAATCCCCTGTTCAGTATAAACAACTTGTAAATTTTTAAAATATGTACCATCGTTTAATGCAATAAATCCCAATTTACCACTATTACGATTAGTACGGACCCATCCCTCAAGTTCAACATACTCATAACCTTCTAAATCCATCAGTTGGTTACTTAAAAACATTTCATATAGTTCTCTAACCGTTATAAATTCAAACATATTAATCCTCCTAGTTTTTCATATTATATACTTTATTTCCCCTACTATTCAAGTATTATTGCTGATTTGAATCCATCTTAATTACTAATTCTTGAATTGCCACTACAACATCGACTTGTTGAACTTCTACACCAGGTTTAACTGTAAAATGAGTATGAGTGAAATCAACAATTCCTTTTATCCCTAAATCCATTAATCGATCAACTGTTGATTGAACATTTTCAGAAATAGCTAAAATTGCAATCTTACAATCTTTAGGAAACGTTTTTTCTAAATCATCAATATTATATAATTTAACCCCAAAACGTTCCCCCTCTTTATTTTTATCCTGGTCATATCCACATACAATCTTACCAACTGTATATTGCCAACGATTATACTTTAAAATAGCACTACCTAAATTCCCAATTCCAATTAAAATAATAGATTCATCTAAGCCTAGACCTAATACTTCACTTAATCCATCTATCAAGTGCTTAACATCATATCCTTTACCACGTTGCCCAAAGTTATCTGTTTTCGACAAATAAGTAAAATCTCGACGAATCGTTGTATCCTGGATATTAGTTAACTCAGATAATTCACTTGATAAACAATTTTCTTTACCTTCGTGCTGCATCTTTCTTAATGCTTTTAAGTATATTGGATAACGAGACATTGTTGCATTAGAAATTTTCTTATCCATTTCTATTTACCTCACTAAAAGACTCATTTTCAAGATCTATATTAGGTTTTATACCCAAAGACAAATCACTAAACATTTTCAAATCATACATCTCTTTAGCCGCTAAAGCAATCATCATTGCATTATCAGTACAGCAGCTCATCGGTGGAAGCAAAAGTTCCACTTTATCTAATTTATTAACTGCTATCTCCATAGCTTTTCTTAATCCTCGATTAGCACTGACTCCTCCAGCTAACATTACCTGTTTCACTCCATAAGCATTAGCCCCACGAATCGTCTTATTAACTAAAACCTCAATTACAACATCTTGAAAAGAAGTCGCTAAATCATCTTTATTAATTATTTCACCACGTTGATTAGCTTTATGATTCAAATTAATCACTGCTGATTTTAAACCACTAAAACTAAAATTATAACTATCATCATCTAAAGGAATAGGCAAATCATATATATGATTACCCATGCTTGCCATCTTATCAATTACCGGCCCTCCAGGATATGGTAAATTTAATACCCTACCAACTTTATCATAAGCTTCTCCAACAGCATCATCCAAAGTAGTTCCTATAACTTCAAATTCAAAAGGAGCCTTTAATAAAACCAACTCACTATGTCCACCACTCACCACTAAACACAAACTTGGATAAATCATATCCTGCTCATAGTTATTAGCATATATATGCCCTGCAATGTGATGAACCCCTATCAATGGTTTATGATAAGCCATTGCAATTGTTTTAGCTGCCTGTAAACCAATATGTAATGAGCCAACTAATCCTGGTCCCTTAGTAACAGCTACGGCATCAATTTCATCAATCGAAATTTTAGCCTGCTTCAAAGTTTCCTTTAATACCAAACTTACACACTCTACATGTTTTCTACTAGCAATTTCTGGAACGACCCCACCATATAAAGCATGAACATCAATTTGTGAAGCTACTACACTTGATAAAAATTCTCGTTTATCTTTTAAAACAGCCATTGCCATTTCATCGCAGCTTGATTCAATCGCTAAAATCAATGACATCTCTACACCTCCATTTTTTTAATCATTAGATATGCATCTTCATGATTATCCTGATAATAATTTTTTCGTATTGTAACAATCTTAAAACCATATTTTTTATATAAATTAATAGCTTTTTGATTTGATATCCGTACTTCCAAATTTATATTTCTATAACCTAAATGTTTTGTAACCTCCACACATTTATCCATTAACATTTTAGCATAACCATTTCTTTGATACTCTTTCTTTACCCCTAGAGTCGTAATTTGGGTCTGATCACCCAACAGCCACATTCCTATATACCCTAATATTTCTCCATCTTCTTCTAAAACCAGGATAGATGAAAAAACATTTTTACCTAATTCATATTCAAATGCATCTTTTTCCCATGGTGTACTAAATAGTTCATGTTCTAATGCTACTACTGTATCAATATCAGGCCAAACCATTTGCCTTATTAGCATAGTTTTTTAGCCTCAACATCTTTTAAATAATGAGGTACTAGGCTATCAACATCAATAATAAAATCAACACTTTTAGCTGCCTGATAGATATTTTCACTTAAATCAATTTCAATCTTATCATAACCTACTATCTCATTATCACCTATTACAGGATAATCACTATATTGCTGCTTAAAAGTCTCAAAATCATCAATTAACATTACTTGATCTTCAATAATACTATGATTATTATCATACACTCCAACAAAAATTTTATTACTTCTGGCATCAATAACACTGATTGCTTTATTTTTACCTGCATAACCATGTAAAGATGATACTGCTTTTATTTTTATTTTACTTATTGCGGCTAATGTTTTAGCAATCGTCAAAGCTACCCTTTGTCCTGTATAAGATCCTGGTCCAATAGTAATAATCATTTGTTCAACATCTAACATATCAATATTATTTTTAGTCAACATCTCATTTAAATATGTCAAAGCATATTCTGATTGTCTTTTATTCCCATTCTCTTGATATTTATCAATACATTTATCATTTTCATACAAAGCAATTACTAAATATGTATTTGATGTATCCATTACAATTGCTTTCATTTAAAATCCTCCATTAATTGTTCATATCTATGACCAATTGCCTTAAACGTAAACTCCCGTACACTTTCGTCAATTTTCTTTATTATGACTTCTAAACGCTGAACAGGTAAAATTTCTTCAATATAATTTGCCCACTCAACTACACATATATCATCACTATCAAAAATTTCTTCAAATCCTAAATCATCATCTTGTCCTTCTAAACGATAAGCATCAAAATGTGATAATTTTAATCTACCAGAATATTGTTTTAAGATGGTAAAAGTAGGACTATTAATAATCTTTTTAATCTCTAATCCTTGACCGATTCCTTTAGTAAAGGTAGTTTTCCCAGCTCCTAAATCACCACTTAAAGTAATCAACATATTTGGCTTTAATACTCTACCTAACCTATTTCCTAATTCAATTGTTTCCTCTAGACTATTAATTCTAATTACTTTTTCCATCATTACCTCCTATCCTTGAGTTAGATCTTCATAAACATGATACCAGTGTTTCGTAAAAGCTTCATCAAATGGTCCTGCTCTTTTTGAAGCTAAATCAATTAATATATCTAACTGTTTTTTTAATATTTCATCTAATTCTTTAGAATAATTCATTTGTTTAGCATGTTGCCGATACTCTTCTTCATCTAAAATCCGGTAATTCCCATCTGGAAATACTTTTAAATCCAAATCATAATCAATATATTTTAAAGCTTCGCCATCATATAGTGTTGGTGAAGCAATATTACAATAATAATAAACTCCTGTTTTACGAATCATACAAATAACATTATACCATTTTTTCTTAGGAAAATAACAGATTGCTGGCTCCCTTGTATGCCACATTCTTCCATCAGCTTCTGTAACTAAGGTACGATTATTTATTGCAATAAAATGATCATCATTTTCATCTAAGATGAATCCCTTGGACCAGCACCGATGAATACTACCATTGTGCTTATAACAATGAATTAATACTTTTTTTCCTACTAGGGAATTTGACATCTTTTACTACCTCTCTTTATAACAGTACCATTATACACAAATTATAGCTGTTTTTAAAGCTGAAACTTGAATTCTTAATTTTCTCTAAATTTTTTTACAATATCATTTTATCATAAATAAAAATTGACAGGTATAGAGTTCCCGTCAATAAAATATTATATTCTTATCATTTTCTTTAAACGTGGATATAAAATTATAAATAAAATAAAACATGTCAATAATGTTGCTAGATTATATGGTACATTATATGTTAAATTTGCTACTAACGGTGTAGCAAAAGCATACCATCCAGAAATTAAATGACAGATTGTTTTTAACACCATTACAATTATTATTCCAATCGGAAAATCAAACTTATTAACTTTTAAAAACGGAATAAAACCAATTAATCCAACAATTGCAAGTGGTAGCAAATAATCAAATATTAATGATAATGGACCATAAAATGTTGCTAAACCTAAAACAAAATGTAATCCTACACATACTAATGAAACCACTAATCCATAACATGCTCCCATTAAATAACTACACATCATCAATGCTACTAATGAAAATGAAATATTTCCTCCATTTGGCATTGTCGGTGTGAATTGTGTCAAATACTCTAAGACGATCTGCAAAGCAGCAAATATGGCCATATAAGCCATTGTTTTGGTACTAATTTCAAATTTTTTGTTTTTCATTCTTTGTTTCCCCTTTCTTATAAAAGAGCCAAACAAAATTAAAAAATGCTTTTTTACAAGCGTAAAAAAGCAAACTATTTTAACATTGCTCTCTCTACGCTGGCATTACCCAGTTCAGATCATAAGGGTAAGGTTAGACCTTTCTCAGCAAAATGCACCCCTGGCTCAACTATATTATAAAAGTTATTTGCAAAATATCAAGGAAAAATTGATAAAGCTATAGCATATGGCTAGAAAATTTATAAAATAGTGATATAATGACCATAGATTAAGGAGGCTTTATAAAATGGCAAAAATTATTTCTGTAAATGCAGGCAGTTCATCATTAAAATTCCAATTATTTGAAATGGATGATGAATCTGTTATTACATCAGGTGTAATCGAAAGAATTGGTTTAGAAGACTCAATTTTTACGATTAAATATAACGGAAAAAAAACTGTTACAACTAGTCCAATTAAAGATCATAAAGTTGCTGTTGAACTTTTACTAGATACTTTAATTGAAAAAGGAATTGTTAAAAACCTAGATGAAATCAAAGGTGTTGGACATCGAGTAGTTCAAGGAGGAGCATACTTTAGCTCATCAGCTATTATTGATGAAGATGTTGTCAATAAAATTGATGAATTAAAATCATTGGCTCCATTACACAATCCAGCTCACTTAACTGGATATTATGCATTTAAAGAGGCTATTCCTAATGCTGGTGCTGTAGCTGTATTTGATACAGCTTTCCATCAAACATTGGAACCAAAATGCTATATCTATCCAATCCCATATAAATATTACACTGATTACAAAGTACGTAAATATGGGGCTCATGGTACTAGTCATTACTATGTTTCTCAACGTTGCAACGAAATGTTAGGAAACCCTGAACATTCAAAAATCATTGTTGCTCACTTAGGTGCAGGAGGATCTTTAAGCGCTGTTAAAGATGGTAAATCAGTAAATACTTCAATGGGATTTACACCACTTGCTGGAATTATGATGGGAACTCGTAGTGGTGATGTTGATCCTTCTGTAATTGATTATTTGATTGAAGAAGTTGGCATGGATATGAAAGAAGTAATTACGATGTTAAATAAAGAATCAGGTCTACTTGGTATTTCTGGGGTTTCTAGTGATTTTAGAGATGTTCAAAATGCTGCTTTAGAAGGTAATGAACGTGCTCAATTAGCAATTGATATTTTTTATCGTCGTGTTATTGCTTATATTGGACGTTATTTTATTGCGTTAGGTGGAGTTGATGCAATTTGTTTTACAGCTGGAATTGGTGAAAATTCATTCTTTGCAAGAAAAGGAATTTGTGATCTGTTAAAAGATGCTTTAGGTATTGAAATAGATGAAGATGCAAATGTCAATGGTCAAGGAGATCGTTTAATAAGTACTCCTAATTCAAAAGTTAAAATCTTTGTTATCCCAACTAATGAAGAATTAGTTATCGCTCGCGATACTAAACGTTTATTAAACTTATAAAAATAACATGTAGCTAAAAAGCTACATGTTTTAGTGTATGAAAATCAAAAATTATTTTAAAGCAACGATTCATGAGTCATTGCTTATTGGCATATTACTTGCCTTAGTTGGGGGTTTTTTAGATATTTATACATATATTCTAAAAGGAAATGTTTTTGCTAATGCCCAAACTGGAAATATAGTTCTAATGGGGTTAAAATTAGCTAATCAAGATTATTTGGGGGCTATCTATTATTTAATTCCTATTTCCACTTTTTTTCTAGGAATTATTATTAGTGAATATATAAAACATAAATTAAGTAAAGTACAGTATATGGAATGGCAACATTTAATAATAATTATTGAAACAATTTTCTTAGCCTTAATTGCTTTCATTCCTGAGAACATCCCAAATCTTTTTTGTAATGCTGCAATTGGTTTAGTTTGTTCCTTACAAGTTAATACATTTAAAACTATAAATAAATTACCCTATGCATCTACAATGTGTACTGGAAATTTACGATCTGCTGGACAAAAATTATCTGCCTTTTTGTATCAAAAAGATAAAAATTCTTTAAATCATTGTTTTAATTATTTAATAATCATTTCTTCTTTTATTTTAGGAGCAATAATTGCAACTATATTAATTAACTTATTTAATCAAATAGCCCTTTTATTCTGTTGTTTTATTTTAATCATTACCCTACTTATTTTAGTTTATTAGCCTATTATATAGGCTTTTTTTATTTTAATAAATGCTCTTCTACATATTGGACAATTTCTTGACGATCACTTAAAACTTCACAAAACTGTTTTCTTAAATCTAAACGCTGCATATCAACACAACGAATTTCACTTAACTGTAAACGACTTTTTGTTCTCGTATTGGACATCATCACATCAACGTCTAATTCAAACTCAGGATTACATCCTGTCCCTTTCAAAGAAGTACATGGTATAATCAGCATTTTATAACCTAAATCCTTTAGAACATAACACCAATGTCCATCCATCAATTCTTTTGGAAACCCTCTGCCAATATTGAAATATGCTAATTGGTGAACCTTAGGTCGATTAGGTAAATGGTAATATGTATTATCAATATCTCGTCCTCCATCTTTAACTAAATGGCAATAAAAATATTCTAACTGATTAGTTAAATGCTTTAATGAACAACTGTATTTTTCAACATCATAAATTCCTGTTTCTTCTAAGTTTTCCAATGATTTACTAATCTCTGCTAGATTATCATGAACACTCATATATCTTACCTCCTATTATCTTTTACATTTTTTAGCTGTAAAATTACTTTTATTCTTTACAACTTTTCTTTATTTATTCATATTTGTATTATTTTTTATAAATTTTATATATTTGATAACGTTTTCATTGAAAAAAAATATAATAATATAGGTTGCTTTTTATTTTTATTTGTATATAATAGCAACTGTTATTAAAAGGAGACATGTTAAAAATAGCGCCAGAACTAATTTAATTAGTTGACGAGGACTAGGTTTATCGAAAAATTCGGCGGGTGACCTAGAGGTATGATACTACCTAAACAATGAACAAAAATAGTGAGTGATCATTAAACAAATTCATTCGGTATCCTCCATTAATAACATAATAAAATTTAATATTATGGAGGAATTTTTATGTGTGGAATTACTGCGTTTTCTGGTAAAGAGGATGCTTTACCATTTTTATTGCAAGGACTTTCTAAATTAGAGTATCGAGGTTATGATTCAGCAGGAGTTACTCTTGTTGATAATAATAGTCTCTTTACTCTTAAAACCAAAGGAAGACTTCAAAATCTTATTGATCAACTTGATCATGATGCCCCAACTGGTTTGGTGGGAATTGGACATACTCGCTGGGCAACCCACGGTATCCCTTCAAATCTTAATTCTCATCCCCATACCAATAACAACAATACGATTTCATTAGTGCATAATGGAATTATTGAAAATTATCGTGATTTAAAAGAAAAACTATTAGCTCAAGGTTATACTTTTAAAAGTGAGACTGATAGTGAAGTTGTTGTTCATCTATTAGACTTTTATTATCATGGAAATATGATTGAAGCATTAAAAAAAGTAATTAATCAAATTCAAGGAAGCTATGCTTTGTGTATTGTTTCAACTCTAGAACCAGACACAGTTTATGTAACTAAAAAAGACAGTCCATTGGTTCTAGGAAAAAGTGAACATGCTAGTTTTGGTGCAAGTGATATTCCTGCTTTATTGGACTATACTAAAGATGTTTATTTTATTGAAGACTACGAGATTGCTAGATTATGTAAAGATAAAATAACTTTTTATAATATAGATGGCAATGAGATATACAAAAAAATTACTCATATTCCTTATGATAGCGAGGCTGCACAAAAAGATGGCTATGATACATTCATGTTAAAAGAGATTCATGAACAGCCACATGCAATTAGTGAAACCCTTAGAGGCCGTATTGAAAACAAAGAACGTATTATCTTACCAGAACTTGATGTTCTAAAAAGCCGTTTTAAAACTTTTAACAAAGCATATTTTATCGCTTGCGGTACTGCTTACCATGCCTGTTTATCAGGTGCTAATATCTTAGAAAGACTAACTGGTATCCCAACATCTACTCAAGCAGCCTCTGAATTTAGATATGGTGACCCAATTATTGATGAAAAAACTTTATGTATTTTTGTCTCTCAATCAGGAGAAACTGCTGATACGTTGGCAGCTTTAAGATTAGCGAAAGCAAAAAAAGCAACTGTAATCGCAGTAGCAAATGTACTTGGTTCAACAATTTCTCGTGAAGCTACAGCTACAATTTACACATGTGCTGGACCTGAAATTGCTGTAGCCAGTACTAAAGCATATACTACTCAAGTTATTGTTTTATTACTGCTAGCTATGTACATTGCTCAAACCTTAGGTAAGAAAAGTGAAATTTACAGAGATATTATTAAAGATATCACCCTATTGCCTAACCAAATTAAAAATATCTTGAAAGATGAAAAATTATTTGAAAAATATGCTAATTATCTAAAAAAACAACATGATGCTTATTATATTGGACGCAATCTTGATTATGCATCTGTTTTAGAAGGAGCTCTAAAACTAAAAGAAGTTTCTTATATTCATGCAGATGCTTATATTGCAGGAGAATTAAAACATGGACCAATTGCTCTAATTGAAAAGGGAAGCGTAGTTATTGCAGTTGCTACTCAACCTCATATTGCTACTAAAACAATTAGTAATATTCAAGAAACTATTGCTAGAGGAGCAAAAGTTATCTTATTTACTTTATCTGATGAAGAGGCTGGAAATGTTGATGAGATCTATTATATGCCTAACATAAATCCAATTCTTCAAGCCATTTTAGTAGCTGTTCCATTACAACTTATTGCATATTATGCTGCAAAACTTAAAGGCTGTGATGTTGATAAGCCTCGTAATCTTGCTAAATCTGTTACTGTTGAATAAAAATGTGATTAACTCTAATCGCATTTTTTGTATGATACCTGCCCTTGCCTTGTAATCTTAAATGCATAATTTATAATAAGAAAGGGGATGACATAATGGAATCATGTGACAATAACTTTTGTATAAATGATTGCTGTAATGATAATTGTTGTAATGAAGATTGGTGCAATGATGATTGGTGTTGCGATACAATATGTTGTGACGAGAGATGTGCTTTAGCATCAATCATTCAATCTGTTGCAATGATAGAAACTTCTCTATCTTCAATTATCTGTGCTGAAGGATTGAAAATAAAAAAAGCAGTATGTCTTGCAAACAATTTAAATGAATTAATCAGAATCAATGAATCTGTCAGGGAAACAATTGAAATCATCAGTCAATTAGAAGAAGCCTTAAAACAAAAAGCTGTTTATGCAATTGAAGCATTAAAAGAACTAAAAACTGATTAAAAAAGAAATTGTAATAAAATAAACAGTCCTAAATAAAAAATACGATTTGAATCAGTAACTGATACTGAAACAAATCGTATTTTAATATAAAGCTAATTCAAACTACTCATATATTATAGGTGATTAAAATCTCCCATTCGATTACAACCCCTTAAATATTTAACAGCTATGATTAAAGATAATAAAACCTATCATCATTATTAAAACAAAATTTATTAGTAACATTATATTAATATTAAATTACTACTGTCTCCTTTGTTTTTACAAAAATATTATAATCTTCATTAGGAATAATATCAAACATCTTCAATAATTTAGTATCATGTAATGAATCCTTTTGAAATTCTGGAATAAAAACATAATTATAATCAATTTTATTATTTAGATAACTTTTAATTGACAAATATTTTATACAACGATAATTATATTTAGCTTTACTAGCAATAGAAGCTGTAACCAATTGAGGAATGACATAATTAGAGCAATAATTACTTTTTTTCTTATTCACTCTAATACTACATGCCATTAATAATAATAATTTTAACATTGCTACTTTTATCTTCGTTACTGATAACTGATTAAGATTTTTCAAAAATGTTGGTGTTAAATCAAAATACTTAATAGAATTATTAACTTTAAAGTCACCAATAAAAAAATTATGTGACAATTCAGTAATTTCTAATTCAGCCTTAACTCCATCTATACTATTAGCTAAATATAAACAAGGAAAACCAGAAATACTATATCTTTCATTTGCAACCAAATTTCTTTTATCAAAAGGAATATGAAATATTTGTAAAATAAATTCATCAATACTACCAATAACTGAGTAATCATTTATAATTCGTCCACGATATAAAGTATTAACAAAATTATTTTTTTCAAATTCTGTACATAAAGTATGACCTAAATATTTATTCGAAAAAAGAAGATTATAAATAATATTTCCTGCACTTCTAATATCACCTTTTTCATATGTTCGCCAAGCTCTTGTAATACTATCTCTTACACGATTAAAGATTTTTATGTATGCTTCATCAAAAAGATTATCATATTCCATAATTATCTTCTTTAGTTGTAAAGTTTTAGATAAATATGTTTTATAACTTTGATAATCAAAATCACATTTAAGGACTATAAAATTATTTTTAATAATTTTATTTTCAAAAGATAATTTCATCTTATCCATCTTCTTTTCCTCCTCTAGAAAAAGAAGATTATCGTAACGATAATCTTCTTAATACAATTTATTTGGATATACCCCATCCATAATCAATTCCTTAATACTATCAATTACAGACTGCTTATCTTCTTTGTATGTAACACCAAACCAATTATCTTGAGATTTTAATACAGTTACATCTACTAAATCTTCCTTTAACAAATCGCCAATTATTGTAGGCAATAAATATTCTGCTTTCAAATCATCTTGACACAATTTTTCTAAAAAGATTTTAAATTTCTCATCTAATACATTAAAGATTGCAGGTTGTAAAGCCCACATATTCATTGACACTGGTACATTTAAATCAATATCTATTACCCTATCACCATCTTTTACAAAAGCACTGTTATCACCTTTTTCAATATTGTGTGTTTCAACAATATTAATTAAATGATTGTCTTCATTCACACTGCAAATTCCTCTTGTTACACCACCATTATCACTTAAAGTGTTTTTTAAAATAAAGCTAACCATTGCAATTTGTTGTTTATCAGTATTCATTTGGTCATTAGATAGATACTCATATGCTTCTTGATATGCCTGTTTACCATAATAATCATCTGCATTAATTACTAGAAATGGTTCCTTAACTACATCTTTACAGCATAATATAGCTTGTCCAGTACCCCAAGGTTTAGTTCTCTGTTTAAACATTTCAAGATAATCATTAGGTATATTATCTAATTCTTGAAACACATATTCAACATCAATTATTTCTTTTATTCTAGAACCAATTATTCGATCAAATTCTTCCTCAATGTCTTTTCTAATCACAAAAACAACTTTATTAAAACCTGCTTTTTTAGCATCGTAAATAGAATAATCCATGATAATTTCACCATTTGGTCCTACTGGTGCTAATTGCTTAATCCCTCCACCAAATCGACTACCAATACCAGCCGCCATGATAACCAATGTAATATTTTTCATACTATCCCTCATTTCTTAGCGTTATCAAAATAATTATACACTATAATAATTACTTTTTCTAGCTAATGTCATATCTTGTCAAAATAATATGTATAAAATATTACTTCTCCCTTTTTATAATTTAGTACTCATATAAATCTATAATATGTTCCCCTTGAATCATAATAATATCTATAAAGTTTATTTTTTTATCAATCATAATAAGTGATTTTAAATTATAATCTATATTAGTAATAACACCACATAATCTTTGATATTCTTGATTTTCATAATAGATTAATTCTACAACCATTCCCTTTTTTAATTGAGCTAACTTATATGATAGATTAGCTTGCTCATCTTTAAAAAAAATTTTTTTATTCACAGATAATCTTTCTTTTTCTTTTAATGCCTCATCTAATCCTTTTAATGCTTCAAAAGCTAAGAATTGTTTAGCACGATTAATATTATTATTCACTATTATGTCCCCCTATCAATTTATTTCTCATTTTGGTTGTTGCTTTATTTTGAAGATTCATTCCCTTTAAGATAGCATTCTTACCATATTTATTTTTAATTTCAAGAATTGTTTCTTGAATTTTTTTCTCTTTTTCTCTTTTTTGATAATCTGTAAATAAATCAACTGATTCATATATATCATCCTTTAATTCATTAAAAGAAATCATTATTTTTCTAATTGAATAATTAGGATTAGTCGTTTTTTTATACAAGTAGTTGAAGCTCTCAATTAAAATTTGATATGAATTAGTAATCTCATTGACCTTTATTGAACCACCTGTTGATTTAATAGCATGCTTTGAATAACTAACTCTAAGCGTAATATTATTTGTAACCAAATGTTTATCTGCCAGTTCTAAACATTTTAATTCTACCATTTCTTTAACAACTAATAATCCATCATCATAATTATAATCTTCAAATAAAACCTGCCCACTAGATATCGAATTAGATCTTGGTTTATATGCTTTAATATCACTAATTAATGTAGGTTCTTTACCCCAAGCATGATCTATTAAATATTGCGCATTAATCCCAAATTCCTGATATAACTCACTTTCACTAGCATGAGCAAGATCATACATATTAAAAATCCTAAGTCGATTTAATCTTTTTGATATTCCTTTTCCAATCTGCCAAAAGTCAGTTAGCGGCTGATGATACCAAAGTGTCTCTTGATAAAGCTGTTCATTTAAATAACCCATATTATTTTTAGTATGTTTAGCAGTGATATCTAGAGCTACTTTAGCTAAATACAAATTTGTTCCTATTCCAACTGTAGCTGTAATACCTGTTGTACTTAAAACATCATCGACTATTTTCTTTGCTAACCCCTCAGCACTTAACTGGTATAATTTCAAATATTTAGTAATATCTAAAAAGCATTCGTCTATTGAATATACATGAATATCTTCTTTAGCAATATACTTTAAATAAACAGCATATATATTTGCAGAATATTCAATATACTTCTTCATTCTTGGTTTTGCAACTATATATTTAATTTCTTCAGGTATTTCATAAATACGACATCTATTTTTAATTCCTGCTGCTTTTAATTTTGGACTAATTGCCAAACAAATAGTACCTTTACCTCTTGAAGGATCAGCTACTACTAAATTAGTATTAAAGGGATCTAAATTTCTTTCAACACATTCAACTGAAGCATAAAACGTTTTTAAATCAATACATAAAAAAATCCTATCTTCCATCATTCCCACTTCCTTTAATTAAATTATACCAGTTTTTATTTTTTTAAATCGTTTTAAAATGTATTTAAACACCGTATTTTAGGTGTTTAAATAAAAAATATCCAATATTATTAATTCCATTGGATGTTTTTCTAGTATATCAACAAAATCTAAAACCTTAGATACATTAATTTTTTATAAAAAAATTAAAATAAAAGGAATTTTACATATCAAAACCCTAAATTTCTCTTTTTTGCTTTTACTAAAATATAAAAAAGCTGTATAACAAAGCAAGCTTAAAAAACCGACTTTGTTATACAGCATAATATATTTCCTTACTAATTAACTTTCACAATATAATTATCATACATGACAATTATTTCTGATAATCTTTTTAAATTTCCACTTTTGATTTGCTTTCTGGCACTTTTCTTTTAAATGGTTTTTTATATGTATATGTTGGTACTAATTCTTGAACAAATGGTCTGATATCTTCTACTTCATTATAAGCTTCTTCTTTCAAATCTTTTAATCTTTCAAAGAATACTTCTTCATTCATTTCAATTGGCTTGCCTATATGAATCAGATTATTTGGTGTCTCCTGTAATCCTTCTTCTTTCATTAACAGTTCTTCATACAGTTTCTCACCTGGTCGAAGTCCAGTATACTCAATCTTAATATCTACATCTGGTTCATAACCTGACAACTTAATCAAGTTTCTTGCCATATCTGCTATTTTAACTGGTTTCCCCATATCCAGAATAAATATTTCTCCACCTTTTGCATATGCCCCTGCCTGCAATACTAGTGATACCGCCTCTGGTATTGTCATAAAATAACGAATAATATCTGGATGGGTTACAGTTACTGGCCCACCTTCTTTTATTTGTTTTTTAAATAACGGTATTACTGATCCGTTTGATCCTAAGACATTTCCAAATCTTACTGCTACAAATTCTGTCTTTGATTTTCTATTAAATGATTGGATAATCATTTCACAGATTCTCTTTGTTGCTCCCATTACATTTGTTGGATTTACTGCCTTGTCTGTCGATATTAGAATAAAACGTTTTGCTCCATATCTATCAGCTACCCTTGCTGTATTCAAAGTTCCAAAAACATTGTTCTTTACTGCCTCATTTGGTGAATCCTCCATCAGCGGTACATGCTTATGAGCTGCTGCATGATATACAATTTCTGGATGATATCTTGCAAACAAGCATTCCATTCTCTTTGTATTTCTTACTGATGCTATCATTACTTCTAAATTTAAATTTTGATACTTCTTTTGTAATTCCAATTGAATTTCATAAGCATTATTTTCATAAATATCTACAATAATTAACTGTTTAGGTTTGTTAGCTGCTATTTGACGACATAACTCACTTCCAATTGATCCTCCACCACCAGTTACCATAACAACCTTGTCAGTTACATACCCCATGATATCTTCTAGATTGACCTCTATAGGATCACGACCTAGTAGATCCTGAACCTCAACTTCCTTAAAATCACCGATACTGATATCTCCATTTAATAACTGATAAATTCCTGGCAGTCTTTTTATTTTACATTTAGTTTCCTTACAAATATTTAAAATATTTGCAAGTTCTTTTTTATCAGCTGAAGGTATTGCCACTAGAATTTCTTCTATTCCAAACTTTTCAGCTGCTTTAATAATTTTATCTCTACCACCATAAATAATTACACCATGAACAGTTCTCCCCCATTTAGAAGGAGCATCATCAATAAAGCACATTACTTGTTTATAGACTTCACTAGAATTAACTATTTCACGATAAACCTTTTCACCAGCTAGACCAGCCCCAACAATCATTACTTTTTCTAATTCTCTTCTTTCTTTAACTAACCCGAAAGCTGTCTGCCTTTTTTTCATTCTCAACAGTCTATAAGTAAATCTGCCTCCCCCAATAAACATTGTCAACAGCATAAAATAAATAAAATAACTGCTACGAGGCAAATCTTTACCAGATAATTCAAGAATACAGATATTTAAAAGACTATCTATAACTGTAGCACAAAGAATATTTTTAAGTTCTGAAATTGAAGCAAACTGCCACAAACTATGATATAATTTAAAATAGTAAAAAGTTATTAAACCACATACAATTATTGGCACAAGCATAACAGTTAAATTATTAAAGTACATATTAGGTATAGGACCATTGAACCTAAGTAATAAAGCAATATATCCTGCTAATACAATACACAAAATATCTAATAATATTAAAATAATTCTTCTAAAACTCAACTGAAACTTTTCTTTTGTCTCACCCATTAATTTTTACCCTCCACTTCAAGATAAGTTATCAATTATTACTCAAAAATTATAATATGACAAAAATCATTTTTATTATCATAAATTTATTGTAATAAATCAAGTGCTTTTTTCATTATTTCTTATCTTTCTTAACATTTTCTTTTTTCTTTGAAAAATTTAATATTAAGTAAATTTTTACTTTTTATTCTAAATTATTATAATTGCCCTTATATTTGTCTATAAAATTATCAAAATAAATTTTTTTTATTTTTTTAATGATTATATCTTGCAATTTATCTGTTCATAAAGCATAATACTTCTTGAGACAAATTATTTTAGGAGGACTTATGGACAAAACAGAACTAAATGATGAAGTTCAAATAGACTTATCGGAATTATTTAAACTTATAAAAAAACATCTTAAACTAATTATTATATTTATGTTAGTTGGAATTATTATCGCAGGTTCTTATACAACTTTTATGATTGAAAAGAAATATTCTTCACAAGGAACAATTCTTTTAAAAGCACAAGTAGTAGATGGAACAACAGTTGATTCGTCTCAATTAAATTCAAATAAATCAATGATTGCTAACTACATAAAGCTATTACAAGGAAATAACATTCAAGATAAAATTGCTAAAAATCTAGATATTTCAACAGGCTTGGTTCGTGGCGCATTACGAATATCAAATACTGAAGATACCCAAATTATTGAAATTGGTGCTGTTACAAATGATCCTGGCTTATCTAAACGAATCGTTGATGAAACCATTAGTGTATTTACAGAAACAGTTAAAGAAATGTTAGATATCTCCAATATTATCATCGTTGATAAAGCAGAAATTAATACTGGTCCTGTTTCTCCAAATCTTAAAAAGAATATGCTTTTAGGTGCAATTGCAGGAGTTGCAATATCTTTAGGCTATATTTTACTAGCATATTTATTAGATAGTAAAATCAAAAATAGTGAAACTGCTGAACAAGTGTTAGGTTTACCAGTATTAGGAATAATTCCTTATTTTGAAGATCAATCTGAGGATTAATAATGGAGTTTATCGATATTCATAGTCATTATGCTTGGGATATTGACGATGGTATAACCAGTTTAGAAGATGCTAAAAAAGCTTTAGTAAAAGCAAGTAAACAAGGAATAAAACAAATTATTGCTACTCCCCATATTATACCAGGGACTACTAATAATATTGATTTTATCAAAGAAAGAATCAAAGAATTTATCAAACTTGCTAAAAACTATGATATTAAAGGATATTATGGCAGTGAAGTAATGCTTAATAGTGATTGTTTGACTTCGTTAAAAAATGATGAATTTATCTCATTAAATAATGGACCATATTTATTAGTAGAATTTAATCTTACTCAAAGTATTAATGAAGATTGTTTTGATCGCCTTTATGAATACTCTTTAAAGCATAAATTAATAATTGCTCATGTTGAAAGATACTTTCACAATAAATTAAATTTACAACTAATACAATCATGGATAAAAGATGGTCATATCATCCAAGTAAATAGTTCAAGTTTTCTTGGTGAAAATGGTAAAAAAATTAAAAATAATGCTTACACATTATTAGAAAAAGGGTTAATTCATGTTATTGCAAATGATACTCATCGAATTACCAAACACAGATATCCAAATCTTAATGATACATATGAACTACTTATAAAGAAATATTCATCTGATCAAATAAAGAAATTAATGTATGATAACCCATTAGCTATTATTAATGGGGAAGATATATTACCTATAGAAATTGATAAAATACCTTGGTTTAAAAGGAGAAAATAAATGTTCAAGAAAAAAACAAAACATGAAAGTAAATCTACTTTATTAATAACTAATCCTAAACAAAAAAATAATAAAATTGATTATAAAGAAATTTATCGTCATATTAGAACTAATATTGAATATTCAACAGTTGGTCAAAATATAAAAACAATAAATATTACATCTGCTGTTCCAACTGAATCCAAAAGTACTACTGCATTAAATCTATCAATGATTTATGCTACTAAGTATCCCAAAATTTTGTTAATAGATGCTGATTTAAGAAAACCTGTACAACACAAATATTTAAATATATCTAATAGTGCTGGTCTTACTAATGCTCTAATTGATTATGGGAAAACAAAACAGATTAATCAATCATGTTTTCAAAAAATAAAAGATTCATCCTTTGTAAGTGATTTAACAGTTTTAACATCAGGAGTTAAAGTTCCAAATCCTTCTGAATTATTAAGTAATCCTGTATTTGAGGATTTTATAAAAAAATTGAAAGAAAGTTATGATTTTATTATTATTGATTGTCCTCCAGTTATGATGGTCAGTGATGCAATTCCAGTTGGTAATGTTGTCGATGGAACAATTTTTATTTGTTCATCAAAATCTACAAATCGTAAAGATGCTAAAGCAGCAGTAGAAGTATTACAAAAAAATAATGTCAATATTATCGGTACTTTATTGACACAAGTTGAAAATGATGGCGCAAATTCTGGATATTATTACTACTATTACTACTAATGGAACAAAAGAAAAATAGTATTGTCTTTATTATTGTTGTTTTAATTTTATGTGCCATCATTGCTTTAATTTTCTATTATGATCGTAACAGAACACAAAACTTTATTAGTAAATTTACTGATAATAGCAGTGAAGTTGCAAAGAATAATGAAACTGAAGAAACTAACAAAACAGACAACACTGATAAAAAAGATAATACAGATAAAAAGGATAATAACTCTAAAGTTAATACTACAAGCCCAACTATATATTGTGTAGGTGACAGCACTACTTTAGGAACTGAAAATCAAAACAATTCTTATCCAACCTATTTAAACGATTTAGCAAATTTCAACATAAAAACAATTGGTGATAAAAAAATTACCAGCTCTGGATTGCTTGTAAAATTAGGAGTTACACCAGTATATGTTGATAAACTAACAATTCCTGCTTCTACCACCCCTACTCCAATTGTATTTTTAAATCAGGGTGGTAAAGCTAATAACGAACTCTTAAAATGCCAAGGTTCAATTGATAGTGTTACAATTAATGGCGTTACTGGTAAAATTACTTATCGTTATGAAGGTAATACATTATTATTTACTCGTGATCAACCTGGTGAACAAACAATTGTTAATTCGCCTACTTTGATACAAGTGAATAATAATGTAGAACCAAATAGCATTTTGATCCTATATACTGGTGCATATGAAAAAAGTATAAAAGGCAGTTTAGTTAACTATCAAAAAGAAATTATTCAAGCTTTTAACACTGAAAATTATCTTGTTGTATCCTTAACTCAAAATGATCGTAATGAAACTAACGAGTCATTAAGAACAGCTCATGGAGAACACTATTTAGACTTTAAAGGATATTTGTTATCAAATGGTCTAGCGGATGCTGGGATAACTCCTACCGATCAAGATTTACAAGCTATTGCTGAAAATAAAATACCAACAAGTCTTCTTGTAAATGAAATAAACGGTAATGATAAATATTCTCAATTATTATCAAAACAAATTTTAGATAAATTAACTACATTAAAGTATATAAATAAAAATATCATTAAATAATGCAAAAAATCCTTGTTATTTACTAATAAAAAGGATATTATTAAATATATGGTATCTCAAAAGGAGGAAGAAAAATGAAAAAATTAATAAGTTCATTACTCATAGTTTGTCTTCTAGTAATAACAACTATCACACCTACATGGGCAGTGGGTTATCTAAATGATAATGAAAAAGAATTACTTGCTGCTTTAAAATCTACTGTAAAAGTTGATGGAGCTACACTTTGTTTACAAGCTGCTGATATCAATACAGCTGAAAATTATATGATGCAAGACGGATTTGATTTAACTACTGAGCAAAAAAATATTATTATTAATAACATTGAAGCAACTAAAGCTTATTTACAAGCTAATCATATTAAAGATTTTAATTCAATTACAAGAAAACAAGCTTATGATATTTTAGTATTTCTTCAAGCAGCTGCAAACGCAATTGGTTTAACAGTTAAATTAAATGCTGCTGATAGAACAATTTCATTCTATGATGGTGATAAATTAGTTTATGTAACAACACAAGTTATTAAAAGAACTGGTTATGATATAACTCAAACTGTAGTTATTGGTGCTAGTTTAGTTGTAGTTTTACTAGGTGCAGGATATTACGCTAAAAAGAAACATCTATTTGTCAAATAATGAAATTCAATCATAAACAACGTAAAATAATGGCACTAATTTTAGTGCCATTATCTTTTACATTTGTTTGCTATATAACATTATACTTACTAATCAGTCCAGCAATTGAGCCTTTGATGTCTATCTATAGCTTAATTTCAAGTGACTATGCACCTACCTTAAATGATGAAAATTCTACTGATTTATATGCAAATAAATTAGTTGCATCCGATATTATTAAAGCATCTCAAATAATTCAACCAACATATGGTGATTTATTTGGAAAATTATCAATTGATTCTGTAAATATCAGAGTAAATCTATATTATGGTGACGGAAGAGAACAACTGCGTAATGGAGTAGGTTTATTTGGTGGATCATTTCTTCCAGGTTTCAACCGAACTATATTAATTGCAGGTCATTCTATCCCCTATTTTGAACCTTTAGGAGATATCAAAATAGGCGATATAATTAAAATATCTACACACTATGGTGATTTTGAGTATAAGATAACTGATACTAAAATTACTGATGCTAATGATAGCTCTAACTATGATTTAGAGCAAAAAGAACAAGAAAAATTAATTTTATATACTTGTTATCCATTTGAAATAATTGGTTATAAATCTCAACGTTTATTTGTTTATGCAGATAAAATAAGTGGACCAACTATATTGGAGGAACAATAATATGAGTAAAAGAAGTAATCGTACTAATATATCATTTTTATTAGCTTTATTATTAACAATCTTTATTAGTATATTTATTGTAATCACTGTTACTAGAGTAACTATTATGAATCCTAGTTACTTGATCTCTAAAATGGAAAGTGCTGATTTTTATCAACAGTCTATAGTTAATTTAAATAAACAGATTCAGCAAGAAACTCAATCAACTGGATTTCCTTTAGAAATGTTTGAAAATTATATTGATGAAAAGTCAGCTGATGAAATTATGAAAAATTATATTCAAACTGCTTTTTCTACAGGTAATACAGATATTAGTACAACTAAATTTGAAACAAAATTATCTGAAGATATTGATGAATATCTTAAATCTGCTAATATTATCATTAATAGCGAAGAAAAAACAGCTATTTCAACCTTAAAAACAAATCTAGTTGATTACTTTAAAACATACTTAACATTTCCTTATTTAGACTTAGTTATTAAACTTATTGATTCTTACAATACATATTATTATATTATAGCTGCAATTTTATTGATACTTATTATAACTGCTGGATTTCTTTTATATCGCTTATATAGTCATTATCGTGGTAGAAGAAGATATTTTGCTTATACATTATCTAGTGCTGGGTTAATCTGTTTAGCTCTGCCAGGATTTATATTCTTTGGTAATTTTGTTAATAAAATCAGTTTATCCCCAAAATACTTTTATGATTTTGTTACTTCAACTATAAATAATTATTTACTTATTTATATTATTATTGGTATTTTAATGATAATAGTTGGTAATTGTATTGCTTATTTAAAATTCAAAAAGAGATAAATAAAAAGATGTCATTTGACATCTTTTTTAAATAAATTATTTTCTTAAACCTAAGCTTTCACAAAGACTTGAATATCTTTCAATATCTTTATTTTTTAAATATTTTAATAAATCTCTTCTACGTCCAACTTTTTTTAATAAACCTCTATTTGAATGTTTATCTTTTGGATGTTGTTTAAAATGTCCATTTAATTTGTTAATATCTGCAGTTAATACTGCGATTTGTACTTCTGGAGATCCTGTATCTCCTTCTTTAGTAGCATACTTTTGCATAATAGCTGTTTTTTCTGCTTTAGATAACATAATCTATAATCCTCCTCTATTTTAACTTAGCTAACTCCAAGCTATACGTCGAGTATTCGTATATCCTAGATGTTGCCGCAATTAACATTTTATCAAATATTATGATAAAGTCAAGTTAATTATTTTTTTCTCGAATAAAAATAAAATTATTTTGATCAGATTTTTCATGATAAAAATAATATCCCAACCCTTTAAATTCTTTTACTTGTTCAAAGTTTGTAACTCTTTTTTTTATTAAAAAGCGTATCATTTCTCCACGAGCCTGTTTTACATATACACCTATTTCTTTAAAAACATTCCCTTCTTTTTCCATAAAATAACATTTAACATAATTAATATTTTGATCTAAATATCTTTTTAATATCCTAGTATATTGTTTTGCCCCCAAGTCTAAAATTTCATAATCATCTTTAATTAACTCTTGATACATTTTATTCCCCCAAAACTGATATAAATTATTATATCCTTCAAAAGCTAACTTATTATTTAATTCTAAACGATATGGTACTACACCATCAAATGGTTTTAAAACACCATAAAAACCTGAAAGTATTCGTACATATTTTTTAGTATACTCATAATCTTCATTTGTTAAAATATGTGCTGCTAAACTATTATACTGAATTCCATCATAAGCTAATAAAGCAGGTACAGTATTACTTTTCAAATCAATTTGTTGATAATTTTCATAAGCCTCCTGAGCAATTTTATCACTACATTTTAATAATTGTTTAACCTCATATATACTTAATTTTTTTAAATATTTTAAAATAATTTCAGTTTCTTTTAAAAATACTGGTTCACTTTCAACTTCAAGATAATTAATATCATCTTTCATTCTTTTCGCTGGTGTTATTACTATCTTCATTATCAATCACCTATAATATTTAACCTCTTCCTTTTTATTAATCACCATTAAAATATCTAATTTTAATAGTGTTCTATTTTAATTAATTCTACCATGTTAAACAATTATTTTAAAGAATTACAAAAACAGAATAATAATTTTAAAATATTTAAATATATCTAATTATTTTATTTCATAATCATTCTTAAGAAAGTAAAGATTATTAATAAAAGATCAATTAATATAAGAAATTAATTTTCAAAGTTAGAAAATATTGAAAGTGTCTTATATTTTAAAATCAATGGCTGTTTTTCTTCCACTATAAAAAGATTTATACCACATTGGTAATAATTATTATATTAGAATAAAAAACACTGATACGTTAAATATAAGATTATTAATTTGTTTATTAAATTTCTAAATATATAACAAAATTTTAGCAGTTACTTACAGAATCGTAAAATGTTTAGAAATATTGTCCTTGTAAAAAAGTACCTAAACTCTAATGAATTCAAGTACTATCTTAAATTTACTCATTTCCATAAATAATTTAAATAAACAATATTTTCCTTTTGCCAAGAAGCTTCATTATGTTCTCCATTCTCCGCTATTAATATATAACAGCTAGCCCCTAATCTAATAAAATAATCATTAAAGACTAAAATATTTTTAAGAGTTTTATCAACATTATATACCTCTTTTTTTCCAAAACTAAAATATACCCTAGTATCACTACTAATCTCTTGATCATTTAATTCAAGCTTTAACTCTTTCATGCATAATGAAATCGCAGGTGAAATACATGCAGCTTTAGAAAAATATTGATTATATTTTATTACTGTATACAAAGCCATCAATCCACCCATTGAACTACCTGCAATTCCTGTACATTCTCTAAATGGATAAGTTCGATATTTTTTATCAATCATTGGTTTTAACTCACTTATCAACCAATCCATCAGCTGCTTACCTTTACCAGTAATTGGTCCAAAATAACCATTTTTTATATCATATGGACAATACTCATTTAAACGCTCATTACCACTATGATTACATTCAATTCCAACAATAATTAGTGGTTTATCATAATTATCCATAAATTCTCTTAATCCCCACGACTTACCATATGTAGCATCTTCATCATAAAATAAGTTATGTCCATCAAACATATACATAACTGGATACCTATCATTATTTAATAAATATCCATCAGGTAAATATACATGAATTGTTCTAATTAAATCAAACGGTGTTATCTTAACATTAAATTTTTCAATCATAACTTCTCCTAATATCCAAATATTTCTACTGCTTTTTTCATTTTTTTAATAATTTCCACTCCAAAAGGACAATTTTTTTCACAACTTCTACATCTTACACACTCACTTGCATAATGTTTCAATACAGCATAATGTTCTCTTACTGTTTCAACTACCTCTTTTTTTGCAATACACAAATCAGTAAACTTATTAACATCAGCAACTGAAATTCCTTTTATACATGGTGCACAATGTCCACAATAAACACAATTACCAATAAAAGAATGTTTAGGAATATTTGCAAGAATATTAGCATAATCTTTTTGACTTAATTCTGCTTTTTCATATTCTAATGCTTCCAGCAATTCATCAATTGTACGACTTCCAGCCATTACCGATACCACTCCTGGTCTTGTCAAAGAATAATGAATACATTGTAAAGGAGTCATTTTCACTTTAAATGGTGATAATTTTTCATCTAATAAATCTCCTCCACCAAAAGCCTTCAATTACAGTAATAGCAACCCCCTGACTTTGACACAACTCATATAATTCTTGTCGAACAGGATCAATATTTACTAACGGTTTTTCATAATTTTTATCATCCCATAAATCATCTACTTCTTCACTTGGAGGCAGCATATCATAACATGGATTAATTGAAAACAAAATAACATCGATTAATCCAGTTTTAACTGCTTTAATAGCTATATCAGGATTATGTGAACTAATTCCAAGATGTTTTATAATTCCCTGTTTTTTTAATTCTAATGCATATTCAATAATTTCACCATTAAATACATTATTGAAATCACTTTCAGCATCAATATAATGAATCATTCCAACATCTATGTAATTAGTTTGTAATCTCTTTAAAAGATCAATAAACCCTTCTTTGACCTCATCAATCTTACGAGTCCTTAAATATTGATTATTTTTCCAAATAGTACAAAGATGCCCCTCAATTATCCACTGCTCACGTCTACCTTCTATTGCTTTACCAAAAGATTCACGAGCATTAGGATTTGATGAATAAAAATCAATAAAATTAATCCCATTTTCATATGCTTTATCAACAAACAATTTTACTTCATCAATACTTTTATTTACAAATCCTTCACAACCAAGTGCAATCTCACTTACTTTGATTCCTGTTCTTCCTAATATACGATACTTCATATTATCACCTCCATTATATTTTACATGTTAAAGTCAACTTTATGTCAAGCCAATATATATCATTTATAAAAATATCAAAAGTTTATTCCACAACAACCAATATTCCACTATGATTTTCTTGTCTGTTCTGCTGAATCAAGATATGACATCAATATTTCCTCTCTTACCTTCTTTTTTTATTTTAAAAGCCTTACAATAATAAATCCTTAACATCTTAAGTTGCCAACATTGTGATAAAATCAACTTTTTTTGTATTATTCACCAATCATTATACCTTGTTCTTTTTAAAGAATGATATTTCTAAATCTAAACACTATTTAAACCTATTAAATATTTCATAACTTTAGCTTTTTTTAATACTATCTTTTTTGATAACAAATCTCCATCATTCCATTATAACAATCCCTTGCAACTAATTTTAGTTTTATCTCATTATTATTCTCTTCAAATAACTTAATACCTGCACCTAATATAATTGGTATAATAGTGATACGATATTCATCAATCAAATTAAGCCTAATTAGCTGATTAACAATACTTGCTCCTCCACAAATCCAGATATTTTTACCTTTAGTTTTCTTTAACCTTTGAATTAGATCAAATAATTTTTCATTTGTAAAAATAATTTCCTCTTGATTTGAAAGCAAGCGGTGAGTAATAACATAAGTCATTATACCTTTATATGGCCAGTTATCTTTTGCTAGAACATTTATTACTTGATGGTAAGTTGTATATCCCATTATAATTGTATCAATGCTTTTAACAAACTTATCATAACTACTTTCTTGATTATTTAAATCATCACCATTCATCCAATCTACTTTCATATCTTTATCTGCAATATATCCATCTAAACTCATCCCAATATACAAAATTACTTTTTTCATATATGATCTTCCCTTATTTTCCACAACCTGAAAACTTGTTCTACAGTATTTGTTATGTTCTCTTTTGCTCTTTCTTTATTCATTGCTTCAGGTAAAGTAACAATATTTCTTAAAATTGAAAAATATGCATCTATTCCTGCATTATTACATATATTTGCATCATTTGAAATTGAACCGGCAAAAGCAATTACTGGCAAATTATACTTTTTAGCTAATTTAGCCACTCCAATTGGCGCCTTACCCATTGTTGTTTGAAAATCGAGACTCCCCTCACCTGTTATTATAAGATTTGCATCTTTAACTTCCTCTTCAAAATTTATTTCTTGTAATATCAATTTAATTCCTGAATCTAACTTTGCGTTTAAAAAAGTTAAAAAAGCAAATCCTAATCCTCCAGCTGCTCCAGCTCCTGGATAATTCATATTAGCTAAAGGACATATTTCTTTTGATAAAATTGCATACTCATTTAACCATTTATCCATTTGCACTATTAATTCCTTATTGGCACCTTTTTGAGATCCATATACATAACTAGAACCTAAAGGACCACATAGAGGATTATTGACATCACAAGCAATCATAAAATCACATTCTTTTATAACTGGTAATACTTTACTAGTTTTAATTATTTTAAGTTGTTTTAATCCCAAAGCTCCAAAATCAACCTGTTTACCATCTTCGTCTAATAATTCAAAACCTAAAGCTTGAAGCATGCCAATTCCCCCATCATTAGTAGCACTGCCGCCAATACCAATAATAAAACGCCGACATCCCTGATTTATTGCATCTTTGATAACTTGACCTAATCCATATGTAGTTGTATACAAAGGATTTCTTTTAGATTCAGGAACTAAAGTTAATCCTGATGACTGTGCCATTTCAATAACTGCCATAGTTTTAGATTCAATAATTCCATAGCAACAATCAACCATCTCGCCTAAAGGACCAGCAACTTTTATTGTTCGTAATTTTCCATTTAAACCAGCTATTAAAGCTTCAACTGTTCCTTCACCACCATCAGCTAACGGTTTTACTACAATTTCACTATTTAAATATACTCGTCTAATTCCTTCTTCAATTGCTTTACCAGCTTCAATTGAAGATAAGCTTCCTTTAAATGAATCTACTGCAATTACAATTTTCATATTTTCTACTCAACCTCAAAAAATAATTGATTCTCTTTTCTTAAAGAACAAGATTTAGCCATAAATTTACTAGCAAATTTTAATAGTAATGGATTTATTTGTCGAGCATGATTTGGACAAATATTAACACAACGCATGCATGAAATACACTTATTTTTATCAACTATTTTTGATAATTCTAATGAAATAGCCTGAGTTGGACATGCTCTAGCACATATCCCACATCCATTACAACGTTTATTCGCTTTAGGTTTAAAGGGTACTCCTTTATATTGATGATACGGAAAATTACCTGGTACTTTTAAATCATTATACTTCTCTTTAGTATCAACTAAATGCATGATTTCTTTACTAAAAACTTCTAATTGCATTTTATCCATTTCATTAGGACGATCACTTGCAAATTTATTCATAATTGAATGCTTAGCTACTGCACTAATTGCAGCAATTGAATTAAATCCATTATCTTTCATTACATCTTTGAGCTCAAGCAAAGTATCCTCATAATCACGATTACCATAAACAACAATTAAAATTGTTTGTGTATAATCACCTTTAATTTTTGCTAATCTGTTGATTACAATCTCAGGAACCCTTCCTCCATAAGAAGGCACAGCTATCATACATAAATCATTACGATCTAACTGATATCTTTGATCAAAGCCCTGAACTGATAAATCAATCATTTCCTTTTCAATCTGCCATTCATTCATTAAAATATCTAATACCTTTTTAGTTCCACCTGTAGGACTAAAATATATACAATATAACTTCATCAAACTATCACCTCTTACTTTTTATACCTACACCATTAATTATATGCTACTATTTTTATTCACGCTATAATAAAATAAAGAATAAACAATTTATTTAACCTCTAATAAAACAAAAGATGTTAAAATAAATTATTTAACATCTAATCAATATTTTAATGTTTATCATTATCATCAAAAATATCACCACATTCAGGGCAGAATTTTGGTGGATGATGAGGATCTTCAGGTTCCCAGCCACATTTATCACATTTATACAATGGAGCATCTACAGGTTTAGGTTTACCACACTCGCTACAAAATTTTCCCTTATTAATATTACCGCATGAACACAACCAGCCCTCTGTTTTTGGCTTACCGCATTCTACACAAAATCTACCATTATTTTTTGTCCCACAAGCACATGTCCATTCATTAGGATTTGATTTTGCTTCATACATTTGAGATGAAGTTTGAGACATCTTATATAGATCCTGAGCATTTATTCCACCTGCATTTTGAGCCATATTCATCCCCATAAAACCAACCATAGCACCACCTTCATTACTAGCAGCACCTTTCAAAGCTTCACTTTGTGCTTCAACAAGTGTTGCTGCTGCCATTGATGGATTTTTAAAGATTGCTGTTCGTTGAGCATTTTTAATTAGTTCTTCATCTTCTTTATTTGCAACAATTGAATTAACTGCCATTGAAGCAATTTTAATTCCTCGTAATTGATACCATTTTTTATCTAAAATTTCATTTAAGGCATCAACAATTTCAGTAGTATGCCCAGGAAGAGCGCTATAACGAATTCCTAGTTGGGAAATTTTAGCAAAAGCTGGCTGTAATGCAGTAAGTAATTCAGCCTTTAAAGTACTATCTATTTCTTCACGATTAAATTCATTACTTATATTTCCGCAAACATTAGTATAAAAAAGTAATGGGTCGACTATTTTATATGAATAAGTTCCATGACAGCGTATTGAAATATCAATATCTAAACCAATATTAGCATCAACAACTCTAAATGGCACAGGATTAGCTGTCCCATATTTATTATCCATTATCTCCTTTAAATTAAAATAATAAATTCTTTGATCCTTTCCAGTATCACCGCCATAAGTAAATCTACTCCACATTGTTTCAAACGTTTTATAAATACTTTCACCCAAATTTCCCACAAAAATACTCGGTTCACTTGAGCTATCAAATATAAATTGTCCAGGTTCCGCACAAACTTCGATAATCTTACCTTGTTCAACAATAATCATACATTGACCATCTGCTACTGCAATACCACTACCATTAGAAATAATATTCTCTTCACCTTTTCGATTAGATGATCGATCAGAAGTCTTTTTTCGCCCTTTTGCAACTAAAACGTCTTTATCAATTGCATCACAATAAAAAAATTCTTTCCATTGATCTGCAAAAGTTCCCCCAATTGCTCCTATTCCAGCTTTAATTAATCCCATAAAATAATCTCCTTCCATTTATATTTAATACTTAATTTTATCATCCAGCATTTTTAAACATCTAAAGAATAATTTTATAATTCTTTATCTTACTTTCTAATGTATTAATTTTAACATATATATTAAAGCTTTACTATTATTGTCGAATCTAATTTAAGTATTAAAATACAATATTCCATTATAGTTATATTAAATACTTTCACTTTATTAATACTATTTTATAAGTGATATTAGTTCTTCATTAGTTAGAGAGCGATATTGACCAAAATCTAAAGTTAAATCTAATTTTATTTGACCAAACTCAATTCTCTTTAATGACTCAACTTTATTTTTACATGATAAAAACATCTTTTTTATTTGATGGTACTTACCTTCACTAATTGTTATATAACAGTGATATTTATCAATAATTTCTATATCAGCTGGTAAACATTTTATCTTTCTATCAATAATAATCCCTTGATTAAAACATATTACTAAATCATCTGTTAATTCATATTTTGTAGAAACTAAATATTTCTTTTGAACATGATTTTGTGGTAACAATAATTTCTTTGAAAGAGTTGGATCATCTGTTATTATTAATAATCCTGTTGTATCTTTATCCAATCTTCCTAAGCAGTAACAATCTTTATTATCTATCAAATCAATAACACATTTTTCTTTAATATCCTTGTTAGCACAAATATAACCTGCTGGCTTATTCATCATATAATAGCTGAATGGCTGAGCATTTAACTGTATTTCTTTATATGTGATAATATCATTAATTTTTACTAAATATTTATAATCCTTAATAACTGTATTATTTACTTTAATTAAACCATGTTTGATTAAAGTTCTGCATTCTTTAGCATTACCTAATTTATTTTTCATTAAAATATAATATAGTTCTTTAATACTATCACCCCTATTCAAAATTAATCACAATTACTTTTCTTCAAATCTTATTTACTTATTATACAATTCTTTTAAATAAAATGAAATCTTAAATTAGTTAATGTAAGATACTAGATAACATTGTCTCAAATTATACCAGCCATCTAAAAAACGTCTACAATCTTTGTAGACGCCTATAATTTCAATATTTAATCCTAAAATTTTTGCTTAGATAATTCGCTCCAAAATATCTTTTTAAGCCTGATTTTAATCTATTATCCCTTTCTCATACTCATAAATTAATAATCCTCAGTTAATAGAAAATCAGCCAGATGTACAATTTTTACACCATTGATATTGCCTGTAGCAAGCTCATCAAGTGTTACAACATACTTAGGGTAGTGATCCTTGATTTCAAGCAGATTAGCAACCTCACGATCAGATTCCTCTGGCAGATTGCGACATACTTGTACATAAATGCGCTCATCACGTCGTACTGCTACAAAATCAATTTCTTTCGTTTCATTTTTACCTATATACACCTCATAGCCTTTTCTACGAAGTTCAAAGTACACGATATTTTCAAGCATAGCAGCAACAGATTTCGGATTGAAGCCCATTGTACAATATTTCAAAGAAGCATCAGCAAGATAGAATTTCTCCTGCGTTTTCAATACAGATTTTCCCTGTAAATCGTATCGTTGACAACGATAGATTACAAAAGCCTTTTCCAGCCATTCTAAATAATTATATACCGATTCTACTGAGAGAGAACGCCCCTCACTTTTCAAAAACTTCACAATAGCATTCGCAGAAAAGGTCTTACCCACATTTTCAACGATATACTTCACAATGCGGTTGAATAAGTCAAAATTTGTGATATTGTGTCGCTTGGTTATATCACTTGTGATAACAGAACTGTAAATACCCTCGACAACCTGATATGCTGCACTCTCATCAAAATTGCTCAGCGCAACGATAGGAAATCCGCCCATGCGAATATATTCATTAAGCAGCTCTTTGGACGTATGTCCACTTGCCTTTTTGAACTCTGTATACTCTTCAAAAGAGAGTGTAAATACAGGAATAGAGATATACCTTCCGGTCAGGTAAGTAGATATTTCACTTGACATCAGCTTAGAATTGGAACCAGTCACATATATGTCTGTATTGGCATTCTCCAGCAAACTATTGACAGCTTTTTCCCATCCAGTGATTTCCTGTACTTCGTCAAGTAAAAGATAGTAACGCTCTCCATTGATCATTTTATCTTTAATTCCATTATACATATCCTTATCGGTCATGCCATCATCAAAATCTTCCGAAGTATAACGCATACTAATAATGTGATCAGAAGTAACACCACTTTTTATTAAATCATCCTGTAACATTTCTAAAATTGTGGATTTCCCACACCGCCGAATCCCGGCAAGAATTTTTACCAGTGGTACATCACGGTAAGTTTTCAGTATTTTTAAATAACGGGGTCTGACAATCATATTATCTCCTCCTATGTTATTAGTGTATCCAAAAAATCTTGGATAATCAATAGTTTTTACTGATATTTCATAAAAACTTTATTTTTTGATAATGTTTTTATTATCGATAACACTGTATATATCAATTTGGGCATAAAAATATGCTGTCCAATTCTCGTTTTGAAAATCAATAGGTTATTATAAATGTCAACATAAAAATGTACAATTATGACTGCTCCTTTAGACTGGGACTATTCATTTTTTAACACACTCGTAAATATATGTTTTAACGGTTTAAATTCATTTATTAGATATTCTGAATCCTCATATCCGCTTAAAAATTCATCTTTATCAAACTGTTAACTCGAACTTTAAATTAATCACTTTGTTCAAAATAAGCTAACTGAAAATTAAAATAATTTGACAATTATATAGGCACTTTATGATAACTATTTATGTCAAGAAAACTTTTGACAGGGAAATTAGAATAAATAAACTGTTATTTTAATTTGCTTTTATTGTTGATGAAATTTAAATAACATACCGACCTAAAGGAATCTGACGAAACCCTTGTAAAACGCTGGCTCAAGCAAATCACAATCTGGAATAACCATTGCACCATTGAATTGAAATCCAATCTCAAGATCGATGCAGAAAGATAACCTTAGATGCGCGAAACCCTCCCAGCCATGATGGTTGAGAGGGTTGTTTTTATTATTCTTCTTTATTACCACCGCGTGGATACGGGTCTTTTTCCTTCCATCTAACACTGCCATCTTTATAATGGTAATGTTGACCATGTCCCTTAACCATGTGTTCTTCAGGGGACGAGCGTTCCACGGAATTATAAGTATCTACTGTGACAACTTCATCACCATCACAATAATCATTAAAAGAGCCACTTCCACTTCTTGATGGTGTATAGCTGTAATCATCTGAACTACCATTACCAGAATTAGAGCGACCGCCGTTTGCTACTGCATCTGCAGCGGCTGCCAATCCAGCTACTCCCACAGCCTTAACTATTCCTGTTAGAACGGGATGACGGTTAGAAAAATCAACTACTGCTTTAAAGCCCTTTTTTACCGTATTTCCAAAACCTCCAGCTTGCTTGATATCAGATTTTGTCGTATTTACCGGTTTTATAGTTACTGTTTCCGCTTCTGGTTTGATTTTAAGTATTTCTTCTGTTTCTACCTTTTCTATCGGTTTTGTTATTGTTTCTTCTTTTTGCTCTACAGTTATGCTTGGCTTCATTATCGGCTCAGGTAAGTGGATTACTTCACACGGAATAAATGGGCCATCACCAAAGTCAAGTTTTTCTTTAGTTACTGGATTAAAATACCAGTTTGTTGGATTTCTCCAGTTTCCGTTATGAGCCTCTAAATGCTCGGCTCTTGTAAGGAACTGAATGTTTCCGGGGTCTCCTTGATATTCCGGATACATTTCAGCGCTCTTCATATGCTGACCTTGAAATGCAACGCCATCGTCATCATAAGCTTTGCCTTTTTCAAGAATATCTTGCTGCTGTTTTGGAGTCCACTCTCTTGTTCCTTTACCTTCCTGAACAAGTTCTTGTTCCTTATTCCAAGCAGCAAGTATCGCTTTATTGGATTCTGTGCTGTTCGTCTTGACATGGAATCAACCTCCTATGCCAAGCAATTCATACAGGTCATTCAAAAAAGCTATGAAATCATCATAGATTTCGTCATCTTCAATTCTTCCAGCTTCCTGATTGTAAATAGCGATTTTTTCACCAGCTTTCTCACAGAGAATAGGGTCTCCTGATGCAAGAGCACCGATGACGATATAATCTTCACTAGGTCTGTCATTGTTATCTACATCAATTAATGGTTTATGCTCAATTCCATATAACTGAATGCCTGCTGGTAAGAAAAACTCCCCACCATCAGAAAACAACAACCATTCCTTAAATTTTGTTGGAAGCTTTACACTACGCTCTTTCTCAAATTCTGATATCTTTTCTTCTGTGGTTTCTTCAAGAAAATTCATTTGTCCTTGTTCGTTGAATTTATCCACAATCAATTTTAATTCTTCAGAAATCATCTTTCTCACGCTCCTTATTCGTTCTTCTTATTTTGATAGAATCCCTAGGTAGTTAAACAATGTATTCAGTCGTTTAATTTCTTCGTTATATCGCTTCTTGGTCATTAAAGCTTTGTACTCCGAGTGTAGTAACAATATGCTGCTTGGTATCAGAAATCTTATCCGCTGAAAGCAAATGGTCTAATAATATTCTATAATCATGAAGAATATATAATGGTGACATCACTGACGCTATATCCATGTTATCTACCGATAAAGAAAGTTTAACCAAAATCGCTTCTATCAGCTTAATTGACTGCCACGATGTATATTTGGCATTTCTTTCAGAAGAATCATATAGTGCTTCATATAATTTTCTCATCTCGCTAACGTTAAACCCTTCAACAAGAATCTTATCGTACGCATTTATGACTTCTGCAACTGCAGTCTCGGTAAAAACAACTGGTCTTTTAACCTTTTTCTCATGTTCCTGACATTCATCAGTTAAATGCGATAAATCGACTGAATGCTTTTTCTTTATATTGGAAATAAATGCTTCTTTGTTTATCAAGATTCTTTTTTCGATTATTGGCTCACTGAATATACATTTCATTTGAGCTTGATAGAATTCGGAATCAATCAATAAATGGTCTGACGGAACATTAAATGGTTTCAATATACCTTTTGTTTTATCATCCATATCGTCGATATCACCAAGCCACATTATCAACTTTCCATTAGTATTAAATCCAAATGGAATATTCCAGTCATACTGATACAAACCTGAAGAATCTTTTTTTGCAATATATCCATAGCTCTCTGAGAAAATTTCCACTTCATATTCTGGCATAGCCAAGAAAAACACTAAAGCTTCCTTCTCAAAATATACTGGGGTCAGAAAACCTTCGACAGAATGTTCTTCATCGTAACACAAACCGAGAATGTTGTAATAATCCCTATGGTCATATTCGTAATTCTGCTCAACACAATATTCAAATTTTTTCTTATAGCTAGTAGGATAAAATTCACCTATAGTCTGATTTTCCTTAACCGCAGTTCTATATGCGCCATCAATCATCTGTTTCGTATGTTCAGGCAAGAACTCATTTCCGCATTTTTTACAGCGTAATACAAGAATAGGAGAAAAATGCAAAATCCTACCTTCGATAGTACAAGTTAAATCCGTTTCAACAAGCTCACAACATCCATTACAGTTGGAGCACTCATCAAATTTATAGGTCTGATATTCTGTTATAAATTCATCGTATGAATCAAAGCAACATTCCACAACTACCACTCCTTCCACAACATCTAATCCACTGCCTGCTATCTTGAAAACGGTCGAGTTACCGAAATGAACGCCATCTATTTCACTCACTCAAATTGAGTTTGCACCCTAAATAACATCTATCCTAGTGCCACAACCCTTGACATCTAATCCGCAGCCTAAACCCTCCGACCAGTTTTTCAGTAGATATGTTTTCATATAAGAAAAACGGGCTCTCCTGAGCTATTGTCTAATCTCAAAAAAGCCCGTAGATACGTTACTTTTCGCTATTTATTTCTCTTTCCTAGACATCAACACTACCGTCTCAACATGTTCACCATTGTCCAAACCTATACTTAAATCATTTTCAATAATCGGCAGCTTAAACCGAATTGATTTAAGCCACTGACCATTGGGTTTGCGTTCCTCATAAATCTGTATTTCAGCAATCAATGCTTCGATAAGCTGTCGCCGTTCTACATCGTTCATAGCGAAATACAATTTGTCAAAATAAATCAATACCTTGTAAATATTATCCCCTGTGATTTTCTCGGCTTCGATGGATGTCTTTTTGGCTCTGGCGTCCATCAACTGCGATTCCAGTTCTTCTATCTTATCATACATCCGATAAAGCCTGTCATCAAGGTCTGGTGCTAGAATAAAATCTGTACCAGACAAATGGAAGAATTGACAGTCCTGTGGTACAATGTCATGAGTTGATTATAAGAAATGAAAGAGGTATATGATAATGAGTAAACCAACATTTAC
>Ga0073908_1000541_pt1 | contig 62389 bp, 50 predicted proteins | sample MucameincwithD2O_FD_65484 | JGI IMG/M metagenome (GOLD analysis project Ga0073908, IMG submission 65484) | Mouse cecum microbial communities from Vienna, Austria - Mucus amended microcosms incubated with D2O | ecosystem: Host-associated > Mammals > Digestive system > Large intestine > Cecum... | reverse complement strand
AGATAGCGATTTTATCTGACATTCACAAATAGAATCACTGTTATTTTGATGATAATCAGAGGATTATTCTAAAATTGTTGCTGACCAACCTGATTGTATTCGATTCGCTGAATAGTTACTGTAACAAGGAAATATTAAAATGTATGCTAAAATGGCTGTCATCAAAATAAAAAAGAATGCTTCTTGTATCTTTTATATTTATATCAAGAATTCTTATCTGTGTTAATCTGCATTGATTGTGTATTTTGATGCCTCTCCATTATTCCTTTGGCTTTGAATACAGGTTCTGCTTTTTGTATTTCCGACTCGAAACCGAACCAATAGCCATTTTGGGTATTGTCATCAATGGGTAGAAAACATAAGCGGAGGCTTTCTTTGTAGTTCCCATAAATGACTTCCCAATATTTTGGCGGTATCTGGCGTTTGGTCTTGATTTTCTCTGCTGGTTTTTTCTTTAATGACATGCCTGCTTCTATCCAAGCAATGGTGACCATGATTTGATGGGCCGGATAATGTATACTGCAGAATTCATAGAGTACAAGGCCTCGTTTTTCCAAGCTCATGGGCTGGTCTATAAGATTTTTATCGATTAAAAATTTCAGGAAACGGTGTAGGAAGTCGTTCTCATCTAGAATCAGCTTACGGGTGATGGCTTGCCAAGCAGTTGTGTTATAGAATCCGTCCAGAAGACGTGACAGTTGCCGGGCTGTCTGAAGCTCGTTGACACTGATTTCATTTGTTTGAAGAACTTCATAAGGGGGAAGAGGGGAATATCGGATGCCTAGTTCTTCAGCTCTTCTTTTCATTTCTGTGCCGGGAAGTAACTTCAGGGATTCAAGCTGTATTTCGCCGGCATTGTATCCGGCAAGTGTACGCACATCCTCAAATATTTCGGATAGGCGGTATAGAGGCAATCCGGCAATGAGGTCGGCATGCGTCTCCATATTGGGTAGAGAACATAGGAAACGAAGACCTTGCAGTGAGTCTTTCAGGCTTCCCATCCGACGGCTTTTCTGGAGGACCGGTTCGCGCAAGCTTTGAATACCGGCTTCGAGATGGAGTAATCCTTCAGGCAGCTTTTCCAATTCACTTTTCAGTTCTTCGGACAATAGCGCAGGATGCATTTCCAAATGAAAGCATATATCCGGGTAGAATTCCAGGAAAAGCTGGAGCAATTCTTTAGCACGGTGCGGATTATAATTAAAAGTACGGTCGAGGACACGCACGTTTTTTATTCCATGGCTGCGGATAATCAGAAGACGTTCACGGATACTTTCAATGGACAGTGTGCGCACCGGTTTTTCTCCGCCGCTGACGCAGAATGCGCATGTATTGAAACAGCCCCGGGTAGTCTCCAGTTGTATGAATGGTTTGCTCCAGTTGAAGAAACAGCTTTTTTCCGGTGGCACGAGCCGGGCAAAGTCAAGGACACGGGCTATGCCGTTGTCTATATATTGCTTTTGAGGATTCATATAGCAAAGCCCCGGAATATCGTCCCATTTTTCCGGTCGGTTCCAGCAAGCCAGCCATTGGGGGAATACTTCTTCTCCTTCTCCTCTGAACACGCAGTTGACGAAAGGATTTTTACGCAGAAAATCTTCATTGTCTCCCAAGAATTCAGGTCCACCCAAAACGAAACAGCTATTGGGGAGCAATGCTTTTAATCTTGCTGTGATGTGCAGCAGCTGTTCATGGTTGAACAACCATGCTGTTGCTGCAATGATGTCGGGGTGGTGCCGATATATTTCGTCAACAATCATTCCTATGTTTTCATTGATGGTGGCAGATACAATCTCCCATTTAATAGAATTGTTCTTGGCTACTTGCGCATGCAGTGCTGGGAGTGCCAATGAAGAGTGTGCATATGAACTGTTGAGGTCTATCCAAAGAATTTTCATGTCTGATTGAATTTCGTTGAGCAAATTTACATATAAATTGCTAGATTTCTATACCGAGCAGAACAAAAAGGTTAAGCCTGCCACAAATTATCTGTCATTGATACCGTGCTTTATGTACAATTATTAGTAAATAGAGGGTGTAAACAATAAGACCCCATATAGAGAGTTGGCTGAATGTTTGCTGCCCGAAGAAATGGTTGAATACTTTGGTCTTGTCTACTTTGACAAAACCAAAGAGACGTTAGATGTTACGCTGGAAGAGCATGATGACGGAGTTGACGGCTACAAGCCCGGACAGCTTTGTCCGAACGGTTTCCATGAGAAAAGCTTCGTGCGTGATTATCCGGTCAGAGGATGCAAGATCCACACTTGACCTTTCTGATTCAATGCGTAAGATTGTCCGTACGGCTTTCTCTAAAGCCAGTCGCGTCATTGATTGATTATCCGATGCCATGGCTGAGTCATTCAATGCTAAAATCAAACTATTCTGCGCTAATTTGAGAGGTGTAGCCGACAAGAAGTTCTTTCTGTTCCGTATCGCAAATCTATATGCTTATCCCCACTGATTTGCTACTGACTCTGTACTTTCGTATAAAAAATGAATGAGTTCATTTTATTTTGCATTTCGTTTGCACTATCTTTGCAGCCTGAAACTGTAAAATAGAATGCACATTGGATTGGCTATATAGTTTATTTGTTGAGCACTCCGCCTTGCAGGCGGTTGTGGTACTCTCGCTAATTTCCGCTATCGGATTGGGATTGGGGAAGATACATGTTTGTGGCATTTCATTGGGAGTGACGTTTGTATTCTTTGCCGGCATCATTGCCGGGCATTTCGGGTTGTCCATAGACCCGCAGATGCTGAATTATGCGGAAAGCTTCGGGCTGGTGATATTTGTATATGCCTTGGGTTTGCAGGTGGGACCAGGCTTTTTTAGCTCTTTCCGTAAAGGAGGGCTACAATTGAATATGCTTGCTGCAGGGGTAGTATTCATCGGCACACTGCTGACTGTATTGGGCAGCTATGGATTGGGAGTATCCTTGCCGGACATGGTGGGCATACTTTGTGGTGCCACGACAAACACACCGGCACTCGGTGCGGCACAGCAGACATTGAAACAGATGGGATTGGAGACCAGTACGCCTGCTTTGGGGTGTGCGGTAGCATATCCGTTGGGAGTGGTAGGAGTTATTCTAGCCCTACTGTTCATCCGTAAGACGTTGGCACATAAGGAAGACTTGGAATTGAAAGAGAAGGATGACGTGAACAAGCCTTACATTGTTGCGTTCCAGGTGCACAATCCTGCCATCTTTAACAAGAGTATCAAGGAAATAGGCGGGCTGAACAGTTATCCGAAGTTCGTGATTTCCCGCTTGTGGCGGGATGGGAATGTGAGTATACCTATTTCGGAAAAGATTATAAAGGAAGGTGACCGTCTGCTGGTGATTACCTCGGAGAAAAATACGCCAGCCCTGACCGTGCTTTTCGGCGAGCAGGAGAATACCGATTGGAACAAGGAAGATATAGACTGGAATGCTATAGATAGCCAGTTGATTTCGCAACGTATCGTGGTGACGCGTCCGGAACTGAACGGCAAGAAGCTGGGCTCTCTTCATCTGCGTAATCATTACGGTATCAATATTAGCCGGGTTTATCGTAGCGGCGTGCAGTTGCTGGCTACGGCGGAGTTGACCTTGCAATTGGGTGACCGCCTGACCGTAGTGGGCGAAGCTGCTGCCATACAAAATGTGGAGAAGGTGCTGGGAAATGCTGTGAAAAGCTTGAAGGAACCGAACTTGGTGGCGGTATTTATCGGCATTGTCATAGGTTTGGCTTTGGGGGCAATTCCTATTTCCATTCCCGGTATCAGTGCTCCCGTGCGGCTTGGACTGGCAGGAGGTCCTATCATCGTAGGTATTCTTATCGGGACATTCGGTCCGAGGATGCACATGGTGACCTATACTACGCGCAGTGCGAACCTGATGCTCCGTGCATTGGGATTGTCTCTTTATCTGGCTTGCCTGGGACTGGATGCGGGTGCCCATTTCTTCGATACGGTATTCCGGCCGGAAGGACTGTTATGGATTGGCACAGGCTTTGCATTGACTGTGGTTCCGGTATTGATTATGGGTATCGTCACTTTCAAGTGGCTGAAGATAGATTTCGGAACAATGGCAGGTATGTTGTGCGGAAGCATGGCAAACCCCATGGCGCTAAACTACGCCAACGACACCATTCCGGGAGACAATCCGTCAGTGGCATACGCTACGGTTTATCCGATGTGCATGTTTCTACGGGTAATCATAGCCCAAGTGCTTCTCATGTTTTTCATTAATGGATAACGGATACTGGGGAATGAAGGACATTATCAATTATCAACTATCAATTAAATAACTATGGGAAATATAACTCCGGAAAGTATTGTTAATGACTTGCGTTATTTGCAATTATTATCACGTAGTTTTCCTACCATTGCTGATGCCAGTACGGAAATCATCAATCTGGAGGCTATTCTGAATCTGCCGAAAGGTACAGAGCATTTTCTGACGGATATTCATGGCGAGTATGAGGCTTTTCAACATGTGCTGAAGAATGCATCGGGGGCAGTGAAACGTAAGGTGAACGAAATATTCGGGCATACACTGCGCGAAAGTGAGAAGAAGGAAATCTGTACGTTAATTTATTATCCGGAAGAGAAGTTGCAACTTATCAAGGAGCAGGAAAAAGACTTGGATGACTGGTATTTGATAACTCTGAACCAGTTGGTAAAAGTATGCCAGAACGTTTCGTCCAAATATACCCGTTCGAAAGTACGCAAGGCACTTCCGGCAGAGTTCTCATATATCATTCAAGAGTTGTTGCACGAATCGAGCATTGAACCCAACAAACATGCCTATATCAATGTCATAATCAGTACCATTATCTCTACGAAGCGTGCGGATGACTTTATTGTGGCGATGTGCAACCTTATCCAGCGTCTGACCATCGACTCGCTGCATATCGTGGGCGATATATACGACCGCGGACCGGGTGCGCATATTATCATGGATACTCTCTGCGATTATCATAATTTCGATATTCAATGGGGTAACCACGATATTCTGTGGATGGGTGCCGCATCGGGTAATGATGCCTGTATTGCCAACGTAATCCGTATGTCGATGCGTTATGCCAATTTGGCAACGCTGGAGGATGGTTATGGCATCAATCTGTTGCCGCTTGCGACGTTTGCCATGGATACCTATGCGGATGACCCTTGTACCATTTTCGCACCGAAAATGAACTTTGCCGATGCGGAATACAATGAGAAGACCTTACGGCTGATTACACAGATGCACAAGGCGATTACGGTTATCCAGTTGAAATTGGAAGCGGAAATCATCAGCCGTCGTCCTGAATTCGGTATGGAGAACCGGAAACTGCTGCATCTGGTGGACTTCGAGCGTGGCGTGTTTGTATACGAAGGCAAGGAGTATCCGTTGCGCGATGTGAATTTTCCTACCATAGACCCGGCGGATCCGTATCGGCTGTCGGACGAAGAGCGCGAATTGGTGCACCGGATTCATTCTTCTTTCATGAACAGTGAGAAAATGAAGAAGCACATGCGTTGCTTGTTTACGTATGGCGGCATGTATCTGGTGTGTAACAGTAATCTACTTTATCACGCTTCCGTGCCTCTGAATGCAGATGGAAGTTTCAAGCATGTTCACATCGGCAAAAAGGAATATTGGGGGCACAAGTTGCTGCAAAAGACCGACCAGCTGATACGTACCGCTTATTTTGACGAGGATGGTTCGGAAGAGAAACAGTTTGCACTGGATTATGTATGGTACATGTGGTGCGGACCGGATGCCCCTTCCTTCGATAAAGATAAGATGGCTACTTTTGAACGCTATTTTGTGGCCGACACAACATTGCATAAAGAGACGAAAGGACATTACTATACCCTACGCAATGAGGCAGCGGTGTGTGACCGCATTCTTGAAGAGTTCGGTGTGAGGCCGGGATCACACTCGCATATCATCAACGGGCATGTGCCGGTAAAGACCATTAAGGGCGAAAAACCTATCAAAGCGGATGGTAAGCTGCTGGTGATTGACGGTGGTTTCTCAAAAGCCTATCAGCCGGAAACGGGAATTGCGGGATATACGCTGGTATATCATTCCCACGGCTTACAGCTGGTACAGCATGAACCGTTTCAAAGTCGTCAGAAAGCTATTGAAGAAGGGCAGGACATAAAGTCTACAACACTGGTTGTCGAATTCAATTCGCAGCGTATGATGGTAAAGGATACGGACAAGGGGAGTGAACTTGTTACGCAGATTCAGGATTTGATGAAGTTGCTGGTGGCATATAGGACGGGGCTGATTAAGGAGAAACAATAATTGGGGGATTAAGGATGAGGGCTTGCTGTTCATCGTTTACCCCTAATCCTTATCCCTTTATCCCTATCTCTTATAATTTCAGTATCGTTGCCCCGCCCTCCACAATGATGCCTTTGTCATAGGTTTTCCCTTGGGTGTAGTAGCGGCTGCCGCCATAACCGCCAGTGAGGAATAAGCCAAAGCGGTCGGTCAGGTGGTATTCTAGATTGACACGTGCTTGGAGGGCATAGAGACGTGCCGGAATGCCGTAGTTTTTGTTTTTGAAGGTTTCTATATGTTGGTATCCCAAATCTCCGCTGATGAACAGCTGTTTGTAGAGCGGTAATTCAAGACCGGCACGGTAGAAGAGGGCAGCGGAAAACTTGTCGCCAAAATCCAGATAATGGGTACCGCCACCGAGGATGGTATAGAAGAGCCGGTTCTTGAAACGGGTACCCACATTCAGCTTGGTGGCATTACCACCAAACAACATCAGTTGAACTTTCGTTTGGGGATTGGCATTGACTAATCCCAATTGGAAACCGTCTAATTTTTCTTTGTAGTAGTTGAATAGCCCTATTTGAAGCCCTTGGGCACGTATAGCCATATTGGCAGCACCTATTTGTAATCCTTGGGCTGTACCTCCCACCACATTGCCCAAGCCGGAAACCTGAACCCCGGTCATATCTCCGGCAGTGATGTTGGCAAAGGCGGACATTTGCATGCCATTCAAGTCTTCACCGACTACACTTAGCAGGCCGGCTCCTGAAAAACCCTTGAAATTTCTGCCGGAAATATTGGCGAGTCCGGCAAAGTGTATACCGGAAGCACCTTCTCCGCTGATATTCAACAAGCCGCCTATGGAGGCACCGCGATTATAGTCCCCACTGATGTTTGCCAGACCGGAAATGATGACGCCTTGCGCATGATTTCCGGTGATACCTACCAGTCCCGAAACGGATACTCCGATAAGGTTGTTGCCATTGATGTTGGTAATTCCCGCTATCTGTATGCCTCGCATGCTTCCCCCCACCATATTTGACAGACCTGCCATCTGCATACCGTTTACATTTCTGCCGGTTACACTACCAAGAATATTCATGCCGAGGCCATTCAGACGGTTCATGGAGGAAAACACACCAAGATTGAAGCAGGTGCTTCCTACGGTATCAGTCCGCTGTGTAGAGATGTTTTTCCATAGGGAGATATTGATACCTACCGGACTATGGTCTGTTCGTGAAGAGTGTTGTTTTCGGAAAGTATTTTCAGAGGATTTTTGAATTGTGTCCGGCTGTACGCTGCCCGGATTATGTTCTTGGGCAAGAGTTGTCCCTGCAAAAAGCAGAGACATAAGGAGGAGTGAAAGGTTTCGTTTCATACTTTTTTATATTTCGTCCGGCCAGGGAGCTGGTTGGCGGGTGGCACGCAACAGAGGGCGCTGCGCATTCACAGACCGGAGGTAATTACTTAGTTTTCGTGATAACTCTTTGACAACTTCAGGCTTTTCTTGGGCCATATCATGCTTCTCACTGATGTCAGCGGGGATGTTGAAAAGTTCTCGTCTACCGTCACCGAAATAGTACACCAGTTTCCACTCGCCCGAACGGATGGAGCAAGTGGCTCCAATGCCCGGACCGGAAGGCCCCCAACTATTGGGATAATGCCAGTAGATATCACGCTTTTTCATTTCACCTTTTCCGGTGAGCAGCGGCATAAAACTGATACCGTCGCGTTGTTGTACAGTTGTATAGTTGTCGACGCCTGCCATCTCAAGGATGGTGGGGAAAAAGTCCTCTATCATAAGATAATGGTCGCATTGGGTTTGGGGAGCCACGATGCCCGGCCAGCGGACAATCATCGGTTCACGTATGCCTCCTTCGTAGGCAGAGCCTTTGCCGCTGTTGAGCGGATAGTTCTGGACATGTAGTTGTCCGGTACGAGTGTGGGCCGCCAAGCCGCCATTGTCGGACATGAAGATGAGGATAGTGTTTTCCGTCAGGTTGTTTTTGTCCAGATAGTCCATGATGTCTCCCAGGCTTTTGTCCATGCCCTCAATGAGAGTGGCGTAGGCAGCTTCTACCGGAGAAAGGCCTTTGTCCAGATATTTCTGGTAAAAACGCATGTCAGGTTGTATAGGGGTATGGATGGCATAGTGTGCCATGTATAGAAAGAACGGCTTGTCAGTCTGCTGTGCATTATCCAGTGCCTTCATGGCCTCTATGGTAAGGGCTTCACTTAGGAAAGTGTCGGTACCATAATATTTTTCCAGACCGGGTACGGCAGCTAGGGGGCTTCTACCGTCTGTTCTATTGCCGAAATTCTCCTGGCCATAGTAACTGGCAGGTGAACCGGCGGCATGTCCGGCTATGTTCACTTCAAAGCCCATTTTCAACGGGTCGGCTCCGGGAGTGCCTTCAGCACCGAAGTGGGCTTTTCCGCAATGAATGGTATGATAGCCGTGGGCTTTGAGCACTTCGGCCAGGGAGGTGACTTGTGTAGTCCGTTCCACGCCCGGTTCTTGACAAATGCCGTTAACGTTCCATTCCGGATAAATCATGACCGAGTCCGGTTGTTCATGGGTAGTGTTCTTACGGAGAGTCCAACTGGTAACTCGATGCCTGGCAGCATTCATTCCCGTAAAAAGGCTGACACGCGTAGGTGAACTGATGCTGCATGCATAGGCCTGCGTAAACATTTTGCCTTGTGTGGCCATTCGTTCCATGTTAGGAGTATGGTACGTATCGTTGTACTTGGTACGCTGTGTCCAAAAGGAGAGGGAGGTGTCTTGCCATCCCATGTCGTCCACTAGGAACAGAATGATGTTCGGTTGCTCTTTTGGAGCAGGTACAACATCCCCAGACGGCATGCCATACGCTTCTCCCGCCATGCCGCATATTGGAAGCATGGCGGATAATAATAATTCGTTTCCCATTTGGATAATAATTTAGAAAGGGTTAGATAGCTTGTTGTTCAATGCCTTTTTACGTTATTCTTTGGCCTCCTGATACAAGAAGCGCTTGATAGATTTTTTCGGCGTTTTTTCAAATTCTTCAGGATAGATTTTCATCTTGAATATCTGGCTGTATGCGGGCAGTTCTGCATTCAGTGCCACACGGTTTTCCTCCATGACGCGTTCGATGTCGTCATTGTTCAGCCCATGGGCAAAGGCATCATCGAAGTCGGGGTAAACCAGACCTACCAGTTTCTCATTCTGCTGCACGATGATGCTTTCGGCTACATACGGCATATTGTTCAGTTTGTCTTCTATCTCTTCCGGGTAGATATTCTGACCGCTCGGACCAAGGAGCATGTTCTTGCTGCGTCCCTTGATGGTTATGTTGCCTTCAGCATCCATTAGGGCAAGGTCTCCGGTGTGCAGCCAGCCGTCTTTGTCAAGTACCTGCATGGTGGCTTCTTCGTTCTTGTAGTAACCCAACATTACATTGTGGCCACGGCAGACGATTTCTCCCGGAATATTTTCGGGGTCGGGTGAGAGAATTTTCACTTCCATGCGCGGTGCGGCCTTTCCGCAGGAACCGGATTTGAAGCGAGTCCAATCCTCGTAACAGATGATGGGACCACATTCCGTCATTCCATAGCCTACCGTATAGGGGAAATCTATCATCTTTAGGAACTGCTCCACTTCCTGGTTGAAGGCAGCTCCTCCTACAATTATTTCTGCAAAGTTACCGCCAAAGGCCTGTATCATTTGTTCACGTACGGTCGCTTTTATCTTGTCGTTAATGATGGGTACTTTAAGTAACAATTTCATGGCAGGAGTTTCCAGCTTGGGCAGTACACTCTTCTTTATAATCTTTTCGATAATGAGCGGGACAGCCACAATCAGGTTAGGCCTCACTTCGGTGAAAGCTTGGAAAATAATTTTTGGGCTGGGCATGCGGGTGAGGAAGAAGATGTGGCAACCTACGGCGAATTCATACAGAAACTCGAATGCAAGTCCGTACATGTGCGCCATTGGCAACATGGAGACAATCTTGTCACCGGATTTTAGCGGCAATACTTCGAAAGCGAAAGTGGTATTTGACCACAAGCTGCGGTAGGGTAGCATCACTCCTTTGGAATAACTAGTGGTGCCGGATGTATAGTTGATGACTGCCAGTTCGTCGGGCTGGTCCTTGTGGTAACCGACATGTTCCTTGCGGAAGTTCTTGGGGTATTTCCTGCCGAACATCTCGTTGAGATGTTCTCGGGCATAGTCCAACTTTTCGCTACGGGAGACAAGGATGTAGAAGTCTGTCATCATCATGATACCCTCCAGTAGCGGCATGGCACTTTCATTGAGGTTCTCCCAAACCTGATCGCCTACAAAAAGCAGTTTGGCTTCGGAATGGTTCACGATGTTGTGTATATTGTCTGCCTTGAATTCGTGAAGGATGGGGACGATTACCGCACCGTAGGTCAATGTTGCGAGGAACGTTACCCCCCAGTGGGAACTGTTGCGGCCACAAACGGCAATCTTATCGCCTTTCTTGATGCCGCTTGCCTCAAAAATAATATGCAACTTTTCTATTTTCCGGGCTACGTCCTTATATTGCAGGGTTGCTCCCTTGTAATCGGTCAGAGCATCTAAATCCCAATTTTTCTTTATGCTATTCTCTATATAAGTGATAAAACTTTGTTCCATGATATTAATTGCACATTTAGTTGAAGATTGTGCAAATATAAGAGTTTATATATAGAAAGCAAATTTTTATAAGGAAAATAGCTCTTTATGCACACGGCTTTTTCATTTGCAGAAGTTAGAGAGAGTTGTTACTTCGCTCTGTTAGTAGTTAAAGGACTGGACTGGGATAAACACACCGGATTTTTTGTTTGTATCTGCTATGGAATGAGATAAACGGCCTTTTTACCGAGTTATTTAGATTCAGGAGGCCGTGATATGGCAAGTCCGTTGAATTGTCTGAATTTTTGTAAAAGAATCTCCATGCGTTTAAAAAGGGGATTTATGAGTTTTCTTAGAAAAAAGGCGAAGGGATAATCATCCCTTCAAATACCAGTTGTACATACGTTGTACGCCTTCTTCAATGTCAATCTTATGATGCCAGCCCAATGCATGTAGTTTGCCGGGATCAGTCAGTTTGCGCATGGTTCCATCTGGTTTGGAGGTATCGAAAGCCAAACGGCCTTGATAGCCTACGGTGTTTACAATCAGCTCTGCCAATTGGCGGATGGTGATTTCTTTTCCCGTACCAATATTGATGTGGCAGTTGCGGATTTCCTTGTCGTCCGGTTTGAAGGTATCCTTGAAGTTGACGTGCTCCATGACGAAGACGCTGGCATCTGCCATCTCCTCGCTCCAGAGGAATTCGCGCAAGGGGGTGCCAGTACCCCATAATTTCACTTCTTCTTCGCTGATGCCGTATTTCTGGAGAATATTCAGAATGTCCTCTTTGCTGCTGTCGCCGTTGATGCCTTCCACCGGACGCAAGTTCATGTCGTGGCGTACGGCATCCCAGTCACCTTGTTTCAGGTGGTGGGCAAGGTGTATCTTGCGTATCATGGCGGGGAGTACGTGGCTGCGTTCCAGGTCGAAATTGTCGTTGGGGCCATAAAGGTTGGTGGGCATCACGGCAATGTAGTTCGTACTGTACTGAAGATTGAAGCTTTCGCACATTTTCAGTCCGGCTATTTTGGCAATGGCATAGGGCTCGTTGGTGTATTCCAGCGGAGAGGTGAGGAGTGCGTCTTCCTTCATCGGCTGTTCGGTGTCACGGGGATAGATGCAGGTACTACCCAGAAAGAGGAGCTTTTTCACTTCGTGACGGAAACTTTCGCCGATGACATTCTGCTGTATCTGCAGGTTCTTGTAGATAAAATCGGCACGATAGATATTGTTGGCCATGATGCCGCCCACAAAGGCGGCGGCAAGGAATACATATTCAGGCTGCTCCTCGTCGAAGAAACGGCGTACGGCAACTCCGTCGAGCAAATCGAGCTCTTTGTGGGTCTTGCCGACGAGGTTGGTATATCCTTTCTCCTGAAGATTCTTCCAGATGGCAGAACCTACCAACCCCTGGTGGCCTGCTACATATATTTTGGCATTTTTGTCTAACATTGTTATCTGAAAATTTGTTTGGCCATTCAAAGCTCTTTGCTTCTTAAATACAACTTTTTCACGAATTTCATGTCGTGCTCTACCATGATGCGTACCAACTCTTCAAAACTGGTCTGCTTCGGGTTCCATCCTAGCAATGTTCTTGCTTTGGTGGGGTCTCCCAGTAACTGTTCCACTTCGGCAGGCCGGAAATATTTTGGGTCGACTTCCACGAGGACTTTGCCGGTCTGTGTGTCGATACCTTTCTCGTTCACTCCCTGCTCTTCCCAGCGTAGAGTGATGCCTGCCTCCCGGAATGCAAGCGTCGCAAATTCGCGTACGGTGTGCATCTCTCCGGTGGCAATGACGAAGTCTTCGGGAGTGTCGTGCTGTAGGATGAGCCACATGCACTCTATGTAGTCTTTGGCATACCCCCAGTCGCGCCGGGCATCCAGATTGCCTAAATACAGCTTGTCTTGAAGACCTTGAGCGATGCGGGCGGCCGCCAGTGTGATTTTTCTTGTCACGAAGGTTTCACCGCGACGTTCGCTCTCGTGGTTGAAGAGTATGCCGTTTACGGCAAACATGCCATAGCTTTCGCGATAGTTTTTTGTAATCCAAAAGCCATACTGTTTGGCTACGCCATAGGGGCTGCGGGGATAGAACGGGGTCGTTTCGCTTTGCGGCACTTCCTGCACTTTCCCAAAGAGCTCGGAAGTGGAGGCCTGGTAGATGCGTGTCTTCTTCTCCATACCGAGGATGCGTACGGCTTCGAGCATGCGCAAGGTACCTACAGCATCGGTTTCGGCGGTATATTCGGGCACGTCGAAGGATACTTTGACATGGCTTTGGGCGGCAAGATTATATATTTCGTCCGGTTGCACACTCTGGATGATGCGAATCAGAGAACTGGAGTCCGTCATGTCTCCATAGTGCAGATTGATGGTACGTTTCTGTTTCATGTCGCGTACCCATTCATCGAAGTAGAGGTGCTCAATGCGGCCGGTGTTGAAGGAGGAAGAGCGACGCAGGATACCGTGCACTTCATATCCTTTCTGTAGGAGGAATTCGGCAAGGAACGAACCGTCCTGCCCGGTAATGCCGGAGATAAGAGCTTTCTTCATAATGTATGCTTTTTGTTATTATGTCTTTTCAGACTGCAATATTCGCTATTTTTCACGAGATGGCAAAATATAAACTATTTCTTTCCCATCACTTTGTCGATAATCAATGCAATTGCTCCGTCGCCTGTAACATTGCAGGCTGTGCCGAAGCTGTCCATCGCTATGTATAGCGCAATCATCAGTGCTTGTGCCGACTCGTCAAAGCCCAGCATGGATTGCAGAATGCCCAGTGATGCCATGATGGCACCTCCCGGTACTCCCGGAGCGGCCACCATAGTGATGCCCAGCATGAAGATGAAGCCTGCAAATAGAGAGAAATCATGGGGCATGCCTTGCATTATCATCAGTGCCAGGGCACATGCCACAATCTTCAATGTACTACCCGACAAATGGATTGTGGCGCAAAGTGGGATGACGAATCCGGCGATGTCGGCAGAGGCACCGTTTTTCCGGGTCTGCTCCAGCGTTACGGGGATAGTGGCGGCACTGGATTGAGTGCCCAGCGCCATGAAGTAGGCAGGCATCATCCGTCCCAATAGCTTGAGAGGGTTTTTGTGGACAAACAGTGCCGCAATGCTATATTGGAATATCAGGAGGAAGATGTGAAGCAGGAAGATTACACCGATTATCTTAATAAATACCATCAGGATACCGAATACTTGCCCGTTGTGTGTCATGTTGAGGAAAATACCGAAAATATAGATGGGAAGCAGTGGTAATATCACTGCACTGATTGTGCGGATGATAATTTCTCGAAAATCGCGCGCCGCATTTTTCAGCACCTCACTTTTCAGTTGTGCCAAGCCCAGTCCCAGCGTGAAGGCAAGTACGAGTGCGGTCATTACATTCATCAACGGTGGGATGCCCACTGAAAAATAGGGAAGGATACCTTGCGACTCGCTGATTTTTTCCAACGGCACTCCGGGGGCTATCAGGGAAGGGAATACTGTCATGCCGGTGAAGTAGGAGAGAAAACCGGAGAACAAGGTGGCTCCGTAAGCGATGAGCGCCGTAATCACCAGCATCCGCCCGGCCCCTTTGCCGATGTCGGCAATGGCAATCGTGACCAGTCCCACAATGATGAGGGGAATGCAGAAGTTCAGGAATTCACTGAAAATAGCATTGAATGTTACGAACAACCGCACCAGCGAAGCGGGTAGGAAATTTCCAAAAAGTATACCTGAAATAATGGCAATGATGATGCGTGGCAATAGTCCGATGTGGAAGTTCTTCATAGGCATTGGTTTTCTGTCTGGTTGAAAAATAGGCTTTCGCTGGCAAAAGTACTATTTTATTTTCGTAATTCATACGAACAAATGCTATTAGCATTTTGTTTCCATGGAAAAATAGAATTTGCATCAATATGGAGAATCTAAATAAAACAGACATTGGACTTGTCGGTCTAGCCGTGATGGGAGAGAATTTGGCTCTCAATATGGCAGATAGGGGATGGAATGTTTCGGTATATAATCGTACGGTTCCGGGAGTGGAAGAAGGAGTAGTGGTACGCTTTGTGAACGGCCGCGCCAAAGGGAAAAGCATTGAAGGCTATAAAGACATAGCCGAATTCGTAACTTCCATTGCCACACCTCGCAAAATAATGATGATGGTTCGTGCCGGCAGTGCAGTGGATGAGCTGATGGAACAGCTGTTTCCCCATTTGTCCGAAGGGGATATCCTGATTGACGGTGGTAATTCCAATTATGAGGACACTAATCGGCGTGTGGCATTGGCCGAAAAGAAAGGCTTCCGTTTTGTGGGAACCGGAGTTTCCGGTGGAGAGGAAGGAGCGCTGAACGGCGCTTCTATCATGCCTGGAGGCTCTGAAAGTGCCTGGCCTGAGGTGAAACCTATCTTGCAGAGTATTGCGGCAAAAGCATCTGACGGTACTCCGTGTTGCCAGTGGATTGGTCCTGCCGGTTCGGGTCATTTTGTCAAGATGATACATAACGGTATCGAATATGGAGATATGCAGCTCATTGCCGAAGCTTATTGGGTGATGAAGAATCTGCTGGGGTTGGACAATGGACAGATGGCGGAAATCTTTGCTGATTGGAATGAGGGTAAGTTGCGTAGCTATCTCATTGAAATTACTGCCAATATACTGCGTCATAAGGACAAATCGGGAGGTTACTTGATAGACAAGATATTGGATACCGCCGGACAGAAAGGTACGGGTAAGTGGTCTGTCATTAATGCAATGGAGCTGGGCATGCCGTTGGGGCTGATTGCTACGGCTGTGTTCGAACGTAGTTTGTCGGTACAGAAAGGTCTGCGCGAAACGGCTTCCAAGCAATTTGTATGCCGACGCTCGCAGGCGGTGTACAACAAGTCGGAGATGGTGAAGGATATCTATTCCGCACTCTATGCTTCCAAATTAGTGTCATACGCCCAAGGATTCGCTGTGTTGCAGCGTGCCTCCGATGCTTTTGCCTGGAACCTCGATTTGGCATCCATCGCCCGCATGTGGCGGGGGGGCTGCATCATCCGTAGCATTTTCCTGAACGACATAGCCACGGCTTTCGAGGCTAAAGATAAGCCTAAACATCTGCTGTTGGCACCTTATTTCAAAAATGAAATGCAACAGCTGCTTTCCGGCTGGAAACATCTGGTGGCACAATCCATGAAAGAGGAACTTCCGGTGCCTGCATTTTCGTCTGCCTTGAATTATTTCTATTCCCTGGTGTCTGTCAAGTTGCCTGCCAATATGATTCAGGCGCAACGTGACTATTTTGGTGCACATACCTTTGAAAGGACAGACGAGTTGCATGGACAGTTTTTCCATGAAAATTGGACGGGACACGGAGGAGACACGAAATCGGGTACGTACAATGTGTGAGAAAGGGAAGCGGATGATGAAGAAACTAGTGATTGTTATATTCGGCGCTTCGGGCGACTTGACGAAGCGCAAACTGATGCCGGCACTCTATACTTTATATAATGGCGGGCGGTTGCCGGAAGGATTCTCCATTCTGGGGATAGGGCGTACCGAGTATACGGATGCCTGCTACCAAGAATATATAATGAGTGAATTGGGTAAGTTCGTAGCTTCCAAAGAGCAGGTGGAAGATAGAATGAAGGATTTTTGCAGTCATCTGCATTATTTGGCATTAGATCCTGCCCAGGTCGAAGGCTATCATCTGCTGGATGGACGCTTACAGGAGTTTACCGGTGAGAAGAAGCCGGATAACCTGCTGTTTTATCTGGCTACTCCACCTTCCTTGTACGGTGTCATTCCCTTGCATTTGAAGGCTGCCGGTCTAAACCGTCCTGATACACGTATCATTGTTGAAAAGCCGTTCGGTTACGATTTGGAGTCGGCCGGAAAGCTGAATCGTATTTATGCTTCGGTTTTCAAGGAACATCAGATTTATCGTATCGACCATTTTCTGGGTAAGGAAACGGCGCAGAACATTCTCGCCTTCCGTTTTGCCAACGGAATCTTCGAACCGTTATGGAACCGTAATTATATAGACTATGTGGAGATTACAGCCGTAGAGAATCTGGGTATCGAAGGACGGGGCGGATTTTATGAAGGTGCCGGAGCCTTGCGTGATATGGTGCAAAACCATCTCATACAGCTTGTGGCACTTACTGCATTGGAGCCGCCTGCCATTTTCAATGCAGATAATTTCCGCAACGAGGTGGTGAAGGTCTATGAGTCATTGGCTCCCTTGACAGAGGAGGATTTGGAGGAACACATTGTCCGTGGACAATATACGGCTTCGGGCTCGAAAGCCGGGTATAGAGAAGAGAAGAACGTGGCACCCAATTCGCGTACCGAAACGTATATTGCCATGAAAATCGATATCGACAATTGGCGGTGGAAGGGGGTTCCTTTCTATATCCGTACCGGCAAACAGATGCCGACAAAGGTGACTGAAATTGTTGTACATTTTCGTGAGACGCCTCATCAGATGTTCCATTGCGAGGGTGGACACTGTCCTCGTGCGAATAAGCTGATTCTGCGCCTGCAACCCAATGAAGGCATTGTATTGAAATTCGGCATGAAGACTCCCGGACCCGGATTTGACGTGAAGCAGGTGATGATGGACTTCAGTTATGACCAGTTGGGCGGGCTGCCTACTGGTGATGCCTATGCCCGTCTGATAGAGGACTGCATACAAGGTGACCCTACACTCTTTACCCGCAGCGACGCGGTAGAGGCTTCATGGCGCTTTTTCGATTCCGTGTTGCGTTATTGGAAAGAGCATACGGATGCTCCTTTATATGGGTATCCCGCAGGTACTTGGGGACCTTTGGAGAGTGAAGAGATGATGCGCGAACATGGTGCTGAGTGGACTAATCCGTGTAAGAATTTGACTAATACTGATGAATATTGCGAGTTATGAAAAGTTATGTTTGTCATTCGGCTACAGCTACGGCACATGCGTTGATTGAACATTTGATTGCGATGATGGAGCGTGAGCCGGAAAAGACCTTTTATTTTGCATTCAGCGGGGGAACTACTCCTTCGCTGATGTTTAGCATTTGGGCTAACGAGTACAAGGAGGCGACTCCTTGGATGCGGATGCGGATTTACTGGGTGGATGAACGGTGTGTACAGGCAGAGGATTATGAGAGCAATTATGGTACCATGCGCCGTTTGCTGTTGGAGGAAGTGGGCATGCCCGATGAATACGTTCACCCTATTTATGGAGTGAACTGCCCGGAGATTGAGGCAAAGAACTATTCGACACTGGTTTGCCGTACGGTTCCGCTTTTGGGCGGATTCCCTGCTTTCGATGTCGTTTTGCTCGGTGCAGGAGATGACGGGCATACTTCCTCTATCTTTCCGGGCCAGGAGTATCTGCTTTCTTCCTTTCATCCTTATGAGGTGAGTGTCAATCCCTATAATGGGCAGAAACGCATAGCCATGACCGGCTGCCTTTTGTTTGCTGCGAAGCATCTTATTTTCTTTATTACCGGTAAGAATAAGGCGGATGTAGTCCGCAATATTCTTGATTCCGGGGATGCCACCGGTCCGGCAGCTTATGTGGCCCATCATGCCGAGCGTGTGGAATTGTTTCTCGATGTCTGGGCCAATGGGGGGAGATTGTCCGACAATCAAATTTTGCAACCTGCTGCGAAATGATGGAAATCTGCTTTTCTTGTAGGTGCCCGATACACCTAAAATAAAAGCACTTCCAACGTTCGCTTACGGAGGAAGTGCTTCACACAAAAACTAAACTAGACTTAACTAAACTATTCTATTGGGGGAGTTTCACAACTCCTATCTGTTCGGTGCAAAGATAAAAAAACATATTTTAATATGCAAAAGGATTCTATGATAAATCGACGTTTTTCCTGATTTTATCGATAGATTGGTCGATTTTTCTAGCTTCTTCGGTCTAAAAAATCCTGAAAAGCTTGTTTGTAGCTGTCACTTACCGGGATATAATTCTTCCCGAATACGATGCGACCACGGTCTATGATGCGTATTTTTTCCTTTTGGACAATGTAGGAACGGTGGACGCGCATGAAACGCGAGGCAGGCAGGAGTTCCTCCATTGCCTTCATGCTCATTAAAGACAAGACAGGCTTGGGAGAGTCCTCCTCGTAGATTTTAAGATAGTCTTTCAACCCCTCTATGTACAGAATTCTACTCAGTTCGATTTGCACCAGCTTATACTCGCTCTTTACGAAGATGCTCCGAATCTCTTCCTTCGGCTGTTGCAGCAATTCGAACCATTGCACAGCCTTGTGGGCAGCTTGCAGAAAGTCAACGTAGGAGATGGGTTTCAGCAAGTAGTCCAGCGCATTGACCTTGTAGCCGTCTATGGCATATTGGTCGAAGGCGGTGGTGAAAACAATGCGGGTATTGAAATCGACCATCTTTGAAAATTCGAGTCCGTTCAGTTCGGGCATCTGGATGTCGAGGAAAAGCAGGTCGACGTGCTTTTCGGGCAATTCCTTGATGGCTTGCACGGCACTGGAATATTTACCGGCCAACTCCAGAAACGGGGTCTTGTTGACGTAGCTTTCCAGAAGCCCCAAAGCAAGAGGTTCGTCGTCTACAATGGCACACTTCAGATTCATATTTTTATAATTAAAATCGATTTATACTCTTTCATGTCTTCGCTCACTTCCTGCTGCCAGCCGTAATGACCGGGATAGGTCAGTTCCAGACGCTTGCGTACCTGTTCCAGACCGATGCCGCTTCCGCTTTTGTCTGCCATGCTTTTGGGATGGTAGCTGTTGGTTATTTCGCAGCATATCTCTCCGGGACTTTCACTGAAGTGGATGCGGATATAGCTGGGCTCGGTAGGGGAGATGCCATGCTTGAAGGCATTCTCTATTAGAGAGATGAAGATGAGCGGAGCTATTTCCGTACGACTGTCCGGCCGGATGTCTATCTTTGTTTCCACAGTGACGTTGGAGGAGAGACGGATGCGCATCAGTTCGATGTAGTTGCGGATAAAGTCCATCTCCTTGTTCAGGGTGACGAAGCTCTGCTGGTTGTCGTACAGCACATGGCGCAGCAACCGACTCAGTTCCTGGACAGCGGTTTGTGCCTTGTCGGCATCGAAGGCGATGAGGGCGTAGATGTTGTTCAGTGTGTTGAGCAGGAAATGCGGGTTGAGTTGGTTGCGCAGGTTTTTCAGCTCGGCTTCCGTGCGGCTTTTCTCGGCTTCCCGGCGGGCAGCGTCCATCTGTACCCAGCGTCCGCTCATCTTGATGGCGGCACTTAGCCCTATGGTCAGTATCATGGAGAAGGCATCGCGCAGGATGAATATCCATTTGGGAGGTCCTATGCGTTTGCTGCCTTTATCATCGTGGGCGTGTGCCTGAAACATGTATTCTTGCCATAGGTGGGCACCGGCGGTGATACAGATAATCAGCAGTGCGTTGAGCAGCAGATACTGCTTGATGCGTCCTTCGAACAAGTATCGTGGAATCAGGAAACAATAGTTTACGTAGAACACGATGAGAAAGGAGAGGGGGATGACACTGCCGTGGCGCAGATAGTCCATCCAGGTGATGTTGAATCCGCTTCGCGTCATCATCAGAAAGGGGAAACCGAATATGATTCCCCAGCCTATGATGTGTATCAGGATTTCGATGCCACAGCGGCGTGGGTTGGGAAGTTGCAGTTTCATCATGACACAAAGATAATATTTTTATATGGATATTGAAAACATCCGCAACACCTGTAGAGCTTTTCCTTGTTCGCAGGGTGCGGATATGTATTCCAAGGTTGCGGATATGTGTCCCCAGCTTGCGGATGTCTATCCCAAGGCTTGGGATAGAGATTATCTTTAGTTCCGCATAACTTTTCTTCTTGTTGGCAGAAAGTTTTTTCCTAATACATAGAAAGTTCTTTCCTAATGTCCGACAAGAGGAAGACTGGTTATTCGTAGCGTATGGCTTCTATCGGGTCGAGGTCCGCAGCCTTCTTGGCGGGATACCAACCGAAGAACACACCGGTAACGGTACATACGGCGAAGGAGAGGAATACGCTCCATGGCTGTATGAAGATGGGCCAGTGGGCAACACTTTTCACTATCCAACTGGCGCCGCAGCCTATGATGACGCCGATAATGCCTCCAGTGATGCTGATAAGAATGGCTTCGATGAGGAACTGGCTCAAGATGTCGACACCGCGTGCGCCTACACTCATGCGTAGACCGATTTCGCGCGTGCGTTCCGTCACCGATACATACATGATGTTCATGATGCCGATGCCGCCCACAACGAGCGAGATGCCGGCGATGCAGGCAAGCAACGTGGTCATCAGGTCGGTGGTGGAGTTCAGCATGGTGCTGAGTTCCTGCTGGCTGCGGATGGTGAAGTCGTCATCGTCACTCTCCTTCAGCTTGTGGTTGCGGCGTAGTATCCCGGTAATTTCGCCGGTGGCATTGTCTGTCATCTCCTCGGTAAGGGCAGAGGCGAAGATACCGCTGAGATAGGTCTGTGCCAGCAGGCGTTTCATCACGGTGCTGTAAGGGGCGAGCACGACATCGTCCTGGTCCATGCCCATGGAGTTGTAGCCTTTGGACTTCAGCACGCCCACCACGCGGAAGGGAATTTGGTTGAAGCGTATGATACGTCCTACGGGGTCTTCTCCACCGGGGAAGAGATTGTCCCGGATGGTCTTTCCGATGACGCACACCTTGGCGGAGGTCTGTATGTCGGCTTCGGTAAACATTTCGCCGTTCTCTACGCTGAGCTGTCGGATTTCGAGATAATCCGTACCGACGCCGCTCACAGAGGAGGGGTAGTTGTTGTTGCCGGCGATGAGTTGTCCGCTGGAGGAGACATTGGGACTGACGGCAGCCAGGAAGTTGGTTTCGTTGCGCAGGGCTTCGTAGTCGGTCAGCTTCAGTGTCTGCATGGCGCTGGGGTCTTGGCGGACACCGCCACGCATGTCGGCACCGGGATGAATCATAATCATGTTGGAGCCCATCTCGGAGATTTGCGCTTGGATGCTTTTCTTCGAACCTTGTCCGATGGCAAGCATCGTGATGACGGACGCCACGCCGATGATGATGCCCAGCATGGTGAGGAATGCGCGCAGCTTGTTGTTGTTCAAGGCTCGCAGGGCTATTTTGAAAAGGTTTGTTCCGTTCATTAGTCTTCCTCCTGTTTAGGTAATGCGGCCAGGGCTTCGGCTGCATTCTGAATATGGGTGTTGATTGTATCGTCCTTGATTTGCCCGTCGCGCAGCACGATGTTGCGGCTGCTGTACTGGGCTATTTCGGGATTGTGTGTCACGAAGATGATAGTACGTCCTTCGGCATGCAGCTTTTGGAACAGTACCAGAATCTCGAAAGAGGTACGGGTGTCCAGATTACCCGTGGCTTCGTCTGCCAGGATAACCGCGGGATTGTTCACCAGGGCGCGGGCGATGGCTACGCGTTGCATCTGTCCGCCGGACATCTGATTGGACTTATGCTCCAGTCGGTCTCCCAGTCCTACGGCTTGCAGGGCTTCGATGGCGCGCCTCCGCCTTTCGGAAGCCGAGACGGAGGAGTTGTACATCAGCGGTAGCTCCACATTCTCCACAGCAGTGGTTTTGGGCAGCAGGTTATAGTTTTGGAATACGAATCCGATTTTACGGTTGCGCAGTACGGCACGTTGAGGCTTGCTCATGGTGCGTACGGAGATGCCGTCCAGCAGGTATTCGCCGCTGGTGGGCGTGTCCAGGCAGCCGAGGGTATTCAGCAAAGTAGACTTTCCGGAGCCCGATGTGCCCATGATGGTGACAAACTCGCCTTCGTGGATGGTGAACGAGACGCCGCGCAGGGCATGCACGGTTTCGTCTCCCACCTGGAAGTTCCGTTTGATATTTTGAAGTTCAATGACTGCTTTGTTCATAATTCTTTTTTTATATTATTTTCCGTTCTTCTTCTTGCTTCCCGGAGGGCCGGGCATGAACGGACTCTTTTCACCGCCGGGAACTTCCCTGTTCATGTCCGGAGCACCGCTGCCGGGCAGGCTGCCGATGGTGGCTTCGGTCACCACTACGGTACCTTCGTTAATGCCGCTGATAATTTCCGTGTTGACTCCATTGGAGATACCGATTTTCACCGGATGGGCGGTAAAGGTGTTGCCTTCGCGTGTCCAGAGTTTATGTTCCCCTTCGCAGTCTTTCACGATATCATTGTCGCCGATAAGCGGTTTTTCGGGGTTGAAACGCAGGGCACGGGCGGGAGCGCACAGCACGTTTTTGCGGTCGAGGGTGAAGATGGTGACGTTGGCTGTCAGACGTGGCTTCAGTTTCAGGTCCGGGTTGTGGGCGGAGATGACTACTTCGTAGGTCACAACCGTGCTGGTGCCGGTGCTCGACGTGCTGCTTGAGCTGGCATCTCCCAGGCGGATTTGCGTGACTACTCCTTCAAACACGTCATTCGGATAGGCGTCTACGGTAAATGTGGCGCGCTGTCCTTCTTCCACACCGCCTATGTCGGCTTCATCCACATCGGCCACAACTTGCATCTGCGTCAGGTCGGCAGCGATGGTGAACAGTGTCGGCGTCTCAAATCCGGAAGCTACGGTCTGTCCGGCTTCCACGTCGCGGCTGATGACCACGCCGTCAATGGGAGAGGTGATGGTGGCATAGGAAAGGTTGCGTTCGGCCTTTGCCAGTGATGCCTGGCTGCTTTCGTAGTTGCTCTTGGCTTTCTCGTAGTTATAGACGGACTGCTCATAGTCCGTTGTGGCGATGAGCTGCTTTTCGTTCAAGGTCTTGTTGCGTTCGTAGAGTTTCTTCTGGTAGTCGTACTCGGCCTTTGCACCGTTATAGGCGGCGCGTTGCGAAGCGAGTTCGCTTTGCAGTGTCACGCGGTCCATCTCGGCAATGAGCTGGCCTTTGGTTACTACGGAATTGTAGTCTACATAAATCTTATCGATGATACCGCTCACCTGGGTACCCACTTCTACTTCCGTCACCGGTTCGATGGTTCCCGTGGCGGTTACGGATTCGGCAATCTCGCCTTTACTGACGGTGGCTGTGGCGTAGGTCACCCCGTGCTTGGCCTTTGCGCCACCAAAGAGGCATACGCCGCCGCCCACTATGACTACGGCAGCTACGGCAATGAGGATGGTTCTTTTTTTGTTCATATATATATAAGGTATTATAATTCGATTTTTTCTCCTTGGTAAAACTTCAGTAGCTGCATGTTCAGTATTGCCATGTACTTGGCCTGCAGCGTTTCCTGCTGTGCGTTGAGCAGATTACTCTTTTCCGTCAGCAGTTCTACGGTATTCTTCATGCCCAGGTTGAACTGTTCCCGGATTAGCTCATAGCTGATCTGCGTACTTTTCAGTTTCTCTGTAGCAGCGACGTAGCGTTGCTGTGCGCTGTTGGCATCGAGCCAGAGGGTTTCGACGGTTTTGTATAGTGCCTTCTGGTCATCCAGCAAGTCCAGCTCACTGGTTTGCTTCTGAATTTTGGCTTTCTCTATGGCACTTTTGGTCTGCCGGTTGCTGAAGATAGGCACGCTTACGGTGAAGCCCAGCGAGTTGTTCCAGTTCTGCTTTACCTGCTCGCTGAAGGTGAAGTCGTTGCCATTGGCATGGCTGGTTCCGATACCGGCGCTGAGGCTCAGTGTAGGCAGATAGCCTGCGCGGGCAATCTTGATGTCGAGGTCGGATGTCTGTATGTTCAGTTTGCCTGCTTCTATCTCCGGACGAAGCACGAGGGCAGAGCGATAGACATCCGTCTTGGCGGGCAGGGGTGCCAGTACGTTTTCTGTGCCCAGGGCAGGGATGTAGAGGTTCATTTCGGCTTCGCCATCCAGTTCCAGAAGCTGTTTCAGCTGTAGTTTGTAGTCTTGCAGGGTGGCTTGCGCTGTCACCAACTGGTACTTGTCGGTGCTTACCTGCGCTTCCAGTTGTGCCAGGTCGCTCTTGGCTATGCTTCCTGCTTCAAGAAGCTGGCGGGCGCGTTCGCATTCGGCCTGGCTCACTTTCAGGGTAGATTCGTTCACTTTCACGGCTTCGGTGGCGTAGAGTATCTGTACGTAGTTCTGTGCGATGCTTTCCTCGATGCTGTTTTCGCTTTGGGCCACGCTGAGCTCGGCAATGCGGCGGTTCAGTTGCTGCTGTTTGATGGTGTTGAGGCGCTTCCCGCCATTGTAGAGAGTCCAGTTGGCATCAATGCCGTAGCTACCGTTGTAGGAAGTCTTGCTCTGGCTGCTGGTGATATTGTCACCGTCGATGATGGTGTTTGTTTCGCTCTTCGGGCGATTCACGATACGCTGGTTCACACTGGCCGAAAGGTTGGGGAAGAGGGCGGCTTGGGCGGCCTTTACGTCTACCCGGGCACTTTCCGCACTGAGGCGGTTCTTACGGATGGTGATGTTTTGCCGTAAGGCATAGTCGATGCACGACTGCAAGTCCCATAGGGCGGCCAGGCTGTCGGCAGGCTGTTCGGAATTTCCGATAGTCTGCGCGGGAGTGGCGTTTTGGGCGGCCAATCCCATGCAGCTTGCCATACATAGCGCTATCACTGTCAATCTTTTTACATTCGTCATATCTTCGTTATTCTATGGTTTTACATTGGCAAATGTAGCGGAGTGGAGAAAGGATTGCAAAAGTGATAGACGTTGGGAGAATTTTTCTCGTCTAAAATCTTTTTTGTACCGATGAATGGGAGAACTCTTTTTTCTGTTCAACTTTTTACTTTTTTATTTGTTCTTTATATAAAAGTATTTTATATTTGTAATCATTATAATTTTATCGGCATGAAACAGACTGCGGTGAATATTTGGCATTTTTATTTGGAAGGTTTCCGAAGTATGACGTTAGGGCGTACTTTGTGGCTTATCATCCTTGTGAAGTTATTTATCATGTTCTTTATTCTCCGCCTTTTCTTCTTTCCACGGTTTTTGAATACTCCCGTGGTGGGCGATGACAAGGAAGGCTACGTCAGCAATGAGCTTATCCACCGGAGTCTGGGCAGTGACCTTCTACCTTCCCAATAACTCTCAGCAAATAATTTATAACTCATAACACATAACTTGATTCTTATGCTTGAACACATTGACACTTCTCTGATTGACTGGTCGAGAGCCCAATTTGCCTTGACAGCCATCTATCACTGGATTTTTGTGCCGCTGACACTTGGACTGGCGGTAATTATGGGCATCATGGAGACGGCGTACTATCGTACGGGTGACGAATTTTGGAAACGTACCGCCAAATTCTGGATGAAGATTTTCGGTATCAACTTTGCTATTGGTGTAGCAACCGGCATCATTCTGGAGTTTGAATTCGGTACGAATTGGAGTAATTACAGCTGGTTTGTGGGCGACATCTTCGGTGCGCCGCTTGCCATCGAGGGTATTTTGGCTTTCTTTATGGAAGCAACGTTTATCGCCGTCATGTTCTTCGGCTGGGATAAGGTGAGCAAGCGTTTCCACTTGGCATCTACCTGGCTCACGGGGCTGGGCGCCACGATTTCCGCCTGGTGGATTCTGGTTGCCAATGCGTGGATGCAGAACCCCGTAGGCATGGAGTTCAATCCCGATACGGCACGCAACGAGATGGTGGACTTCTGGGCTGTGGCAACTTCGCCGATGGCTGTCAACAAGTTCTTCCACAGTGTGCTGTCCGGCTGGGTGCTGGCTGCCGTGTTTGTAGTAGGCGTAAGCTGCTGGTATCTGTGGAAGAAGCGTGAAAAGGAATTTGCGCTGGCAAGTGTAAAGATTGCCGCATGGGTAGGGCTGTGTGCCGCTGTGCTCTCTGCCTGGACGGGTGATGGCTCGGGCTATCAGGTGGCGCAAAAGCAGCCGATGAAGCTTGCCGCCATGGAAGGGTATTATGAAGGAGAGCAGGGTGCGGGGCTGGTAGCCTTCGGTCTGCTGAATCCTGCCAAGCAGACGCCGCAGGACGGAGTAGATCCCTTCCTTTTCCGTGTGGAAATCCCTAAGATGCTGTCGCTGCTTGCCGAACGGAAGATGGATGCTTTTGTTCCCGGCATCAATGACTTGCTGAAAGGCGGATATCCGTTGAGGGACGGTACCATAGCGCTTTCGGCAGAAGAGAAAATAGAAAAAGGAAAAACGGCCATCGGTGCGTTTGCCGCCTATCGTGCAGCAAAGGCGGCGGGCAATGATGCGGATGCAGAGGTGGCTGCCAAAGTGCTGAAAGATAATGTAGCCTATTTCGGTTACGGCTATATCAAGGATGCGAACGAGCTGGTGCCCAATGTGCCTCTTACGTTCTACATGTTCCGTGTGATGGTGATGTTGGGGGGATATTTCATCCTCTTCTTTATCGTGGTGCTGTTCCTGGCCTATAAGAAAGACTTGTCGCAGATGCCGTGGATGCATTGGGTGGCTATGCTCACCATTCCGTTGGGCTATCTGGCTGGACAAGCCGGATGGGTGGTTGCCGAGTGCGGTCGTCAGCCGTGGGCCATCCAAGACATGCTGCCTACGAGTGCGGCTATCTCTAAGCTGGACGTAGGCTCCGTGCAGACCACGTTCTTTATCTTCCTTGTGCTTTTCACTGTCATGCTGATTGCCGAGGTGGGAATTATGCTGAAGGCTATTCGCAAAGGTCCGGAAACCGAAACGCACACACCGTCACATAACTCATAACTTATAACTCATAACTCACAATGAATGCTTATATATTTCTTCAACACTATTGGTGGTTTGTAGTCTCCTTGCTGGGAGCACTGCTGGTATTCCTGCTGTTTGTGCAGGGAGGTAATTCGCTTCTGTTCTGTCTGGGGAAGACGGAGGAGCAGAAGAAGATGATGATTAATTCTACGGGACGGAAGTGGGAGTTCACATTTACAACGCTTGTCACGTTTGGAGGTGCGTTCTTTGCTTCGTTTCCGTTGTTCTATAGCACTAGTTTCGGAGGGGCCTATTGGTTGTGGATGATTATTCTGTTCAGCTTTGTGTTGCAGGCTGTCAGCTACGAGTTCCAGTCGAAAGCGGGAAATCTGTTGGGCAAGACAACGTATCGCACGTTCCTGGTGATAAACGGAGTGGTAGGTCCGGTATTGCTGGGTGGGGCAGTGTCCACGTTCTTCACGGGGGCCGAATTTTGCATTAATAAAGGGAATATGGCAGATACGTTGATGCCGGTCATCAGTCAGTGGGCCAATGCAGGACACGGGCTGGATGCGTTGCTCAACCCATGGAATGTGGTGCTCGGGTTGGCTGTATTCTTCCTGGCACGCATCTTGGGAGCGCTTTATTTTATTAATAATATCAATGAGGATGATTTGGTGAGACGTTGTCGCCGGGCACTCTGGGGAAATACGGCATTGTTTCTGTTATTCTTCCTGGCCTTCGTCATTCGTACGCTGGTGGCCGACGGCTATGCTGTACGTCCGGAAACGGGAGAGGTGTTTATGGAACCTTACAAGTATCTGACGAACTTCCTGCAGATGCCGGTAGTGCTGCTTGTATTTCTTGTTGGTGTGGTGGCTGTGCTCTGGGGCATCATCCGCACGCTGTGGAAGCCGACATTCGATAAAGGTATCTGGTTTGCCGGTGCAGGGACGGTGCTTACGGTATTGGCACTGCTGCTTGTGACAGGCTATAACAATACGGCCTATTATCCTTCTACCCACGACCTGCAAAGCTCACTCACGTTGGCAAACAGTTGCTCGAGTCAGTTCACACTGAAGGTGATGGCCTATGTCTCTATCCTTGTTCCTTTCGTTCTTGCCTACATCTTCTACGCATGGCGCAGCATAGACAATCGTAAGATTGATGCGAAGGAGATGGAAGAGGGTGGACACGCATATTGATTGAAAATTGAAGTGAGAGAGACTAAGGATGCAGAACTGGGTGCCAGTTTCATCAATCGCAGAATTAGTCTTTCTCTTTTATCGTTTTTTGTATTTTTGACAATGTGATTAATGTGCCAATATGCTAATCGGCACATTAATCACATTCGCACGTTAATTAGCTGCTTCCGCATTCTTAATCATCTGTTCGCTGGCATACATGTATACTTCCACGCGTCGGTTCTGGTCGGCAGACAGACTTTCGTCGTATTCGTTGTATCCCACGCCTTCCACTTTCTTGAATTGGGCTGGAGATACACCGCAATCCTGCAAATAGTTCTCTACGGCATAGGCACGATTCTTGGAAACCTTCATGTTAGCTTCGTAAGTACCCACCTTGTCGGTATGGCCGATGATGGCAATATCCGTTGTCGGGTCTTCCTTCAGAATTTGTGCAAGTTCGCGCAGGGAAGCCTTGGCATCGTTGCTCAGTGCTGCAGAGTTGAAGCCGAACAAAATACCTGCCGCAAAGGATACTTTGACAGCCGGCAAGCCGTTGGCATCCGTTACCTGCTCCACTTGGGCACCTTCAATCTTGGCAGCTTCGGCAGCCTTTTTGTCCATTTTGTGTCCGATGGCAACACCGGCACCCGTACCTACTGCCGCGCCTACTGCCGCGCCAATGGCAGCACCCTTGCCTTTACCTATCAGTCCGCCGATAATGGCACCTGCCGCTGCGCCGGAGCCACCACCGATTATTCCACCTTTTGCTTTGTTGTTCATGGTGCCACAACTGCCCAGCAGTAATGCACTGCACAGAAACAATACTGTAATTTTCATTTTCTTCATAATTCTTTTTCTTTTAAAAGTTGACTTTATCTTTAATACTGCAAATTTATGTATATAATAACCATATTTCTCTTCCTAAAGTTCGTCAGTGCGGTTGTTTTTTTAGAGGAATGCGCATATAGTTACATCCGATGCTTACAATGGCAGGCGGTATCGTCCGTCCCAGCCCGTAGAACACACCTTGCATGGTGATTTCCATCATCATGAACATTTGCGAATAGCCGTCAATGCGGAGATAGTCTCCACCCACGCGGTAGGCATCGCTCTCAGGCACGAAGATGGAGAACACCTCGTTGCCGAACAAGATGAACAGCAACGAGCAGAGGCTGCCGAATACACCAGTCATCCATAGGGTGGTGCGCCATGCCTGCTTCACGCGTGACTTCTGTCCCGCTGCATAGTTCTGGGCGATAAATGTACTCAGCCCTGTAGAGAACCCCTGCGAAGTATTCCAAGTAATTGCCTCGATTTGTCCTCCGGTGGTGAATGCCATCAGTCTGATGTGTCCTCCCTGCTCCGAGGCGGTGCGCGAGAGGAACATGTTGACGAAGGCAAAGAGCGTGTTCAGTGTAGCTACGGGCAGGCCGAGTTTGAAGATGCGTCGGGTATATTTCTTTTTCAGCGGAACGATAAAGGAGAGCCCTCCGAACACGGCGCTTTTCCCCCGGAGCTTGTAGAGGAAGATGCCGAAGACCGTGGCTTCGGACAGCCAGGTGGCAAGTGCGGCCCCTACTGTTCCCCAGCCAAAGCCGAAGATGAACAGAGGGTCGAGGAGGATATTCATTGCCCAACCGTCCTACCCATGCCATGTCCGTCAGGCTGTAGGCCATCTGGATGAACGAGGTGGCCATGATGGGCATTGCCAGCGTGAAGAGCTGACGGTTGATGGGACCTTGTGTCAGATTCTTTGTTCCTTGCACATTGACGGGGGTTAGGTAAACAATGTATTGGCTTCTTCCACCAGTCTGCCTGCTTGCCAGACAGCGCGTATGTTCAGTTCCTTGTCCAGAATGAGGATGTCGGCATCCTTGTCTTTCTGGAGCGAGCCTTTGCGGTCGAATACGCCCATGATGCGTGCCGGAGTTTCGGAGGACATGCGCAGAGCATCGCCCAAGGGGATACCTGCTTTCACCATGGTGCGTACAAGTACGTCGCTGGTGGCGATGCTGCCTGCCAGTGCGGAACGGTCGGCAAGCTTGCAGACACCGTTGTCGATGATGTAGTGCGGGTCGCCGGACTCCTTGCTGCCGGTGGCTGCGCAGGAGAGCGCGTCGGTGACGAGGCAGGTATGCTCCACACCTTTCAGCTTGTATGCCAGGCGCAGGATGGTGGAGGGCAGATGGATGCCATCGGCAATCAGTTCGATGGTCATGCCGTCCGTCAGATAGACACTTTCCACGGTGCCTTCGTACTTGTACTCACGGCGTTTATGGAAGCCCGGCATGGCATTGTAAAAGTGTGCGGCATGAGTGAATCCGGCTTCGTAGGCTTTTTTGATACCGTCGTACTCGGCCTCGGTGTGCGAGGCGGCTACCAGTATGCCGTGGTCGTGGAGGTAGCGTGCCATCTCCAGTGCTCCGGGCAGTTCGGGGGATGCGTCCCAACGGCGGATGCAACGGGTGCTTTCGATGAGTTCGCGATATTCCTTTTCTTCAATTTCCTTCACCAGTCCGGAGAATTGGCTGCCTGCCATCTTCGGGTTAAGGTAGGGCCCTTCGATGTGCAGGCCGAGTATGGGGCTGCCGGGTTCCTGCATCAGTTGCTCGCAAAGGGCGGCTGCCTGGTGCAGCTTGTCGAAGGGGGAAGAGGAAAGGGTGGGGAAGATACTCGTGGCTCCATACTTCAGATGAGTGTGGACAGCGGTGCGGAAGGCTTCCGGGGTACATTCCGTAAAGTCGTATCCGCCACCTCCGTGAGCGTGCATACAGACGAAGCCGGGGACAATGTACATGCCTTTGGCATCTATCATCCGGGCACCGATGAGTGCGAGGTCACAGTTGGTCACTTCGAGAATCTTTCCATCGCGTATTAGGACAGAACCTTCGTTCAGCCAGCCTTGCGGGGTGAATATACGTCCGTTTATTATTTGGGTCAGCATTGCATTTATTTGATTATGAGTTATGAATATAATTTTGATATTAGTCTATTTTTTAATCATCGCCTTCTCCGTCTTCGGTGGTGGCGACGTTTCTGCTTGTACTTGCGTATCTTGGTATATACCAGCCAGATGAAGAGCATGCCGAAGACGGCGAAGATGAGCAGTACGATGCCCGTATTGAGGTTGTCGCCTTTCACACGGCTCCACATTTCGAGTACCAGTTCCGTGCGGTCGCCGAAGTCGCGTATCATGGCACAGCGCTCCACGACGCGGCGGTCGGGATATTGCACCGGGTCTATCTGCAAGTTGTTGGCTCCGGGCAGGGAACCAAAGAAATAGCTCAGGTCGGAATGCACGTTAAGCGTGGTGTCGGTTTTAGCCTCCATGATTTCCGGTGTGGCGACGGCGCTGACGTAACCGATGGCATCCATGTTGCGCAGTGCCACGGAGGGTTGGCAGAGGTAGTTGATGAAATAGCTTGCCGCCTTCACGTTGCGGGCGTAGCGGGGGATTACCCAGCCGTCGTACCAGATGTTGCTACCTTCGCGGGGAACGGTATAGTCCAGTTCCACGCCTACGGCATCGGCTTCCTCGATGGCCCAGACGGCATCACCGCTCCAGGTGAAGTTAAGCCACGCCTTGTTCTTGGTCATCATTTCCTTGCCGAAGTCGGCTTCCCAACCGGCAATGTTGGGCTTCATCTCCTTGAGGTATTCCTCGGCGAGGGCGATGGCCTGCGGAGAATTGTCGTTCATCAGTTGCTCTATGGTGACGGTACTGTCGGCAAGCTCTCCGGTGTGGGCGTAGATGATGGCGGTGCCATAAGCATCGCGGTAGCTGTCCTTCATCAGTATCTTGCTGCGGTTTTTGGGGTTCCAGAGGATGGCCCACGTACTTGCCTCTTCGGCCGTGACGAACTTCTTGTTGAAGAGGATTCCGGCCGTGCCCCACATGTAGGGAACGGCATAGTCCTGAGTCCGGCGTTCCGGCTGCGAGGTCTTGTTCAGCTCTTGCCGTATGTAGGGTGACACATTGGGGATGTAGTCTGGCGTGCTGCCGAAATTGCGGTCGATGGGCAGCAGGAGGTTTTTCTTCAGCATGCGTTCGATGATATACTCCGAGGGGCATACAACGTCGAAATCTTCGTGCCCGCGTTCAATCTTGGTGAGCATGATTTCGTTGATGTCGAACACTTGGTAGATGAGGCGGATTTCTTCACCCGTCTGCTGCTTGTACCATTCGGGGAATTCGGCGAGGACATCTTCGTCAATGTAGTCGGCCCAGTTGTATATTTTCAGTACACGGTTGCGCTCTTCTGTGGAACTTCCGCAGGAGACGAGGGAGGCTATGCTGCACAGCAGAATCAGTATGTCTATTGTCCTTTTCATTGTCTTGTTTTGAAACTCCGGGTGTCTTTTTCGTTATGTCATCAAGTGTTCTTCGTCCGTTCAGCACGTTTGTTGATTACTATCAGCAGCACCAGCACTGTCACGAAGATGATGGTGGATAAGGGGCGCAGCTCCGGTGTCAGTCCGCCTTTGCGCGCATCGGCGTAGATGTAGGTAGAGAGCGTCTCCAACCCTTGGTTGCCGATGGTGAAAATCGTCACGGCAAAGTCATCGATGGAGAGCGTGAAGGCGAGGATGAAGCCGCTTATCATGCCTGGAAATATCTCCGGAAGAATCACTTTGCGCAATGCCTGGAACGGTGTGGCGCCCAAGTCGAGTGCTGCTTCGTAGACATTCTGGTTCATCTTCTTGAGCCGGGGCATCACGCTGAGCACCACGTAGGGCGTGCAGAAGGTGATGTGTGCCAGCACCACCGTGGTGAATCCCTGCGATATACCGAAGCTGACGAATAGCAGGAACAGTGACACACCGGTGATAATGTCTGCATTCATCATTGGGATGGCATTGGCGAAGTTCATCACCTGCCGTGTGCGCGAGCGCAAGTTGAAGATGCCGATGGCGGCAATACTGCCCAGCGCCGTGCTGGCGGTGGCGGCTAGGAGCGCAATGGCGAACGTGTTCCAGATGGCGTTCATCAGCGAGTGGTGCATTCCACCCATGAACAGTGAGCTGTACAGCTTGGTGGAGAACCCCGTCCAGTTGCCCAGCACCTTGGCCTCGGTGAAGGAGAATGCCATAATTATCAGGATAGGCGAGTAGAGCAGCGCCAGCAGCAGCCACAAATAACCGCGTGTCAGAATTCGTGTCATCATATCACACCTCCGCTTTCATTCGATGCCCCGTCTTCCTCGTTGGTGAAGAGGATGGTGATGCCTATCAGCAGTAGCATGATGAGCGAGAGGGCGGCACCGTAGTTCCACATTCCGTTGTAAATATTCTCTTGTACCGTGGTGCCGAAAAGCTTGATGTTGTTCATCGTCAGCAGCTCGGCGATGGCGAAGGTGGAGACAGTGGGCATGAACACCATCACCACGCCGCTCATGATGCCCGGCATGGAGAGGGGCAGTATCACCTTGCCGAATACGCGCGTGGGGGAAGCCCCCAGGTCTTGCGCCGCCTCAATCAGGTTGTGGTCCATCTTCTGAAGTGTGTTGTAAATGGGGTATATCATGAATGGCAGGAAGTTGTAGACCATGCCGAACACCAGTGCTCCTTCGCCCAGCGGTAGGTTCAGGAAGTCGAACAACGCTACTGTGGCGAGCGTTCGTATCAAGATATTCACCCACATGGGGAGGATGAACAGCACCACCATGGTGCGCGAGGTGTTGAATTGCTTCTGGCTCAGTATATACGCTGCCGGATAGCCCAGCACGAGGCAGACCAACGTTGTGATGACGGCTATTCCGATGGAGTAGACAAAGGTGTTCATCGCCTCGGGATGTATCATGAACTTGCGGAAGTTGGCAAGCGTAAACGCTCCCCCTTCGTCCGTAAAGGCGTAGAGCACGATGAGCAGTAGCGGCACTATGACAAATACAAGCAGAAACAGCGCGTAGGGTACCGTCCAGTTGCGCCGGCGCATGAAGAAATGGGATAACTTATTGAGCACTTCCTTCCTTATTAATAGATTGAACAATCCGTATATTTTCGGGCGCTATGGTGATACCCACGCGGTCACTGTCGTCCCATACGTCATTGGTATCAACAAATATATCTTCGTCCCAGTCTGTAAACACGGTCAGGTGGTAATGGTTCCCTTTGTAGAGGATGAATTTCACTTCACCCGTCAGCCGACCGTCCTCTTCGTTGTCTTCGAGGATGACGTGCCGGAAGTCCACTTCCACCTGCACGGTGCTGCCCGGCTCGATTTCCTGCACGGGAAGGCACTCGAAGTTGCAGCCTAGGAACTCTACGTGCGTTTCGTCCACCAGCTTTCCCTCGAAAGTGTTGCAGGTGCGTTCCTTCTTCATCACGTGGATGTCGAAGGGCTTTACCAGTAGACCCACTTCGCGTCCTGCCTCAAAGGCGTGGTAGTCCTGTACCATCAGTTCGTAGCCCTCGCGCGTCTGCACCAGCATCTCGTAGTGTACGCCTTTGAAGATGCAGCTTGTCACGGTGCCCGTCAATTGTGCGGCATCAGACACGTCGAAGATGTATATGTCTTCGGGGCGGATCACCACGTCCACTTGCGTCTGGCAGCCGAAACCTTCGTCCACGCACTCGAACTCGTGTCCGCAGAAGGTGACGGCTTTATCTTTTATCATTACTCCATTCAAGATGTTGCTCTCGCCGATGAAGTCGGCTACAAAGGAATTGATGGGCTCGTTGTAGATGTCCGTCGGCACACCTATCTGCTGGATGCGACCTTCGCTCATCACGACGATAGTGTCGCTCAGGGTCAGTGCTTCTTCTTGGTCGTGGGTCACGTACACGAAGGTGATGCCCAGTTTCTGGTGCATTTCCTTCAGCTCCATCTGCATGTCTTTGCGCATCTTGAGGTCTAGGGCGGCAAGTGGTTCGTCCAGCAGCAACACTTCAGGTTCGTTGACGATGGCGCGGGCGATGGCTACACGCTGTTGCTGCCCACCGGAGAGGGAATCCACGTCGCGGTCTTCATAGTCCGTCATGCCTACCATGCGCAGGGCTTGCTTCACCTTCTTCTCGATTGTGGCGCCGGACAGCTTCTTCAGCTTCAGCCCGAAGGCAATGTTATTGAATACGTTGAGGTGGGGGAAGAGGGCGTACTTCTGGAACACGGTGTTCACCGGACGCTTATGCGGCGGTGTCTGTGTGATGTCCTTTCCGGCAATGGTTATTACTCCTTCCGAGGCTGTCTGAAAGCCTGCGATGAGGCGCAACAGTGTTGTTTTTCCGCAGCCGGACGGTCCCAGTATTGTTACAAACTCGCCCTTACGGACAGACAAATTCACATCATTCAGCACGGCCTTGTCTCCGAAGAATTTCGATACGTGCTCCACACCGATGATGCAATCGGACTTTTGCATAAGCGTCTTTTACTTTATCCAAACGAATTAAACAAATCTCAGGCTTTCAAAAAAAGCGGATGCAAAGTTACATAATTTATTGGGAATTTTTGCTTTACTCTAAAATTCATTTGAAGTTAAAATAATAAGTGGTATTTTTACTGGCAGCATTGATATGGCCGAAGTGGTATGTTTCAGTTCCTCTCCGGCACAAGAAGAAAGAGGCTGATTCCGCCAACGGGTTATGAAAGGTATAAGGATATGATAAAATGATACTATCTCATCTACAAAAAAATGCCTATATTTGCCCACAATTAAATGATTATAGAATCTAAACAAGAAAAGCATGAATTTCAAGAAACGAACAAATTCTCTTTTGGGAGCGTTACTGCTGGTGAGCAGTTTGTGGGCTCAAAACGTGTGTGTGTCTACTCCAAAAACCTCTTTGGTGCTTTCGGCTCCTGAAGGGGGGACATTGAGACACTTGTATTATGGTAACAGGCTTTCTGAAGCCGACTTGCAGAATATTGCCACGACAGAAGCGGGTCACACGGCCTATCCCGAATATGGATTGAATGCTCCTGTAGAGACTGCCCTCGCCGTGAAGCACGCCGACGGCAACATGACCCTCCAGCTTGAAGTGCTGAACGTGACTACCGAGAAGGAAGGGGATGCCGTGACGACCGTCGTGGCGCTGAAGGACAAGGTGTATCCTTTCTTCGTCAACGTCTGCTACCGTGCCTGGCAGGATGCCGATGTGATAGAATCCTGGACTGAAATCTCCCATCAGGAGAAGAAGCCGGTAGTGCTCAATCAGTTTGCCTCCGGTTATTTGCCCATCCGTCGCGGTGATGTGTGGCTGTCCCATCTTTCCGGCTCCTGGGCCAATGAGGGATTTTTGACACAGGAACCTCTTACTCCGGGCATGAAGGTTGTCAAGAACAAGGATGGTGTGCGCAATTCTCATACCGACCATGCTGAAGTGATGTTCTCCCTCGACGGTCGTCCGCAGGAGAATACGGGCAACGTGATTGGCGCAGCTCTTTGTTACAGCGGCAACTACAAGCTCCGCATTGAGACGCATGATGATGAATACCACCATTTCTTTGCCGGAATCAACGAAGAGAACTCTGCTTATTCCTTGAAGAAGGACGAGCTTTTTCGCACTCCCGAACTTGCCTTGACCTATAGCAATGAGGGACTGAGCGGCAGCAGCCGTAACTTCCACCGCTGGGCACGCCTGCACAAGTTGGCGCATGGTACCACTCCCCGCAAGATTCTCTTGAACAGTTGGGAAGGCGTGTATTTCGACATCAACCAGCAAGGTATGGACCAGATGATGGCAGACATCTCCTCTATGGGCGGCGAGTTGTTCGTGATGGATGACGGCTGGTTTGGCGATAAGTATCCCCGTAAGAACGACAGTTCGTCGCTTGGTGACTGGGTGGTAGACCGGAGCAAGCTTCCGAACGGCGTCGAAGGTCTGCTAAGTGATGCCAAGAAGCATGGTATAAAGTTCGGTATCTGGATTGAGCCGGAAATGGCGAATACCACCAGCGAACTTTACGAACAGCATCCCGACTGGGTGCTCAAGGCCTCTGAACGTGACCTCGTGTTGGGACGTGGCGGTACGCAGGTGGTGCTAGATCTCGCCAATCCTGCCGTGCAGGACTTCGTATTCGGTGTGGTTGACAATCTGATGACTTCTTATCCTGATATAGACTATATCAAATGGGATGCCAATATGGCTGTCATGAACCACGGCTCCCAATATCTGGTCAAAGACAATCAGAGCCACATGTATATAGAGTATCACCGCGGCTTTGAGAAGGTGTGCCAGCGTATCCGTGCCAAATATCCCGATCTTACCATCCAGGCGTGTGCCAGTGGTGGTGGACGTGCCAACTACGGAGTGCTGCCTTACTTTGATGAGTTCTGGGTGAGTGACAATACCGATGCCCTCCAGCGTGTTTATATGCAGTGGGGAACTTCCTATTTCTTCCCTGCCATCGCCATGGCATCGCACATCAGTGCCGCCCCCAACCATCAGACATTCCGCACCATCCCTCTGAAATACCGCATCGACGTGGCCATGAGCGGTCGTCTGGGTATGGAAATCCAGCCCAAGAACATGACGGAAGAGGAAAAGGCGCTTTGCAAAAATGCCATTGCCGAGTACAAGACCATTCGTCCTGTGGTGCAATTGGGAGACATCTACCGCCTGCTCTCTCCTTATGACAAGCAAGGTGTGGCTTCTCTGATGTACGTGGCTCCGGAGAAGGACAAGGCAGTCTTCTACTGGTGGAAGACGGAACATTTCTGTAACCAGCACCTGCCGCGTGTGAAGATGGCCGGTCTCTGTGCTGACAAGCAATACCGGGTACATGAGCTGAACCGTATAGATAATGTTCCCTTGAACTACGAAGGAAAGAGTTTCAGTGGTGCCTACCTCATGGCAAACGGGCTGGAGATTCCCTACAACCATAAGGTGGACTATCACAAGCAGAACGACTATTCGAGCCGTGTGCTTTATCTGGAAGAGGTGAAGTGACATAAGCAAAGGTGAGGTTGGGCCGTGCAGAGGTGAACTTGAGCGGCGTAAAGGTGAGGTTTATGGGTACAGTTGGTACAGTGGGTACAGCGTCTCTTCTATCTCACACACGCATGTATATAAGTAATGTACGCGAGCGCATGTGTGTGAAGCAGAAGAGACGCTGTACCCACTGTACCAACTGTACCACTGCTTAAAATGTGAACAATATTAAAACTGAAAGTTGAATTAGTAGAACATTGGTCTATTGCCACGGAAGGTCTTCATACGGAAATCACAGTGAGTCGGTGGGCTTTAAGTAAGCGACAACCACACCTTGAGCAATTATCTGCAATTACCCAGCCACTCCTGGTGTTGTTTTATCTTTTCTTTATCACACTATTCACCACCCGTACAGAGGAAACCAGTTTGTTGGTAGAAGTAAATACATCCACATTCCATATATGGGATGAGCGTCCTTTGTGCAGGATAGTGCCTACCGCTCTTACGGAATCTCCTTCGTGTGCAGAAGAAATATGATTTCCGCTGACTTGCATTCCCACGACAATCTCGTCAGGCTCGCAGATAATCATGGAGCCGAGTCCGGCAACGGTTTCTGCCAAGGCAAGGGTAGCACCGCCATGCAGAATGCCCAAGTTTCCCATCAATCCATAAGTCGGCCTACCGGATGCCAAAACTATGCGCACTCCCATCTGCTGAACCTTTAGCAGAGCAGCTAATGTCCTTTTACTGATTTTTCTTTCATCATTGAGTAGCGTTCAGTCTATATCAAGAACCAATAACTTATATTTCATGGCAACCCGATTTAGGGGTTATTATGCTACAAAGTTAGAAAAATGACTGTTAAAACGGTAATATTTGTATTATTGTTTACTGAAATTTCTTTTATTTATCCTATCTTTGCCCACGTTTTGTTCCGCGTTCTCTATCCGGAGAAACGGATGAAAAGGGAATCGGGTGAAAGTCCCGAACAGTCCCGCTGCTGTGAGTTCTATGCGCGGTATATCATACTTGTGCCACTGTTCTTCGGAAAGAACGGGAAGGCGATGTACCGGGAACGAGTCAGAAGACCTGCAAAACAAAGTCGAAAAATTGTCCATTCGAGGAAAGTGGGCAGTGTGCAAATGGTTTAAGATAATCTTTATTTATTCTATGTCAGGAAAGACTAAGGTACGACTGGTTTGTGCCGTTTTCTTGAGCGCAGGCATATTCCGGCTCTCTGCCCAAGAAGTGGGGGGAGATACGATTACAGGGAAAGTGCATCAGATAGAGAAAGTGACAGTGACAGCACGTAGGTCGCCCAATAAAGTGACTTCTGCCGTACCTATACAGACGATGTCACGTCAGGATATCAGCCAGCTGGGAATACAGAGTATGGCAGATGCTGTGCGCCGTTTTGCCGGAGCCAATGTAAAGGACTATGGAGGCATTGGAGGGCTGAAAACGGTTTCCATACGCAATATGGGAGCCGCCCATACAGCTGTCAGTTATGACGGGGTGGCGGTGAGCAATTGTCAGGCAGGGCAGATAGATATCGGGCGTTTTTCGCTGGACAATGTTTCCATGCTTTCGCTCGCCATCGGGCAGTCGGAGGACTTGTTGCAGTCCGCCCGCTTGTATGCGTCGGCCGGTGTGCTGGGCATAGAGACGGAAAAGCCTCATTTTGATGACGGGCGCAGTGCCGTTTTTCAGGCACGGGTGCGCGGAGGGTCGTTCGGCATGGTCAGCCCCTCGCTGCGCTGGTGGCAGAAACTGGGCAGCCGTACACGCGTGGCGGTAGATGCCGCTTATATGAGGGCAGACGGTAATTACCCTTTCACGCTGGTCAATGGGAAATACGTGACGGAAGAGAAACGTAACAACTCCGGCATCTATTCCTGGCAGGGTGAAGCCACCCTTTATCACACTTTCAAGGATGACAGCGAACTGGATGTGAAGGGGTACTACTTCTATTCCCGCCGGGGACTTCCGGGGGCGGTTACACTCTATAATCCCCTTTCCGATGAAACGCTTTGGGATGAGAATACTTTTGTGCAGGCACGTTATAGGAAGCATTTTTCGCCCCGGTGGAGTCTGCAGGCACAGGCAAAGTATAATCATGGCTGGAACAAATATAAGGATGAGGGCAAGGAATATACCGACGGACATTATCGGGAAAATCACCGGCAAGACGAATATTATATTTCCGCAACCGTTCTCTACCGTCCTTTGGAAGCTTTGACCCTTTCGTTGGCGCAGGACGGGGTGATAAACAAGTTGCGCAACAGTTTGCCGGAATGTCCTTTCCCCACAAGATATACTTCCATCAGTGCCTTCAATGCACGCTACCGGCAAGGATGGCTCACGGCTACGGCCTCGCTGGTGCATACCGCCACTTCGGAGCATGCCGAGAAAGGTACGGTTCCCGATGACTTCCATCGCTTTGCCCCCTCTTTATCAGTCAGTATGCAGCCTTGGCAGGACGAGTCGCTGTATCTCCGGCTGATGTATAAGAGTACGTTCCGTCTGCCCACTTTCAACGACCTCTATTACTACCGGCTGGGCAACCGTAATCTGCGACCCGAGAAGGCAGACGAATATAATGTCGGCATCACATGGAGCAAATCCGGATTGTCTGTGTTCGACTATATCTCCGTTACGCTCGACGGTTACTATAATGATGTGACGGATAAGATTGTGGCTTTTCCCACCACCTATGCGTGGAAGATGGCGAACTACGGCAAGGTACATGCCGCAGGTGTGGATGCCACTTTGGCGGCAACCGTTCCATTGACGGAGAAAATAAGGCTGATTATGTCGGGCGGATATACATGGCAAAAGGCCATTGACCTGACCGATTCCGACGCGAAGAACTATAAGGACCAATTGCCTTATACTCCTCTTCATAGCGGAAACGCGTCCGCCATTGTAGAAACGCCGTGGGTAAATGTGGGCTACTCGGCGGTAGGAGTGGGAAAGCGTTACTATTTGTCGCAGAACATTCCGGAGAATGAGATTGAGGGCTATCTGGAGCATACGATGAGCCTCTCTCATGAGTTTGCTTTGGGCGGTTTCCGGCTTCTGTTGCAGGCCGAGATTATAAATCTGACCGATGAACAGTATGACGTGATAAAATATTATCCTATGCCGGGCCGTTCGTGGCGGTTGACGGGTACTTTCAAGTTTTGAATAATCTATTTATGAACAACAAAAACTAATTATAAACAATAACAACTGTAATTATGAAAGTAAGAAGTTTATTATTCGGTATGCTCTGCATGCTTGCTTTGGGTGCCTCTTTGGCATCTTGTAGTGACGACGATGACGATTCTCTGGATGACGGCGGGTCGAAGGTGACATTGCCGCAGACGCGTGTCTATATTCTGAACGAAGGCTCTCAAGGGGCGAACAATGCAGGACTTGCCTTTTATGCACCCAATAAGGATGCGGATCTTATCAGTGATATCTACAAGATTCAAAACAATGTCAAGTTGGGTGACCTTGGTCAGAGTATGATTGAGTATGAAGATGAAATATATATAGCCGTTTATGGCTCTAATTATCTGACTAAGCTGAATGCCGCAGGTGTGGAGTTGAAACGTGTTTCGTTTGTTGGTGATAATGACCTCAGTGCTGGTATTCGTTATATCGATGCTGAAGATGGATATATCTATGCTTCCTTCTACGGAGGAGTTGTTGCTAAAATCAATGCGAAAACGTTGGAGGTAGTGGATAAATTGACCGGACTTGGCGACAATCTGGAAGGTGTGGCAATCTGCGAGGATATGCTTTATGTGGCGAATAGCTGTACTGCTGATTGGAGCACTTATCACAATGACGTAAAGGTGATAGATTTGCGTACTTTCAAGTTGAAAGAGACGTTGACGGTAGGTTTGAACCCCAATGCTTTGGTTGAAGAGGATGATAAGGTTTTTTTGATTTCATGGGGTAATTATGTTGATATTGGCTATTCATTACAGATGATAGACCCTGCTGCCAACAATAAGGTGACGGAATTAGGCAGTGCCACCCGTATGTGTGCTACTGATGATATTCTCTATTTGACTTATTCAAATTACACCAATCCTACCGCTTCTTTTTTTACTTATAATATAAAGACTGGAAAGATGGATGAAGCTTCTTTCTTGAAGGATATACCGGAAAAGTTGAAAACTTCTACGATTTATATGTTGGAAGTAAATGATAATAACGGTGATTTCTATATTGGTACTTCTGAATATACCACGAACGGCACCATTTATCGTTTCAAGAAAGACGGTACCTTTATAGAGCAGTTCGATGCAGGAGGTATGAATCCTAATTCTGCTATCTTCTTCAATTAATATCAATGAAAAGAAATAGTTTACTTATCTGTCTGTTCGCAGTCTTGTTTCTTTCCTCCTGTGGGGGAAGGAGCAAGACTGCCTCTGCTTTGGCCAACGGTGACACCATTCCCTTACGTTATGCAGAGAATCTTACCTTAGTGTCCTATCCCGGCTATACCCTTGCCGCCTTGCGCAATCCTTGGGATACGTTGCACACGCTACATACCTATATACTGGTCCCGAAAGACCGCGAACTCCCGGCACATCTTCCGGCAGGTACTGTGGTACGTACCCCGCTCTCCAAATCAGTCATCTACTCTTCCGTCCACTGCGGACTGATGGATAATCTGGGTGTGTTTGGTAGCATCGGCGGTGTCTGCGACTTGAAGTACATCAAACTACCCGCCGTGCACGAAGCCTGCCGACAAGGTGCCATCGCCGATTGTGGCGACGGTATGAATCCCGATATGGAGCGTATCATCGACCTGCATCCCGATGCCATCCTTCTGTCTCCGTTCGAGAACAGTGGCGGTTATGGCCGTATCGAGAAACTGGATATTCCCATCATCGAATGTGCCGACTACATGGAAACCTCCGCTTTGGGCCGTGCCGAGTGGATGCGTTTCTACGGACTGCTCTTCGGGGTTGCACCACAAGCCGACAGCCTTTTTGCTGAAGTGGACAGTTGTTACCAACGCCTCAAGATGCGTGCACAACTTTCATCCACCTCGTTCTCCGTTGTCAGTGAGCAGAAAAGTGGCTCGGCATGGTACGTACCGGGAGGGCGTAGCACCATAGGAAGGCTTTTTCAGGATGCTTGCGGGCGTTACGCCTTTGCCGACGATACCCACAGCGGCTCTGTTCCTCTGGCTTTCGAGACCGTTTTCGACAAGGCGGGCGATGCCGACGTCTGGCTGGTGAAGTACAACCGTGACCGCGATATGACCTACGCTGATTTGGAGGCGGATTATATCGGCTACACCGGTTTTAAGGCTTTCAAGACCCGGAATGTCTATGGTTGTAATACGGCGAAAGTTCCTTTCTACGAGGAGACTCCGTTCCGTCCCGATTATTTGTTATCCGACCTAATACAGATTCTGCATCCCGAAATAGGAGATTTGGGAGGTTTGCGCTATTTTTGCAGACTGAAGGAGTGATGAACACAGAGATACGGAACTTTTGTGAAAGTAATGGAAAACTCTGTGCCTCCGTGTCTCTGTGTGCTAAATAATGTAACTATGAGTAAAGGCTGGAAATATGGTATCGGGCTGGGAGTAGTCATCTTATTGCTGTTTGCGGGCAATCTGCTGGTGGGGTCGGTTTCGATTCCGCCTGCCGATGTTTTCCGTATCCTGCTCGGTGGAGAGGGGGAGAAGGCAAGCTGGAGCTTCATCCTTTGGGAATCCCGTTTGCCCCAAGCGCTGACGGCGCTGCTTTGCGGTGGCGCATTGGCTGTCTGCGGACTGATGTTGCAGACGGCTTTCAAGAATCCGCTGGCAGGACCATCCATTCTGGGCATCAACGCCGGGGCAAGTCTGGGAGTGGCCTTCGTCATGCTGCTGTTTGGCGGCAGCATCACGGCAGGGGTGTTCAGTCTGTCCGGCTTCTTCTCCGTGCTGCTTGGCGCATTTATCGGAGCCATGCTGATTATGGCACTTATCCTTTTCTTTTCCACGCTGATAAAAAGCAATGTCATGCTGCTGATAACAGGTATCATGATAGGCTACATCACTTCTTCGGCCATTGCCCTGCTGAACTTCTTTGCTACGGCAGAGGGGGTGCAGTCTTATATGATATGGGGGCTGGGCAACTTCGGTGGAGTTTCCCTGCAGCAGATGCCGGCCTTTGCGCTGGTCACCATTGTGGGACTGTTCGGCTCATTATTGTTGATAAAGCCTCTGAACGCCTTGTTGCTGGGAGAGCGCTATGCCGAAAATCTAGGTGTAAATATCCGCCGTGTGCGCAACTGGCTTTTGATTATCACCGGGCTCTTGACGGCTGTCACCACCGCCTTCTGTGGTCCGGTTGCTTTTATCGGTCTGGCCGTGCCGCATGTGGCCCGCATGATATTGGGGACAGCCAATCACAATTCCTTATTGCCGGTCACCATCCTGAGTGGCGGTGCAGTGGCACTGCTTTGCAACTTGATTTGCGTCTTGCCCGGTGAAGCGGGCATTATTCCCTTGAATGCCGTCACGCCCATTATCGGTGCGCCGGTCATCATCTACGTCATTCTGAGCCAACGGAAGCCGCAAGAATTCAACTGATAATTTACGTTTCGGAGAGGGGGGGGACTTCCGGTTTCCTATGATAATAGAACAGACGGAGAAGCACCCTGAATATAGTCTACAATCGTTTGCGGTGAATGCATTGTATATTCCACACTAAGAACATCCATATCTTTGGTTTTTTATTGTAATTTTGCACCCGGTATTAGTTTTAATTTAAAGATTGTAACTATGAGATTACCTGAAGATCCGGTGATGCTGTACAGCTTCATCAACATGAAACTGCGTGATTTCTATCCTTCGCTGGATGCACTCTGTGAGGATATGAACGTAGAGAAAGAGGACATTGTACGGAAACTGAAGCTAGTGGGATTTGAGTATAATCCTGCAAAGAACAGATTTTGGTAAATGATGTTTTTCAAAAAAACAGCTCCCGCCGATTGTTGCCGTAAGGCGCAAGTTGGCGGGAGTTGTTTTTATTAAGCCAGATTGCCTATTCCGTCCAGATTCTTCCGGATGTCATTGTCGGTCAATTCATAATTGACCAAGTCGCCGGAGAGATACTTGTCGTAGGATGCCATGTCGATAAGTCCGTGGCCGGAGAGGTTGAACAGGATTACCTTCTCTTCGCCTGTTTCCTTGCATTTGTTTGCTTCGCGAATGGTGGCGGCAATGGCGTGGCAAGACTCGGGAGCGGGGATAATGCCCTCTGCTTGTGCAAAAAGACAACCGGCATCGAATGATTCGAGTTGTTTGATATCTACAGCTTCCATATATCCGTCCTTCAACAGTTGCGAGACGATGACACCTGCGCCATGATAGCGCAGACCACCGGCATGAATGTTGGCGGGGGCAAAGTTATGTCCCAGTGTAAACATGGGCAGCAGTGGAGTGTATCCTGCCTCGTCGCCGAAGTCGTATTGGAATTTGCCGCGTGTCAGTTTCGGGCAAGAAGCGGGTTCGGCGGCAATAAAGCGTGTTTTCTTTCCTTCAAGAATATTGTGGCGCATGAAGGGGAAGGTGATACCGCCAAAATTGGAACCGCCTCCGAAGCAAGCGATGACCATATCGGGGTATTCGCCTGCCATTGCCATCTGCTTTTCAGCTTCCAGGCCGATTATGGTTTGGTGCAAGGTGACATGGCTCAATACGGAACCAAGAGTATATTTACAGTTCGGAGTGGTTTGCGCCAGTTCGATAGCTTCGGAAATAGCTGTACCCAATGAACCTTGATGGTTGGGGTGGGCTGTCAGAATATTCTTTCCGGCACGGGTCGACATGGAGGGCGACGGTGTAACCTGCGCACCGAACGTCTGCATGATGCTGCGGCGGTAAGGTTTCTGCTCGTAGCTGATTTTTACCTGATAAACAGCGGCCTCCAGTCCGAAGAGGCGGGCGGCGTATGCCAGGGAAGCTCCCCACTGTCCGGCACCGGTTTCGGTGGTTACATTGGTCACTCCCTCTTGTTTGCAATAGTATGCCTGGGGAATGGCGGAGTTCAGCTTGTGCGAGCCCATCGGGCTGACACTTTCGTTCTTGAAGTAGATATGTGCCGGCGTGCCGAGTGCTTTCTCCAATCCGTAAGCGCGCACCAGCGGAGTGCTGCGGTAGTATTTGTACATTTCGCGGACCTTTTCGGGGATTTCAATCCACGCGTCGGTCTGATTCAGCTCCTGGCGGCAGAGTTCCTCGGCAAAGATGGGGTATAGGTCTTCTGCCTTCAACGGTTGCTTGGTGCCGGGATGAAGCGGCGGCATGGGCTTGTTCACCATGTCGGCTTGTATGTTATACCAGTACTGTGGAATTTCCTCTTCCGGAAGAATGAATCTTTTCTTTTTATTGCTCATAGTGGTCATGATGATTAATAATTCAATGCTCAAATGTAGCTATTATTTTTGAACCAATTTCTTTTTTCTTTTGTTTTTTGTATATGAGGGTAGATTTGTCTAAGTTTGCCGCGTTTCATTAATCGATGCATTTATGAAGATTTATCATAAATTCCTTTTGTATCAGAATAAATGGATTCACCCTTACGTACGGATGACAGTGGGAGTAATGACCTTCATCACTTATTTGATGTCCGTCCTGCTGATTGTCGGTGTGGTCTATGAGCATGGCTTTACGATTTCCGTAGCTGAGGCGCATCAGCTCCAGCACTTGTATCATGGGGTGTGGATTGCTTTCCTGATAGACGTCACTCTGCGCATTTTGCTGGAATACAAGGATACCCGGCGTATGTTCAGTAGGCTCACATGGATATTGACCATTCTGCTCTATCTGACTCTTATTCCGGTTATTTTCCATCGTCCGGAGGAGGAGGGTGCCGTTCTGCAATTCTGGGATTTTCTGCATGGGAAGACCTATAGGCTTGTCCTGTTGCTGATATTTTCCTTTCTCAGTCTTTCAAACGGGCTTGTGCGGCTGTTGGGAAGGCGTACGAACCCTTCTCTTATTTTGGCTGTCAGCTTTCTGATAATCATACTTGTGGGGACGGGGTTGCTGATGCTTCCTCGTTGCACGGTGAACGGTATATCGTGGGTCGACTCGCTGTTCATATCCACCAGCGCGGTGTGTGTCACCGGGCTGACATCGGTCGATGTAGCTTCTACATTCACCCCGACCGGTTTCACGGTCATCATCCTGCTGATTCAGATTGGCGGTCTGGGCGTGATGACGCTGACAAGTTTCTTTGCCATGTTCTTCATGGGTAATACCTCGTTGTATAATCAGCTGGTGATGCGTGATATGGTGAGTTCCGATTCCCTGAATTCCCTGCTTTCCACTCTGGTCTATATTCTGGCCTTTACACTGGTGATTGAAGGGGTAGGGATGCTTGCCATCTGGGGAGACATTCATGGGACGATGGGGATGGACTTGCAGGAAGAGCTGGCTTTTTCGGCCTTCCATGCCATTTCCGCTTTCTGCAATGCCGGATTCTCCACATTACCGGGTAATCTGGGCAATCCGCTGGTGATGACGGGGCACAATCCTTTTTTCATCTACATCTCGCTGCTGATTATTCTGGGCGGTATAGGTTTCCCTATCCTGGTGAATTTCAAGGATATTATTCTTTATCATCTGCACCGTCTGCGACACTTTCTGCGTACGTGGCATTGGGATGGTAGTAGGCGTTTCTACCATCTGTACAACCTGAATACAAAGATTGCATTGATTGTCACTTTCCTGCTGCTGGTGCTGGGCACGGCGGGCATTGCCCTCTTTGAGTGGAATGCAGCCTTTGCAGGTATGCCGGTGGCGGACAAGTGGACCCAGGCGTTTTTCAATGCCGTATGTCCCCGTACGGCAGGCTTCAATAGCGTGGACTTGGTCGGATTGGGGGTACAGACATTGCTCATTTATCTGTTTCTGATGTGGGTGGGAGGCGGTTCCCAGTCTACGGCGGGCGGTATCAAGGTGAATGCCTTTGCGGTAGTGGTGCTGAACCTGGTGGCTGTGTTGCGCGGCACGGAACGGGTAGAGGTGTTTGGCCGTGAACTGTCACACGATTCTATCCGCCGTTCCAATGCCACAGTGGTGATGTCGTTCGGTGTCTTGTTGCTGTTCGTTTTCATCATCAGCATTCTGGAGCCGGGTACGTCGCTTTTGGCCATTACCTTCGAGTGTGTGTCGGCATTGAGTACGGTTGGGTCCAGTTTGAACCTTACCCAGCAGTTGGGAGACGACAGCAAGCTGCTGGTGGCACTGCTGATGTTTGTGGGGCGTGTGGGACTGATTACGCTGATGCTTGGCGTCATAAAGCAGAAGAAGCATACGAAGTATCAGTATCCGAGTGGTCAGATTATAATCAACTGATAATTGATTTGTAGATTTATTATCCATTTATCCATTAATAGAATGAAATATATTATTATCGGTTTAGGGAATTATGGTCATGTGCTGGCAGAAGAGCTTTCTGCACTGGGGCACGAAGTGATAGGTGCGGACGTGAGCGCCGGCCGGGTAGATAGTCTGAAGGAGAAGATAGCTACAGCTTTTGTCATCGATGCAACGGACGAGCAGGCGCTGTCCGTGTTGCCGCTGAACAGCGTGGATGTGGTGATTGTTGCCATCGGCGAGAATTTCGGTGCGTCCATCCGTGTAGTGGCTTTGCTGAAGCAGAAGAAGGTGCAGCATATCTATGCCCGCGCCATTGACGCTGTTCACCGTTCCGTGCTCGAGGCCTTTGAGTTGGAGCGCATTCTTACTCCCGAGGAAGATGCTGCACGCGGGCTGGTGCAGTTGCTGGAATTCGGTGCCGATATGGAGACATTCCGCGTGGCACCGGATTATTATGTGGTCAAGTTCACCGTTCCGGACAAGTTCATTGGATATTATGCCAACGAATTGAATCTTGATGAGGAGTTTGGCCTGAAGATGCTCGCCTTGAAGCGTGCCGAGACTTTGAAGAATTGTCTGGGCATCTCTTATGTGGAACGCAATGTGCGGAACGAACTGCCGGAAAATGACCTGATACAAGCCGGCGACCAGTTGGTGTGCTACGGACGATATAAGGCTTTCCAGAAGTTCTGGAAAGCACTATGATAATTGGTAGTTGGAAATGTGTCAAAAGTGGTGAATTTTGCCCCCCCATTTTCAACTAATCAAAGTCCTTCTCCCGACACCGATAATGGAAATAATCAGTCAGGAAGTGTGCATTCTTGCGTATGAACTCTTGCCCGTGTTCTTTTCCTTGCAAACTGTTCAGATAAGCGTCGGGCAGCATGCCTTCGTCTTGCAGGATGCAGCTCAGCTGGTAAGGGATGATGTCGGGGTTGATGATGAACATAATGGCGTTTTTCTCTGCTTTCTCCTTATTATAATTGGGGTTGTCCGGAGATTTGATGCATTCGCACAGCTTGAATTGGATATGTAGGCCGGTGTGCGGGTTGGCCATCAGCATGGCTCCGGTTTCTGTATGTATGCGTGGTATGTCCAGGTCTTCTTTCAAGCCGTATCCCATCTTGTTCAGTAGAAAATCAGAGATTTCCTCTTGCGATTGGCAGAATACAAAAGATTTCCCGCCGGATGCTTTTATGAAATCATGGAATGTAGCCTTTTCATTCGTCTTTTCTTTCTGGTTCGTCAAGTCGTCCACATATTCCGCTATTTTCCGGTCGTACTTGTTTTCGAGAAGCATGCCGCACTGCCACCATGCGTTGCCAAAATAAATCAGTTCGCAGATAAGGGTGCTTTTCCCTACTTCTCTGCTACGGATGGCCGAGAGGTTCAAGGACTTCTTGGTTATCTTGAATTCGCATTCGTCTTCACTACACAAATCTTTGACGTACAGATACTCGTCGTCTTCTTTCTCCAGCAGATAGCAACTGTTTTCCCGTGCCTTCACCTTGCCCCAAAGCTGATGTTCGGGATGGGCTTTTCCGATGAGAGCCAGCCATTCCGGTGAGGTCAGCGACAGCAGGTTGCGGCGGCCTTTGAACGTCAGTGAGGTGCGTGTGGCATATATGAGGGTCTCTGCCATTTCGATGGTAATCTTTTCATCATTCAGCAACCGTTCAGCTTCGTCCCGGCATTGGGCGACATTTTCGATGTTGAAGTAGCATTGGTAGTGAAACCAGTTCAGTATCTCCCGGTAGCGGAAGAAGTCTTCTTCTCCCATGGCTGAGGGGTATAGAAATTCCTGCATCCTTTCATTTTCTGGAGCGGTTTCGTATTCCTCTGCAAGCAGTCCGTATATCTCTTGTGCAGTCTGCTCTATTCCGGGATTCTCGGGGTTGATGGCGCTTATTCCCCGGCACAGATATTGTATATGGTGCCAAAGCAGAAAGCGTATGTCCTCCAGATTGATTTCATCCGGAAAATAATCGCCTTTGATGGGGTAGAAGGGCAGATAGGCTCCGTATCGCTTCCTGCACTCGGCAGTGAATGCCTGCCAGATGCCGGTCTGGGAGATGACGTCCTCAAACCATGCGGCGAGGCAGAGGCTTGTATAGCGTATGTTTTCCTCTTCTTCGAAGGCGTTGGCTATCGTTGAAGAGTAGAGTCTTTTGTGGATTTCGTTTGCAATGCCGACGTAGTACTGGTCAACGCTGTTTGTCTGCTTGTACGGATGCAGTTCCAACCATTCTTTGGGGTATATTTTCTTCATGGTGCTAAAGCGAATTTGGTGTGTATCTTTATAAATTTTATTTTTCGGTGTAAAGATATGCTTTTTGTAGAAATTTTCTTGTTTTTCCTCCTTTTGATTAGTATATTTGTATGCTACTATTAAATCGTTCCATCGTGTGGAAAAAATCGTTCCACCATGGTGGAACGATTTTTCTTCCGTGGTGGAATGATATTTTCTCCATGATGGAACGATTAAAGAATCGCTTTTCTTTTCCTTAATGTTTGGGAAGAAGAAAAAAACAGAATTGCAGAACCATTTAAAAACAGAATATATATGAGTGCGTATTACGACCTTTTTGAGAAACCCGACGTCCGCCAGACCGGCGAGCAACAATCCCTTTATGCCCGCTTTGTCCCCAAGGGAACCATCGACCGCAAGGAATTTATCGAGCGTGTGCATCTTTTTACCGGCCTCAGCCGCAGCCTGCTGGAAGGAGCGATGGCAGGCTTTATGGACGAGTTGCGTGACTGCCTTGCCAATGGCTGGACGGTGGAGCTGGGCGAGCTGGGTTACTTCACCCCCTCTTTGAGTTGTACCCGCCAGGCGACGGACAAGAAAGAGCTTCGTGCTGCCTCCATCGCTTTGCGCGGGTTGAATTTCCGTCTGGGCAGGGAGTTTTATAAAGATCTGAAAGGTAAGATGCAGTTGGAGCGTTGTCCGCAATCGGCATCGGCGCCTGCTTCGTCTGCCGATGAGGCGTTGGGCGTGGAGCAGCGCTGGAAGTTGCTGGATGAGTATTTGCAGCAGTATCCTTGCATCAACCGCGCCCAGTATGCACGGCTGGCAGGACGCAGTTACAAGCAGGCTGTTGTCGATTTGAACAGGTTTATAGAAGAGGGGATGCTGATGAGGCATGGGATGGGGCCGAGTGTGGTGTATGCAAGGAAAAAGTGAGCAAGATTTGGCTATTTGCAATTCAGAAACGTACCTTTACACTAATTATAGATTGTTTTTATGGACAAGATGACTCCCGAGCAGCGGCATCACTGCATGAGCAGTATTCGTAGTAAAAACACGAAGCCGGAGATGGTGGTACGCCGTTATCTTTTTTCCCGTGGTTTCCGTTTCCGTGTCAATGTGAAGCGGTTGCCTGGCACGCCCGACATTGTACTCCGCAAGTATCGTACGGTGATATTCGTGAACGGATGTTTCTGGCATGGGCACGAGGGATGCAAATACTTTGTACTTCCCAAAAGTAATGTGGAATTTTGGAAGGACAAGATTGAACGGAATCGGCGCAGGGACTTGAAGGAACGGATTCAGTTGCGTTGCATGGGGTGGCATGTGATGCAGGTGTGGGAATGCCAGTTGAAACCCAAGGAGCGGGAGATGACACTGAAAGGGATTGAATGGGCACTGAATAGGATATTGCTGGAAAATTACGGAATGCGTAAGAAAGGTGAAATGAAACCTTATCGGGAATATGAAGAGGGAAATGGTAGGATGATAGCAGCCGATGGGATGGAGGATTACGGAAAGTGAGAAACTGCGTGGATAGAATAATGTATTATTTCCTTAAATAAGAAGTGGACCGCAAGTAAGGTTGCTTGCTTTTTATTATCTTTGCCCATTAAACGGAGAAAGAATATTTTTTATAATATTCTCATAAAAAGTGGAAAGAGAGTTTACATCCGTACGTGAACTTTTGAGTCTTACGGTTTAACCTTCTTGGTTCATTTGCCAAACTATCGGCTTCTAACTTCCGATAACTCCGGGCGAAGCCTTGACTCCCGATAACTGCCGTGAATAATATAGGTTAAACCTCCTTTAACCTCCGAAAACCTCCGTTAAAGCACCACCTCGTTTTCTGCCCGTTGTATCTTTGCATTGTGGTCACAAAGAAATAGGTTTTGCAGACTGACGAGCGAACAAGACCGGCTTTTATTAATCAACTTAAAATTAAAAAAACTATGGCTTTGAATTATGAAGTAAAAAAGAGAGTGTTCGGTTTTGACGAGACAAAAACAGAAAAGTACGTGGCGCAGATGAAAACTTTGGGTGTGGTAGGTTTTAAGGATTTATGTGACGAGGTTTCCAAGATAGGCATGGCGCCTCGCGGTGTGGTGAAGTTGGTGTTGGACGGATTGATTGACACCTTGAATATGAATATCAACAAGGGATTTTCGGTACAGTTGGGGGAGTTCGGCTGTTTTCGTCCCGGCATCAACGCCAAGAGCCAGGAAAAACAGGAAGACGTGACGGCAAGTACGATTTATCGCCGCAAGATTATCTTCACTCCGGGTTTCTACTTTAAGGATATGCTGACCCGCGCCAGTGTGGAGAAGATGAGTTGGCCGGGCAACGGGACTGTTTCCGGTGGCAGCTCCAATCCGAATCCGGATGGCGGAGGTTCCGATGGTAATCAGGGAGAAAATCCGTTAGGATAAGCATTCTGTAAATAAGGAGAATATGAACTTTCCCGGAAAAAGGTTCATATTCTCCTTGAAATACTTGACTTCGCCTTTTGAATATCGTATCTTTACGTCAATCATTTTAAATCAGACTAACTGTTATTATGGAAACAAAAAACGGATTTCGTGTCACGACCTATAAAAAGAAAGATTTGGCATGCCTCTATTGCCCCAACGCTACTGCACGTTGCGCCATCCGCACCCTGACGCGGTGGATAAAGCGGAATCACGAACTGTATGAAGCCTTGGCGCATACCGGCTACAATGTAAGGACACGGACATTCATGCCGAAGCAGGTGAGCCTCATCGTACAGTATCTGGACGAACCTTAATATTCTTTTCAACCTCATTTATTATGTTAAAGCGGGAAGTTGCGGTTAAACTTCCCGCTTTTGTTTTTGTCATAGATACGTTGCAACACAATAGGTATAACTGACATAAGGTATTAATTAAAAAAAGAGAAAAATGATGAAAAGAATAGTTCTGATATGGATGGCCGCCTTCCTGATGGGTGGCATGGCAATGGCACAACATGCCCGCCGCAGTGATAAAATGCCCGAACCGAAAGTCCGTGCCGAGCGCATGACGGAACGGATGGTGAAAGAGTACTCCCTGAACGATACGCAGAAACAACAACTACTGGAAGCCAATCTGGCATTGGTCGCGAAAATGGAAGATATGCCGATGCACCGTGCCAAAGCACACAAGCATTTGAAGAGAGAAGGTAAGCGCCATCAATTGACGGATGAGCAGCGCGCGCAGAAAAAAGCGGAGATGGAAAAGAAACGTGAAGAGATGAAGGCTGCCCGTATTGCTTATGATTCACAACTCCAGAAGATTATGACGGAAGAACAATATGCTGCATACAGCAAGAAAGTGCAGGATAGAAAAGCAAAAATGGAATCTAAAAGAAAATAAATTTTCTATTGCATTCAATTTGTACTATTTTTGTCCGGTCAATTACTAAAAACAAAACAATGAAGAATATAGTCTATATTTTGGTATGTGCATCGGTTGTCTTTTTCACGGCTTGTTCGTCTCAAGACAAGAATAAGAAAGACGGCCTGCTATTGATGCAGGATAGTACAGAATTTGCCGGTCTGCAGCGCATGCAGGTGTCTGACGTAAAAACATCCTTTAGGTATAAGGGAAAAGAGTATCAGTCTTCTGTAGTGCGTCGGCCGGATGAATCTTTGCCGATAGTGAAAAACGAGCAGGGAGAGAAATTTGTGGATAACCGTATTACCTTGCACATTACGTGCGATGGGAAGCATGTGGTGGATAAAGTGTTCACCAAAGATAATTTTGCTTCGTTGGTGGATGCCAAGTTTATGAAGTACTCCATTCTTGAGGGGCTGGTCTATGACAAGACCACTCCGCAGGGAATCATATATGCGGCCAGTGTCTGCTATCCGCAATCCGACCTTTATGTTCCCATCAGACTGACCATTACGGCTGACGGGAAAATCTCCATGGCAAAAGAGGAACTGCTGGAGGAGTATCAGACAAACAGCATTGATTAGTGGATGGTTTTCCAGATTGTTTCCTGTTTTATAGACCATCTTTGCCGGTATGAAAATCCTGATTGTAGAAGATGAGCAAGATTTGCGGGAAACCATCCGCACTTCGCTCCTGAAAGAAAAGTTTGTCGTAGAGACTGCTGCCGACTATTTCTCGGCATTAGATAAAATCAATGACTACGATTACGACTGCATTCTACTGGATATAATGTTGCCCGGTGGAAACGGTCTGGACTTGCTGCGTGAGTTGAAACGGCTGCACCGCAGTGACAGCGTGCTGATTATCTCGGCCAAAGATTCTCTGGACGACAAGGTGGACGGGCTGGAACTGGGAGCCGACGATTACCTTACAAAGCCTTTCCATTTGGCAGAACTCAATGCACGTGTCAAGTCATTGATACGTAGAAGGCAGGCGAAGGGAGATGTGACCGTCACTCTTGGAAATCTTCTGTTCTATCCTGATAAACGGCAGGTAGAGATAAACGGAAAGCCTTTGCTACTGAACCGTAAGGAGTTCGACCTGCTCTATTATTTTGTTGTCAACCCTGGCCGGGTCATCAATAAGATGAGTCTTGCCGAGTCGGTGTGGGGAGATAATATAGACCAGACGGATTCGCTGGACTTTATCTACTCGCAAGTGAAAAATCTGCGTAAGAAATTGAAACAAGCTGAGGCTAGCGTAGAATTAAAGGCTGTTTATGGATTCGGCTACAAACTCTCCGAATTATGAAACTGTTGAGCTACACTTACCGCAAACTTGCATGGCTGATGTTTCTGCTGATGGCAGTGTGGGGTGTGCTGTTCTATTACGCAATCATCGACGAGGTGGTGGATGAGACGGACGATACATTGGAGAATTACGGTGATATATTGATGGAGAGTGCGCTTCACGACCCCGCGATACTCGAAACAGAAGGCTCGTTGATGTCTTTCTATAAGTTCACTCCAATATCCGAAGAAGAAGGGCGGCATTACCGGCAAGTGTTTTATGATGCTACAGTCTATATCGAACTGGAGGATGAAGACGAGCCGGTACGTGTCATGTGTACCGCTTTCCGTATGCCCGACGGCCAATATTATGAGTTGAAACTGATGATTTCCATTCTGGAGCGGGACGATATGGTGGAGGCTATGCTTTGGTATCTGGGAGCGCTGTTCCTGCTGTTTCTAATCTGTACTTCCATCGGCATTCAATTGGTGTTGAAGGGAGTGTTCCGTCCATTACATAAGCTGCTTGACTGGCTGCACCGCATTCAGCCCGGCAAGGAGGTGCCTTCATTGGACAACCCGACGAAGATACGGGAGTTCCGCCAGTTGAGTGACGCCGCATTGGATATGGGCAACCGCAGCTACAAGGCATACGAGGAGCAGAAACAGTTCATCGAGAATGCCTCGCATGAGTTGCAGACACCGCTTGCCATCGTGAGGGGAAAAGTGGAACTGCTGGCTGAGAGTGAAGGAATGACGGAACAGCAAATGAAGGAACTGGACGAGATATATGTCACGTTGGACCGTGCCGTGAAATTGAATAAGTCCCTGTTGTTGCTTTCCCGTATAGAAAACGGGCAGTATACTGAGATGGAAGATGTCTCGGTAGATGAAATATTGGATGAACTCTTGCCCGACCTGATGGATATTTATGAACATAAGTGCGTGAATCTGATACGGAAACGGGAGGAACAACCTTTTATCATCCGTTGTAATCATTCGCTGGCGCAAATACTGGTTTCCAATCTGGTGAAGAATTCGTTGCTGCACAATAGGGAAGGGGGGGAGTTGCAGGTGCTTACCACTCCAACTTCGCTGGTCATCAGAAACACGGGGGATATTCCTTTGGATGGAGAGAAGCTGTTCCGGCGTTTTTATCGCGGCATGGATGGCAAGAAGGATTCCACAGGACTGGGGCTTGCCATTGCGCGTTCCATTGCATTGTCGTCTTCACTGAAGCTTACGTATGAATGGCAGGATGGCATGCATTGCTTCTGTCTGGTTAAAGAAAACTAAAAAAATCGTAAACTGCGATTATTCCCAAATCTTTCCTAATTCTCTACTGTTATTTGCAGTGTGAATGATATGAAATTTATTAGTAACATTAAAAAATGACGATTATGAAGAAAGTATTGTCTATTTTTATATTGGCTCTTGTAGCTGTTCAGTTTGCTTTTGCCGGTGATGTAATTACTCAGGATGCCAAGCTGCTTCCGCTGACAGCGCGTAACTTTATCAATCAGTATTTCTCGAAACCGCATATTTCGCATATCAAGATTGAAAGTGAAATACTGCAGACCAAGAAATATGAAGTGCTGCTGACCGACCGTACGGAAATTGATTTCGATAAGAAAGGAAATTGGCTGGAAGTGGATTGCAAGAAATCTGCTGTTCCCGAAGCATTGATTCCGGTTCCGGTAAAGGAATATGTGAAGACCAACTTCCCGAGAGAGATTATTACCAAGATTGAGCGCGGACGTACCGGTATGGAAGTCGAGCTGAACAATGACTACTCTTTGAAGTTCAACAAAAAAGGAAAATTTGTCAGTATGGACGACTGATTTTTTAGTAAATATTTTAACTTTATATGAAAATGATGAGAATGAAGATTCAAATGTTGGCGATGATGTTCATCACCGCCTTGGCACTTGGTGCATGCAGTAATGATGACGACAAGGATGATGTGAAAGTGCCTGAAGCAATGTCACAGGCATTGAAGTCCAAATACCCTTCCGCAATCCATGTGGAGTGGGAACAGAAAGGAGGTTATTTGGTGGCAGACTGTAGAGTGGATGGCCAGGAAAAGGATGTATGGTTCAATAATCGGGCAGAATGGGTGTTGACGGAGACAGAACTGCTTTGGAACGATCTTCCGGGAACTGTACTGACTTCTTTCAGCGGCAGTAAATATGTTGGCTGGAAGATAGAGGAGATTGTTCTTTTGGAGTATCCGGTAGTGCCTATGCAGTTTGTCATTGAAGTTGAAAAGGGAAATGCAGAGTATCAATTGTTCTATTCGGAAGAAGGCGACTTGCTGCAGACAAAAGATGTGAGCGGTGATAGGGATGATACGTATTGGCCGATAAAACTTGATTAAAGGATAAGGGATTAGGGACTAGTGTTGTGGTAATCATATTGCCCCCCTAATCCCTAATTCCTAATTTCTGGCTACATCGGTTTATAGTCCTTTGCCAGTCCTCCTTCACTGGTTTCTTTGTAGAGGGAGGGCAGGTCGTTTCCGGTTTCTTTCATGACTTCTACCACCTTGTCGAATGATACGCGGTGCATGCCGTCGGTGAAAGAGGAGTAAAGGTTGGCATCCAGGGCGCGTGCGGCGGCGTAGGCATTACGTTCGATACATGGGATTTGTACCAGTCCGCAAACCGGGTCACAGGTCATTCCCAAATGATGCTCCAATCCCATTTCAGCGGCATATTCTATTTGTGCCGGACTACCTCCAAACAATTGGTTGGCCGCGGCTGATGCCATAGAACATGCTACGCCTACTTCTGCCTGGCATCCGGCTTCCGCTCCCGAAATGGAAGCGTTGGTCTTCACGATATTTCCTATCAGTCCGGCTGTGGCAAGGGCACGGAGTATGCGTGTGTCGCTAAACTCCCGGCTTTTTTGCAGATGATAGAGCACTGCAGGTACAATGCCGCACGAACCGCAGGTAGGTGCAGTGACAATGACCCCGCCTGACGCATTTTCTTCACTTACTGCCAAGGCATAGGCAAATACCAGTCCGCGCGACTGGAGGGAAGCCTTGTAGCCACTGGCACGTATATAATAGGTCGAGGCTTTCCGGCGCAGATTCAGAGGGCCGGGCAAGACTCCTTCACTATCCAATCCCCGTTTCACGGCAGCTTGCATGGTTTTCCATACCTCCTGCAGGTAATCCCAAATATCGCTTTCCTCGCATTCCTTGACGTACTCCCAATAACTTTTCCCGGTACGTTCACACCATTGCAGTATTTCGGTCATGCGGTTCATTTCGTATACATCCGGGGTGTTGACGGATGAGGTTCCGTCATTCTCCTCTGCCAGGGCACCGCCACCGACACTGAATACAGTCCATTGGTCTGTCTCCTTGCCTTCACTGTCCAAGGAGACGAATTTCATGCCGTTGGGATGGAAGGGCAGGAATATTTTGGGTTCCCAGATTATTTCTACCGGTGCTGCGGGTTGCAGTGTCTCGGTGATGGCAACATTGGTCATGTGTCCCTTGCCGGTAGCAGCGAGGCTTCCGTATAGAGTTACTTGGAATGCGGCTGCTTTGGGATGTTTTTCCAAGAATATCTGAGCTGCCTTGCGTGGCCCCATAGTGTGGCTGCTGGATGGGCCGGTACCGATACGGTAGAGTTCTTTGATTGATTTCATATATTTCAAAATTTATCAAATTTATGATTTAGCTTTAACTATCAATTATCCATTAATTCAAGTCTACAACGGTGATGCCTGCTCCGCCGAACTGTATATGTTCGTCGGCAAAGTGGCGTACTCCGGGAACAGTTTCCAGATATTGACGGATGAGCATGCGTAGGATGCCTGTCCCCGTTCCGTGAAGGATACGCACGCGTGACATGCCGACAAGGATGGCGTCATCAATGAAATAAGTTACGGCTTGCAAGGCCTCGTCACCTCGCATACCTCGGACATCGATGTCTTGCTTGAAATGCAGTTTCTTCTCGTACATGCTGTCTTGGGTCTGGGCACTGATAAAAGTGCTTTTGGTGGACACATCAGCTTGTTTAGGCTGCTCGTTGGTACGTTCCAGTCTATCCAGCTTTACGGTAGTCTTGATACTGCCGAACGCGATGACCGCATTCTTGCCATTTACTTCCATTACTTCGCCCACAGAGGTCTGTCCCTTTATTCTGACGTTGCAGCCGGGGATGATGGCTGCGAGACGTTCTGCTTCTTTCCGTGCCTGCTGTTCTGCCAAAGCTTGAGCAGACAGCCCGTTTTCTTTTCCTTTGCCCGCTTTCTTTTCCTTTTTCCGGTTTTGCTTCTCTTTCAGCTTTTCCATTTTGTGGGCAATTTTTTCTTCCAGTTCCTTGTTGGCAAGTGCTTCCATTGATTCACGGAAGTCCGTCAACTCCTGGCGGGCCTGGCGTGTCTTTTCTTTTTCTGCTTGGGCTTCTTTGATGGAGCGTATGGTGTTCTCGATGCGCGCATTGGCTTCCCGCATCAGTTGCTCCATTTCTTCCTTTGCTTTGCGCAGAATCTCCTTCCGGGATTTCTGCAAATCTTCTATTTCAGTTTGATAGCGCTCTATGGTCTCTTCCATGTACTTTTCACGCTGGCGTATTGTCTGGCGTTTGCCTTCCCAGTAGCGTTTGTCGCGCACAATGTCTTGCAGGTACTTATCAGCATTGATGTATTCGCTGCCCACGATTTCCGAGGCATCGGCAATGACATCTTCCGGAAGACCAATCTTGCGGGCAATCTCTACAGCGAACGAACTGCCCGGATTGCCTATCTGCAACTGGAACAGTGCTTGCATCAGATGGCGGTCATAGAGCATGGCACCGTTTACTACACCTTCGTGGTCTTCGGCAAAATGTTTCAGGTTCTGATAGTGTGTGGTGATGACACCGAACGTCTGTTTTTGGTTGAAACGTTTCAATACGGCTTCAGCGACAGCGCCTCCAATCTGGGGTTCAGTTCCACCACCGAATTCATCAATCAAGATGAGGCTCCGTTCATTGCAGCTTTTCATCATGATTTTCATGTTCGTAAGGTGGGAGGAGTAGGTACTCAAATCATCTTCAATGGACTGCTCGTCACCTATGTCGATGAATATGCTGCTGAATATTCCGGCATGACTGCGTTCGTGCATCGGGATGAGCAGTCCGGATTGCAGCATGTATTGCAGTAAGCCCACTGTCTTTAGGCAGACGGATTTACCGCCTGCATTTGGACCAGAGATGATTAGGATACGTTGCTTCTCATTCAGTTCGATGTCAAGTGGTACTACTTCTTTGCCATGTTTGGCAAGAGAAAGTTGCAAGAGCGGGTGCACAGCCATTGTCCAGTCTAGCAACTGCTTGTTTTCGAGAGCTGGTTTCAGCCCGGATATCTGCTCAGCAAACAGTGCTTTGGCACGTATGAAGTCTATTTCAGCAAGGAATTCGTATGATAGCAGTACGTCGGGGATGGAGGGACGCAGCTGGTTGGAGAAGTCCGTCAGGATGCGGATAATTTCTCTGCGTTCGTCACTTTCCAGTTCCCGTATGCGATTGTTGGCTTCCACTACTTCGGCAGGCTCGATGAATACGGTTTTACCGCTGGCCGACTCGTCGTGTACAATACCGCGTATTTTCCGTTTCAGTGCCGGTGCAACGGGAATGACCAGACGGCCGTCACGCATGGTGGGTGTTACGTCTTTGTCCACAACTCCCTCGGACTGGGCATTTCGTAGAATGCTGTTCAGTGAGCGAGAGATGCTTCCCATAGTACTTGCCAGTTCCCGGCGGATGCGTGCCAACTCTGTAGAGGCATTGTCCTTGATTTTTCCGTAAGGAGAGAGGATGCCGTTTATTTTTGTTATGAGCTGTGGGAAAACGGTGATGTCTCCCGCTAGTCTTTTCAGACAAGGGTAGGGGGAAGCCCTTTCTTCCTCATCATCGTCGCTTTTCTGTAGGAAGCGTACAATATCACGTATGGTTTCCAGTGAACGGCGCAGGTCAAAAAGCTCTTGTTCATCCAGATACATGCCTTCCACGCGTATGCGTTTTAATGATGGGCGTACATCAAAAAAATATTGTGCCGGGAAATTATCTTCTTCTTGGAGTATACGTACAAATTCGGTGACTTGGTCCAGACGTTCTTCCACCTCTCCAAAGCAATTGGAAAATGTCATGTTCATCACCCGTTCTTCGCCAAGTGTACTGAGGCATTTTTCTTTCAGTAATTGGCGTATTTGGTCGAAACCTATTTTCTGTTCAAAGTTCTGCGGATATATCATGGTGCAAAAGTACTATTAATTCATGAAAAAATAGAAAAGAAGTTTGTAGAATTGAAAATGATTTGTACCTTTGCACCGCTTTAAGAGAAAAGTACTTTTTTGAAAGAGAAGTTTTGGAGAGGTGGCAGAGTGGTCGATTGCGGCGGTCTTGAAAACCGTTGTGCTGCGAGGCACCCGGGGTTCGAATCCCTGTCTCTCCGCTGAACGTGCTGGACAGAAATGGTCAGCAAACGGACAAAAAGCTACAAATCAACGATTTGTGGCTTTTTTTATTGCCCGAAAGTCCGGCTTCCAAGACTTCAAAAGTACGGT
>Ga0073908_1000521_pt1 | contig 63671 bp, 72 predicted proteins | sample MucameincwithD2O_FD_65484 | JGI IMG/M metagenome (GOLD analysis project Ga0073908, IMG submission 65484) | Mouse cecum microbial communities from Vienna, Austria - Mucus amended microcosms incubated with D2O | ecosystem: Host-associated > Mammals > Digestive system > Large intestine > Cecum... | reverse complement strand
CGTTAAATCTGTCTGATACATCTTTTTTTAAGTTTGGTCGCTTCAAAGAAAGAAATAATCTGGCGGATACGGAAACCTCCTTAGAAAAAGATTTCAGTCATTTTTAAACAGGCTCTTACAAAAAAAAGTAAAATGCGGAAAGATATAGTGATAGGGAACTCAATCTGATAACACCGAGGTTCAAGATTGAGGTAAAAGATTATAAAGGTTTTGGAGAATTCGGTGAAGGTGCATTCCGCATCTCACCTAAAGACTATGACCATCAGGCCATATTGCACGTATTACCACATCACTAACGAGATACAGGAAACTGTATCTACAAAGAACAACCGAATCTCCCGGAAGAGCTACGAGATGTAGCTTATTACACGCAAGTAAAGTTCGTAGATGCAAATAAACTATACGACATTAACAGCCCAGAAGTTTTTATACAGTTTACAACAGATCATTATGGTGAACTGGAACTCTTACGCTTGAATGTCATTGCAACGAAGGTGGCGTAACAGAGTTAGATGAAAGTGATGAAATTACACAATTCCTGAAAGATTTTCCTGCAACATACACCACATTAGAATTTCGGAAAGCAACATCGCTCTCCCAATAATATAATCCCAGACGCTTGCTGCCAAAGACAATCTCCTCCATATCCAAACCGCAAGCACGGAAAGAAGCAATACAAGCATGCGCTATGGCATTGTCCGGCAGACAGGTGACAAATTCCATAGGGATGCTGAAATGTGCCAACGACATAGCAACATTAGCCTACCTGCCACCATAGATTGCAATAACTCATTGAACTGGGAGAAACGGCGAAATCTTGGAGTAATCAGACGAAACATCACTTCACCAAAAGTCAACACTTTCTTGTCTGTTACAGTTTTTTATTCATAAATATACAATTTGAAGTCAAATATATCAATTGAAAGTCAAAAATACTATCATTTTTCCAAGCAAACGCAAAGATTTGATAATTTTTATTTGTCATACAGAGGATAAGAAAGATATTAAACAGAATTGTTATACCTTTGCCACATCAAACTGTAAACGGCAGAGTGATAATAGATTCGTCAACCAAGCATAGTAAAAACGATCCAATGAATTCAGCTAAGAAAATACCCTCTCCACTCGTTTCTCTATTTCCCATCGCTTTTCTCGTAGGAATGCTGTTCGCCACCATTCATACTTTCGGAAGTGACGCCTTGAGTGGAGGAAGCCAGATTTCCCTGCTTGCCACCACTGGTATGTGTGTCTTTATCGGCATGGCTTTCTACCGCATCCCTTGGAAAGATTATGAACTTGCCATCACCAACAACATTTCAGGTGTTGCCACAGCTATCATTATTCTATTGATTATCGGTGCTTTGAGCGGCACATGGATGATAAGTGGGGTGGTACCTACCCTTATATATTATGGTATGCAGATTATCCATCCGAATTTTTTCCTTGCTTCTACCTGCATTATTTGTGCATTGGTATCAGTAATGACGGGAAGTTCATGGACCACTATCGCCACCATCGGTATCGCCCTTTTGGGCATAGGTAAGGCACAAGGTTTTGAAGAGGGATGGATAGCCGGTGCCATCATTTCGGGAGCCTATTTCGGAGACAAAATTTCACCGTTATCGGATACCACAGTCCTTGCCTCATCCGTAACGGAAACACCGTTATTCAGCCATATCCGCTATATGATGATTACCACCGTCCCCTCTCTCCTCATCACCCTTGTCATCTTTACAGTAATGGGACTCACACACGAAACGAACAATACACAACAGATCGCGGAATTTACGGCAGCATTGGACGCCAAATTCAACATTACTCCCTGGTTACTGGCTGTTCCCGTGATTACGGGAATACTGATTGCCCGGAGAGTGCCTTCCGTCATCACACTCTTTCTCTCCACTCTGCTGGCAGGGATATTCGCCTTCATCTTCCAACCGGGACTACTGAATGAGATAGCGGAAGGTGGGAATATGTTCAAAGGGATAATGATGACATTCTATGGCAGTACCAGTCTACAAACTGACAGTGACATGTTAACAGAACTGATTGCCACACGAGGTATGGCAGGAATGATGAATACCATCTGGCTCATCATCTGCGCCATGTGTTTCGGTGGAGCCATGACGGCAAGCGGCATGCTAGGAAGCATCACTTCCCTATTCGTCCGCTTCATGAAGAATACAGCCAGCATGGTAGCATCCACCGTATGTTCCGGATTGTTCCTGAACCTTGCCACGGCAGACCAGTACATCAGCATTATCCTCACCGGAAACATGTTCAGCAACGTTTACGCAAAGAAAGGCTACGAAAGCCGGCTACTTAGCCGTACCACGGAAGATGCCGTTACCGTCACCTCCCCGCTTATCCCATGGAACACCTGCGGCATGACGCAAGCCACCATTTTGAGTGTACCCACACTGACCTACCTTCCCTATTGCTTCTTCAACCTTATCAGTCCGGTAATGAGTATCTTTATTGCTGCTATCGGATATAAAATAATTAAAAAACCGGTGAACAATCCTGAATAGGCATTGTTCTTGCAATAAACTTATAACGAACAATTTATTAAACCTAAACAAAAAAGATTCGATTATGAAAAAGTTTATTGCATTAGCAGCAGTAGTATTGGTAAGCATGGCAACAACGACCATGTATGCACAAGAGAGTAGAGCTGAAAAGCGCGCAGACCGTAAAGCCCAAAGAGACGCAGAACGTGCACGCCTGAAAGCTGAAGAACAAGCACAGGATGCCATTTCGTACGATGACGCAATGGCGGCCTTGAAAGCTCACCAGTTCGTAATGGAGGCAGACCAAGTGATGTTCCGCAACGGACAGACCGCATTTGTAAACTCCAACACCAACTTCGTATTGGTCAACCAAGGACGTGGCACCGTGCAGGTAGCCTTCAACACCGTATACCCAGGTCCTAACGGCATTGGCGGTGTAACAGTAGACGGAACCGTATCGGACATCCAAATGACTACCGACAAACGGGGCAACGTGAATTGCAACTTCAGCATCCAAGGTATCGGCATTTCCGCCCAGATATTCCTTACGCTGACCGATGGTGGGAACAATGCAACTGTAACCATCAATCCGAACTTCAACTCCAACACCATGACTCTGAGCGGGAACCTGATTCCGCTGGAGCAATCCAACATATTCAAGGGACGTTCCTGGTAAAACCCTTATATAAATATATATATTCCCACTCCGCCACAAATCACACTAAAAAGTGTACATTTGTAGCGGAGTTTTTTATATACCAATGTCATGAGAGAATTTATCATTGCAGACAATCAAGATATCACCAAAGCAGGCATGATGTTCCTATTGGGCAGACAGAAAGACACCTCCCTGCTGCTGGAAGCCGACAACAAGGCAGAACTGATACAGCAACTACGCCTGCATCCCACCGCCGTTGTCATTCTGGACTATACCCTTTTTGATTTTTCGGGAGCTGAAGAGCTAATGGTACTTCACGAACGCTTCAAGGAAGCCGATTGGCTACTCTTTTCCGACGAATTGAGCCTACCGTTCCTGCGCCAGGTATTGTTCAGCAGCATGGCATTCGGCGTAGCGCTGAAGGATAATTCCAAAGAAGAGATACTGACCGCACTACAATGCGCCTCACGCAAGGAGCGATTCATCTGTAATCACGTCAGTAACCTGCTGCTCGCAGGCAACGGTTCCTCCTCCCCCACTCATCCTACCATCAAAGATGATTTACTGACTACTGCCGAACGGAGCATCCTAAAAGAGATAGCCCTGGGGAAAACAACCAAAGAAATAGCTGCCGAACGAAACCTCAGCTTCCATACGGTAAACAGCCACCGGAAGAATATCTTCCGGAAACTGGGTGTAAACAATGCGCACGAAGCCACCAAATATGCCATGAAGGCAGGCATCGTAGACTTGGTGGAATATTATATATAAATCTCCCCGCTCCCGACACACAGCCGGGCATCAGCATCATACACCACTCCGAACTGGCCCGGAGCAATGCCTTGCAGCTTTTCTTCCGAAACAATGCGGTAACCCTCCGCCTCCTTTTGCAACCTGCCTTTGACAAACTCCGGCGTATGGCGTATCTTGAAAGTCACCTCCACCTCTTTCTGTGCTTCCTTCCAGGGATTATCCGTAATGAAATGAAAATCGTGCATATAGAATTCATAGCCATATTGCCATGCCGTATCACATCCTCGGGACACATAAATCACATTCTCCCCAACGTCCTTGCTGACAACAAACCATGGTCCTCCACCCAACCCCAATCCTTTGCGCTGACCGATGGTATGAAACCAATAGCCCCGGTGCTTACCCAACTTTCTACCCGTTTCCAACTCCACAATATCCCCTTCCCTTTCGCCAAGGAAACGGCGCACAAAATCATTATAATCAATCTTTCCCAGAAAGCAGATGCCCTGACTGTCACGACGTCTGGCGCTGGGCAATCCGGCACGCAGGGCTATGTCACGAACCTCATTCTTCATCAGTCTGCCCAATGGAAACATCAGTTTGGAAACTTGCAGATAATCTATCTGTGCCAGAAAGTCGGTCTGGTCTTTCACGGAATCGGCAGCGGTACCGAGCCATGTCTTTCCATCCCTCAACACTGTAGTGGCATAATGCCCGGTTGCCGTGACATCGAAATCCTTCCCCACACGTTGCTCAAAGCACCCGAACTTTATCAGCTTGTTGCACATCACATCCGGATTGGGAGTCAAGCCACGTCTTATTTTATCAATGGCATAAGCCGCCACCTGGTCCCAATACTCCCGGTGCAGGTCCACTACTTCCAACGATAATCCATAACGCCGGGCAATGGCAGAAGCCATCTCCATATCCTCTTCCGCAGAGCAGTCCATATAATCGGCATCGTCCCTCCCTATTTTGATATAAAATAGAGAAGGACGGTAACCTTGTTCGCAAAGGAGATGTACCACCACGGAGCTGTCTACACCTCCCGACAATAATACAGCAATATTCATTCTATCGTATACTGTTATTCTTTTAAATTCTGTCAAATGCCTGGGACAAGTCGTCCAGCAAATCATCGATATGTTCTGTCCCGATGGAGAGGCGGACCGTGCCCGGTTTGATGCCTTGTTCTTCCAATTCCCGTGCACTCAATTGGGAATGGGTAGTGGTGGCAGGATGGATAACCAGGGATTTCACATCAGCCACATTGGCAAGCAACGAGAATATCTGTAAACTGTCAATAAACGTCTGCGCTTCCTTCACACCGCCCCGCACCTCAAACGTAAAGATAGAACCGCCTCCATTCGGAAAGTATTTCCCGTAAAGCGTGTGGTCAGGATGCTCGGGCAGGGACGGGTGGTTCACGGCAACCACTTTGGGATGCTTCTTCAAGAATTCAACCACTTTCAAGGCATTCTCCACATGACGTTCCACGCGAAGCGACAACGTCTCCAATCCTTGCAACAGAATGAAAGCATTGAAAGGACTGATTGTGGCACCGGTATCACGCAACAATACGGCACGGATACGGATGGCATAGGCAGCAGGACCGGCAGCGTCGACGAAACGTACTCCATGATAACTCGGGTCCGGTTCCGTCAGTTGGGGAAACTTCCCCGAGGCCACCCAGTCGAACTTGCCGCTATCTACAATAACACCACCCAAGGACGTACCATGCCCTCCGATGAACTTCGTTGCCGAATGGACTACAATATCTGCCCCATGCTCTATGGGACGAATCAGGTAAGGAGTACCGAAGGTGTTATCTATAATCAGAGGAATCCGGTGACGGTGTGCTATTTCAGCAACGGCATCAATGTCAATGATGTTGCAATTCGGATTTCCCAGCGTTTCAATGAATACTGCCTTGGTATTCTCCTGAATCGCTTTCTCGAAATTGTCCAGATTGCCCGGGTCCACAAAAGTAGTGGTAACCCCGTAGGTAGGCAATGTGTGGGCCAGCAGATTATACGTTCCGCCGTAGATGGTCTTAGCTGCCACGATATGGTCGCCTGCACGGGTGATATTCTCAAAGGCATAAGTGATGGCTGCCGCACCCGAGGCTACGGCCAATCCGGCAACACCGCCTTCCAGAGCCGCCACACGTTTCTCGAACACATCCTGGGTGGAATTCGTCAACCGCCCGTAAATATTCCCCGGGTCCTGCAAGCCAAAGCGAGCTGCCGCATGGGCCGAATTACGGAATACATACGAAGTTGTCTGATAGATAGGTACGGCGCGGGCATCAGTTGCCGGGTCGGGTTGTTCTTGTCCAACGTGAAGTTGTAGAGTCTCAAAGTGCAATTTCTTTGTTTCCATTGTCGTTTGTATTTTAGGTGAATAAACCGTTTCTCATTCGGATGTTGCAAAGATAGAGCGATAAGCCGGGGCAGACAATGACACAGATTAGGGAATTTTATACCACAATTGTGGTAGATAAGCAAGCAATTTTCTATCTTTAGATAAGATAGACTGCATTTCGGCAAAACTTTTTCATGCAAGCATGAAAGTTCTGCACTCAATTTGCACTATCTTTGCCCCCATGAAAGCAAGAAATATACTGATACTCATATTGGGAACCCTGATTCTTCCCATTTATCTGACTTCCTGCGGGGTGGACCGCTGGAAAGAGTATGCCGGACAGACCCAGACAGACCGCTGGATTGACGATACCATGCGTGTGTGGTACTATTGGGTAGACGCTATCCCCCATACCAACGACCTGAACTATTTTCAAGCCCCTTTCACTTTCTTTGCCTCGCTCAAATCCGAAGAAGACAAATTCTCCACCATCGACAGTCTGGTCAGCGTCACCACTACCCGCAGCATCCCCTATACGGATTACAGCTACGGATTCCAGTTCACTACCAACCAGATAGAAGTAGAAGGAGAAGAGAATGCCATTGTTGCACAGATTCTTTACGTTGCCGACGGAAGCCCGGCCTCGGAAATCGGGCTGAAACGGGGTGACTGGATTATGAAGATGGACGGGAACTTTATTACTGAACAGAATTATAAGAAACTGTATGGAAGTAGTGCCATGGAACTTACAGTAGGTTATTACGACGTGGAGAAAAATGCCATCGTTGCTTACGACAAACCCAGACAGATAGCATCGGCGCGTCCCGTCAACGACAACCCGGTGCACTATAAGAATGTATATACATCAGGCAGCAAGAAAATAGGTTATCTGGTCTACAACCACTTCAGTTCCGGCCCCACGGACAACAGTAATGAATATGACAACGACCTGCGCAGCGCATTCCAATATTTCGCATCACAGCAAGTCAACGAATTCATCCTTGACTTGCGCTACAACAACGGTGGATTACTGAGTTGCGCAGAATTGCTGTGTACCATGCTTGCACCTTCCTCCGCCTTGGGACAAGAGTTGGGGTACCTGGAATTCAACAACCGCTTCAATCCGCAGATAGTACCGTTCACCCTGAACTCCGGACTCATCGGAAACGGAGCAAACCTAAACCTGAATACTCTCTACGTACTTACCAGCAGCCAGACTGCCTCCGCCTCCGAAATGGTGATTAACTGCCTCGCCCCGTATATGGATGTTGTCATCATCGGCGGTACTACCGTAGGCAAGAATGTAGGTTCCAGGAATTTCTCCAGCCCCGAACTGATGATAACGATGAATCCCATCGTCTGCAAGATATACAATTCGGAAGGGAAATCTGATTATGAATCCGGATTCCAACCGGCCTACTCGGGATATGTAGTGAATGAGATGAGCGACATGTCACGTTTCCTGCCCTTTGGAGATACCAACGAAGCCTTATTGAGCACTGCACTCGGCGCCATCGACGGAAGCATACAACCGCCCGCACAAGAAGATACCCGTTCTTTAAGAGTGACCACTCTCGCAAACTCCATTGAACGCCGGGCAAGCCATGCCGTACGCATCAAATAAAAAGACCAATAGGATGAAACCAAACAGAAGAGTTACAATCATCACCCGATTTTCGGGAATCATGTTCAGCCTGCTGTTGCTCGGCGGACTGGCAGCTTGCAGCGATGATAACAATGGCAATGATACGCCAGAACCGGAGCCGTCAACCTACCCCACCACTCCTTTCTCCAAAATCGAACTAAAAGAAGTGATAGAGAGCGATGCGCAACCGGTTACTGCCACCCACACCTACCTTTACAACAGTGCAGGCAGGCTGACCGGCTACACCGGCAAACAGAGCTTTACGGCAGGAGACGAACTCTTCGAGATAGAGAATACCACTACTGTCGAATACAAGGACCATCAAGCCGTGATAACCGACGAAGCAGGTACAGTATCAACCTACACGCTGAATGACAAAGGTTATGCCACCACTTGTACCAGTCAGGATATGGCAGGAAATACCCGTACTTACACATTCTCCTACCTCATCAACACCGAAGACAAATACTATCTGGAAAACATCACAGAAAAGCTGGACGACGGAAAAGAATACTCATTCATTACAATAGACTACAGCAACTTCCGGGCATTGCGCATACAGCAAAAGGTTGACACTTTTGAGCACAACAGTACGGCTACCACACCATCAGGCAATGAAATTGCAAATATCTCCGAAATACCAAGCCTATTCATTACGGACATGTATCCGCTTTCCATGCATGCGGTTGCCATATACGGGAAGATATTGGGAGAACCTGCAAACTATCTGATCACCCAACTCATCCCGGACAGCAACGGAGAAAGTGAAGAGACCACCACCTATACTTATACGTTAGATAACCGGGGTATCGTCACTTCCTGCCATGCAGTCGTCAGGCATATAAGGAACGGCTACGAGCAGGACTACACACGCACCGTGAACTATACCATCGAATAATAAACTACTTACTTCTTAAAGAACTTGTCGAAGAAAAGGACATGATAGTCTATGGAGTTGTTCCAATACGTTCCGGTATGTCCACCGGGACGGGTGATGAAGTCATGGTCTATCTTCCTTGCCAGCAGCCGGTTGTGCAAGTCCTTGTTCACTTCAAGAAAGAAATCGGCCTCACCGCAGTCGATGATTAGCGCCAAGTCTCCATTCTCAATCTTATCCAGCTGGTTGACCACCGTATGCGCATCCCAAGATGCCTTGTTGGCAGCAAACTCTCCCAACTGCTTGCTCATTTTCCAATTCTGGGGGAACGGCCGTATATCCACTCCTCCACTCATACTGCCCGCTGCACCGAACACATCCTTATGACGGATAGCACTCCACAAAGCACCGTGGCCGCCCATACTCAATCCACTGATGGCACGCGCCTTTCTGTCGGGAATGGTAGCATAGTTCCCGTCTGTATACTTCACCAATTCCGAGGTGACAAAAGTCTCATAACGGTAGGCAGGATTCTCCGGACTGTCCCAATACCAACTGTTCTTGCCGTCCGGACATACAAATATGATTCCTTTCTCATCTGCCATCTGCGGCAATTCCGGCTTCAGCTGCACCCAGCTCCGCGCATTGCCGCCATAACCGTGCAACAGATAAACCACCGGACAAGCCTGCTTGCCGATAGCCTTATCAGGCAATACATACACAACTTTTACATCCTTATTCATGGCTGCACTTCTCACCAACACCGTGTCTACACGTGCCGCCTGCAACATTACGGCAGACAGACACCACAAAAGCCCCAAGGCAATAATTCTTTTTTTCATCTATTTATTGTTTATTTTTTCTAACGGATGGCAATATTAACAATAAATACTGAAAAATCATTATCTTTGCCTCACAAACTATTCAAAATCCACTATGGAATTTATTATCATTCTACTTTTACTTATCCTGAACGGTATTTTTGCCATGTATGAAATCGCCTTAGTCTCCTCAAGTAAAGCACGCCTTGAAACTCTTGTCGGAAAAGAGAACAAAAGAGCCAAAGGAGTATTGAAACAACTGGAAGAACCCGAAAAATTCCTCTCCACCATCCAAATCGGTATTACTCTTATCGGTATCGTATCCGGTGCCTATGGTGGTGCCACTATCGCTGATGACGTAGAACCGCTGTTCGCCCTCATTCCGGGAGTAGCCGCCTATGCCAAGACTCTCGCCATGATTACCGTAGTAGCCATCATCACCTATCTGTCGCTCATCATAGGCGAACTGGTGCCCAAGTCCATCGCCTTGAACAACCCGGAACGATGGGCCACCATGCTCAGCCCCTTCATGATTGTGCTGACCAAGATTTCCTATCCGTTTGTATGCCTGCTGAGCGCTTCCACCAAACTGATGAACAAACTCATCGGACTGAACAGCGGCGAAGAACGCCAAATGACACAAGACGAACTGAAGATGATCCTCCACCAAAGCTCGGAACAAGGCGTCATCGACAAAGACGAAACGGAAATGTTGCGTGACGTGTTCCGTTTCTCGGACAAAAGAGCGAATGACCTGATGACCTATCGCCGCGACATCGTCGTGCTCCATCCCACAGACACCCCAAAAGAGGTGCTACGTATCATCCACGAAGAACACTTCAGCAAATATCTCCTGGTGGAGCGAGGAAAAGACGAGATTATCGGTGTGGTTTCCGTAAAGGACATCATCTTGATGATGGGCGGCGAACAACCCTTCAACCTACGCAATATTGCCCGCCCTGCCCTATTTATTCCGGAAAGCTTGTATGCAAAGAAAGTTTTAGAGCTGTTTAAGAAGAACAAAAACAAGTTTGGAGTTGTTGTAGACGAGTATGGAAATACAGAAGGTATCATCACCCTGCACGATCTGACGGAAAGTATCTTTGGAGACATCCTCGAAGAGAATGAAACGGAAGAAGAGGAGATTGTTGTCCGTCAGGACGGTTCCATGCTGGTGGAGGCTTCCATGAATCTGGATGACTTTATGGAGGCGATGGGCATTATGAACTATGATGACTTGAAAGAAGAAGACTTCACCACCTTGAGCGGTCTTGCCATGTTCCTGATAGGACGGGTGCCGAAAGCCGGAGACTTGTTCAGCTACAAAAACCTGGACTTCGAAGTAGTGGATATGGACCGCGGACGAGTGGACAAACTGCTTGTCATCAAGAAAGAAGAAGATGAATAACGAACGCTATTGCGTCTTTATAATTAATTTAAACCATTAAAACCATGAAAAAAGTAATGATGATTGCAACCTTTACAGCTGCATTGGTATCCTGCCAATCAAAAGGAACTCAGAACAATGACGCCGTCGCCATGAACGAAAGTGTAATGGCTGTTACCGGCAATGACTCGTCTGCCGTAGCCGTATACGAAGGAATCCTTCCCGCCGCCGACGGTCTGGGCATCCAGTATGTATTGAGCGTAGACAGTGTAGGTCCCGACGGAGAAAGCGGCTACACGCTGGTAACAACTTATCTGGATGCCGAAGGCCCAGGAAAGAACAAGAGCTTTACTTCCAAAGGAAAGAAAGAAGTTATCCAGAAAGACGTCGACAACAAGAAGAAAACAGCCATCAAGCTGACCCCGAACAACGGGGACACTCCGGTGTACTTCGTAGTAGTGAACGACACAACCCTGCGCCTTGTCAACGACAGCCTGCAGGAAGCTGTGAGTGACTTGAATTATGACATCATCCAGGTGAAATAGTCCATCCTTGCTTATAAGAAAGAACGGTATAGCCGGAATTACTGGATTCAGTGGTTCCGGCTACTGTTTTTTCAATGAAGAGGCATTTCAAACAAGAGAACAGAAGGCTATATCAAAAAGTTAGTGTTATCTTTGTAGCTTCATCAAAGTATATATAAACATGAAACATTCTTCCGAAAAACCTTTAGCACCTGCCAACTACTCACGCTGTTTCAACAACCAATGCCCGAAAGCCGACAACTGCCTGCATCGCTTAGCCGCCCTTCGCGATACCCCCGAGTACCCGTCCATCCGCATCATCAATCCACTGTGCATTCCAGAGGATAGCAGTCAATGCGCCTATTTCCAATCGACACAAAAGATACATGTTGCATGGGGAATCAGCCACTTGCTCGATGAAGTTCCCTACAAGAATCTCCAACCTCTGAAAAGCCAGTTGATAGCCCATTTCGGCCGCGGAAAATACTACCGCTTCTACCGGGAAGAATCTTACCTTTCCCCCGAAGACCAGAACTATATCCGCAGAACTTTCCACCAATACAACATTCCGGGAGAACCGGCTTTCGACTCTTACAGCGAGGAATACAAATGGTAGAAAGGTAATCTTCAGCCCCCTTTTCATGTCATTTTATCACTGAAAATATAGATAACACTTTAGTTCACAACGGTGAACACTTTGTTACAACAGTAAGAAACAAAGTGTTCACATACTATGAAACAAACTGTTCGCACTCAATAAAACAAACTGTTTTCTTTAACGGAACAAACTGTTTCCTACTAATGAAACAAACTGTTCTCCATATTGAAACAAACCGTTCTCCTTAGGGAAACAGACGGATTCCCTTTTGAAGCCCTACAAGGGGAATAATTATCGCCTGCGAAAATATAGGAGGAAATACAGCGACATAGTGCGATACCTATTCTCTGCAAAACGGGTGAACGTGTTCGGGAGGATATTGCAGCAACACGGGATGAGGTAAAGGAAAGAGAGGGGGAGATGGTATATTGTGTGGTAAAAGTGGAGAGGTAGAAAAGACGGAAAGGATTACAGTTGAAATAAATTCTTTTTCTTAACTTTGTGAAATAGAAACATCGAATATGACGATGAAGAAAATAAAAATATGAAAACAGCACTATCTATAAATCAACCGTTCAAGGATTGGGTAAACCACCTAAAACAAGACATTCGTAGTGCACAGATTAAAGCGGCTGTACGCGTGAACAGCGAACTGCTTCACCTTTACTGGCAACTGGGGGCAGAAATTATAGAACGGCAGAAAGAAATGACTTGAGGAAGCGGATTTCTCGAAGAGTCGTCTGCTACCAAAACCGCAAAGTGACCTAGCTCTACAGACACTCAAAGACCCCTATAACTTCGATTTCCTGACCATTACCAAAGATTTTCAAGAATTAGAGTTAGAAAAGGTTTTGACACAGAATATCACTCGTTTTCTGCTTGAATTGGGTAAAGGATTTGCATTCGTAGGACGTCAAATGCCTTTGGAAGTAGGCGATGAAACAATCTATCCCGACTTGCTTTTCTACCACTTGGAACTGCGTTGTTATTGCGTAATCGAGCTAAAAGTGCAGAAGTTCAAACCTGAATTTATAGGTCAACTCGGTACTTATATCAGTGCCGTAAACCATCTAAAATGTAAACCTGGCGATAACCCCACCATCGGCTTGCTTATCTGCAAGACAAAAAAACAAGTAATGGCGCAATATGCACTGGAATCAACAAATCAGCCTATCAGCATATCAGAGTGTAAGCTGTCTAAGCTGATTCCCGAAGATATTAAAAGTCAACTGCCTTCGATTGAGGAAATAGAGGAACAAGTAAAGAGAATTCAAGGAAAAAAGAAGGAAGAGAGATGAAGGTTATCTTGTATCAATATAGTGAACTTATCCGAAGAAAAGACAAGTCTATTGATGAAGCATGTGAATATACCACATGACTCAATAGAGTAAAAAAATCAAAAACGACTGAAAGAGCCTAAAAAGGAAATGCCACCGTTTACAGCCACAGAAGTCAGAAACTATTTTTGTAATTTAAATAAGAACTGGGAGCAAGTATTCAATCTACTAAATAGTTCTACATTAACAAGATTAAGTTTAAGTATCTTAGGATTATATATTGGAACAAAAATCATAGGGAAACTCACTCATTCATCACCGTTATCCATATCTAACTTTAATAAATACATACAAATATGAGCAATCCAGTAGAATTCATACAAAATAATAAAGAGTGGTTAGTTCCCATCATTATAGCCATTTTGACAGTTCTAATTACAGAAATATGTAACTTATTTCGTAGAAGTGGGAAAAGCCACAAACAAAAAGTAGGAAAAATCAGTAAAAGCCATCATATAACTCTCATTAATGGAGAGGTGAATCACCACATTGAAAAAAATAATATGACAAAAGGAAAGAAAATATAATGCTACCCCTATAGCCTTTTCAATACTTTCTCTACCTTTGTAACATTAAACCAAATAAAGTCAAAATGACATGAAGAAACAGATTGCCATACTGACCACTTCCCTGCTCATATTGAACGGATGCGGTTACGTACCCGCCATCGGACAATACTTGAAACAGAACGGACTGGCAGTAGTCATCGGATACGAAGTGACACACACCGTAGTTAAACAATAAAACCGAAACAGACATGGCCGATAATTATCTTGAAAATCAGTACGAGCAATACCAGGCACGCAAAGCAGCTTGGGAGAAAGCGAAAAAATCCGGCAAGGTACAAACGCTACATAAGCCGACACTTCCCCTCAAAAAAGGCGGAAAGAAAGTTTTCGTGACCGGAGGTGCCGGGGGGATTGGCAAAGCCATTGTAGAAGCCTTCTGCAAGCTTAATTACCAAGTAGCCTTTTGTGACAAGAATGAACTGGAAGGACAACAAACCGCCCAAGCCACCGGAGCACAATTTCACCCCGTCGACCTAAACAGCAAAGAAGCATTGGAACTTTGCCTGCAAAATATTTTCAAGGAATGGGGGGATATTGACATCATTATAAACAATGCCGGCATCAGTGAATTCTCTCCCATCACAGAAACGAGTGTGGAGACGTTCGATAAAATATTGTCTGTGAATTTACGTCCGGTATTCATTACTTCACATGCGTTGGCAGTACACCGCAAAAGTCAAAACAGCACGAATACCTACGGAAGAATCATTAATCTCTGTTCTACCCGCTATCTGATGAGTGAACCGGGCAGTGAAGGATATGCAGCTTCCAAAGGAGGCATCTATTCGTTGACGCATGCGTTGGCTTTATCGCTTGCAGAGTGGCACATCACGGTCAACTCCATCTCTCCGGGCTGGATTCAGACACACGATTATGAACAATTACGGGCAGAAGACCATTCACAACATCCCTCCGGACGGGTTGGCAAACCGGAAGATATTGCCCGTATGTGCGTATTCCTATGCCAAGACGAAAACGACTTCATCAATGGCGAAAACATAACCATTGACGGAGGCATAACCAAAAAGATGATTTATCGGGAATAGCCCTTTTATAAAACAATCTGCCCAACATAATAATTATAGGATATGAACATGAAAAAGTCTTTTATAGGAATCCTGGCAGCAACCATCATCCTCAGCGGATGCGGCACAAGCCAGATGGCTGCAGGCGACCCTAACGCAGTGCTTGCAGGAGCTGCCATCGGAAGCAATGTAGGCGGTGCCATCGGCGGGCTGATAGGTGACAGTAACGGAGGCTGGCGAGGAGGATACCGGGGTTCTGCCATCGGCACCATCATAGGGACCATTGCGGGAGCTGCCATTGCCAATGCAGCCACAGCCCCCAAGAAGCAGGAGGAGTACAGCTACCGGATAGAAAGAACACAGCCTGATTCCCCGCAATCCGGAAGACAGCCGCAAGCATCGGCCATCGACCACTTGAGGATACAGAATATACGTTTCATTGACGACAGCCGAGACCACGTCATCAATTCGAGCGAAAACTGTAAAGTGATTTTTGAAATCATGAACGAAGGAAGCAAAACAGCCTACAACGTAGTGCCGGTGGTGGCGGAAACCACGGGTATGAAGCGCATTTACATATCACCGTCGGTCATGATAGAGCAAATAACTCCGCACAACGGTATGAAATACACCGCCAACATCAGTGCCGGAGAACGGATAAAGACGGGTAACGTCACCATACGCATAGCCATAGCCGACGAGTATGGGGACGAATATGACTGGCAGGAGTTTTCGTTGCCCACACAACGGTAGAACAATGTCTTAACAGTAGTTTTTAAAAAGAAATGGAACAACAGCAATCTTCTTTCAAAGAAAAAGAACGCATAGAATTACGGGAACCCCGACGCTTCAAAGTCACCATCTACAATGATGACTTCACCACCATGGAGTTTGTGGTAAAGGTACTCACCACCGTCTTTTACAAATCATCGGCAGAAGCGGAAACACTGATGCTGCAGGTGCACAAGAGCAACTCCGCGGTAGTGGGCATCTACTCATACGACATCGCCCACTCCAAAGTACAGAAAGCCACCCGCATGGCACGCAATGAAGGTTTCCCCCTCCGGCTCACCGTCACCCCGGAGGAAGAAGAATAAGAAGAAAGAAACAATATGGATATAAAAAATACGATATTCGTAAACCAAGCATTCGCTTCCGCACAAAGAAAGGCCGAGTCTTACCGGCACGAGTTCATCATGCCCGAACATCTGCTGAGCGCCATTATAGAGCAGGAACCCTTTATCCACACCCTGCAAGATACCTTCTACAATTATGTGGAGCTCAGCATCTCGCTGGAAAACTATCTGACGGAAGAAGTGGACACTGTCCCCGACAATGTGGAATACGAGTTGGGACTTTCCGTCCAGCTCAGCTCACTCCTGCAACATGCCTATACGGTGACAGAGTATTCCAGCGCCGAAGAGCTGGATGTTCCTCATCTGATACAAGGCTTGCTGCAACTGGAAGATTCCTGGGCATGCCATTTCCTGAAGGAAGCAGTCGGCGGCGACCTGCCCGAATTCCTCAGCCTGCTCATCACCCACTACGAAGAAGCGGAGCTGGCAGAAGAAGCAGGCGGTACGCCATCTCCCGATGAACAAGAGAAAACAGAACCGTGGCGTAACTACGTGACCTGCCTCAACGACCATCTGGCAGGCCACAACCCGCTTATCGGCAGGGAGATGGAGTTGGAGCGAACCATACAAGTGCTCTGCCGCAAAGAAAAGAACAACCCGTTGCATGTGGGCGAACCCGGCGTAGGCAAAACAGCCCTTGCCTATGGGCTTGCCGCCCGTATCGAAGCGGGCAACGTCCCCGAACGGCTTGCCGGCTTCCGCATCTATGAACTGGACTTGGGCAATCTGCTGGCAGGCACACAATATCGCGGTGATTTCGAAAAGCGGCTGAAAAGTATCATGGAAGGTGTCGGACGTGAAGGACGCGCCATCGTCTACATCGACGAGATACACAACCTGATAGGCGCCGGACGCACGGGCGAAGGCTCTATGGATGCCTCCAACATGCTGAAACCCTATCTGGAAACCGGGGCAATACGTTTCATCGGCTCTACCACCTACGACGAGTACAACCGCTACTTCGCACGCAGCAAGGGACTGGTACGCCGCTTCCAGCAGATAGACATACTGGAACCGAGCATTGAAGAAGCCATACATATCGTAGAAGGCCTGAAAGAGAAATACGAAACCTACCACGGCGTCACCTACGAGCCCGACGTCATCCCCTATGCCGTAAAGGCAAGCGCCCGCTACATCAGCGACCGTTTCCTGCCCGACAAAGCCATCGACCTGGTGGACGAAGCAGGAGCTTACCGGGAAATACATCCCACAGACTCCGGAGAACAGACCGTGGACAAGGCACTGATAACCGACATACTGGCACGTACCTGCAAAGTCAATGCCCTCGCCATGAAAGAGGACGACACCACCGCCTTGGAAAGCCTGCACGAACGCATCAGCTCCCGCATCTACGGGCAGGAAGAAGCCGTCCGTCAGGTGGTGGAAGCTGTGCAAATGTCCAAAGCCGGACTGCTGGACGAAAACAAACCGCTGGCAAGCCTGCTCTTTGTAGGCCCCACCGGAGTAGGAAAGACCGAAGTTGCCAAAGTGCTCGCCGCCGAGCTGGGCATCGCCCTGCAACGTTTTGACATGAGCGAATATACCGAAAAGCATACCGTAGCCAAACTGATTGGCTCGCCTGCCGGCTACGTGGGTTACGAGGACGGCGGCCTGCTGACCGACGCCATACGCAAGACCCCAAACTGCGTGCTACTGCTCGATGAGATAGAAAAAGCCCATCCCGACGTATTCAACATCCTGCTGCAAGTAATGGATTATGCCGTACTGACTGACAACAAAGGACGGAAAGCCGACTGCCGCCACGTGGTCCTCATCATGACCTCCAATGCCGGAGCACAATATGCCCGCCAAGCGTCCATCGGCTTCAACAGTCAGGTCACCGCCGGAGAAGCCATGCTGAAACAAGTCAAGAAAACCTTTAAGCCCGAATTCATCAACCGCCTTTCAGCCACAGTTGTCTTCCATGACATGGACTGCCCGATGGCATCACTTATCCTCGACAAGAAACTCGGAGAACTGGGCAGCAAGTTGTCCTCCCGCCAGGTGGAAATGGAATTGAGCCAAGAAGCACACGAATGGCTGCTCCAACGGGGTTTTATTCCCGAATACGGCGCCCGGGAGATGGACCGCGTGATAGCCGCCCACTTGAAACCCTTGCTGATGCGCGAAATTCTGTTCGGTACATTGAAGGCAGGAGGAAAAGTCCGCGTGCAAGTGGAAAACGGAGCATTGAAACTACAACCCGCAACCGAATAACGATATGGTCTTTCAACTGACGGATAAACTTGCTTTCCCCGACCCTCACTACGGCGACCCCGACGGGTTGCTCGCTGTGGGCGGTGACCTATCCATTGACCGCCTCATCCTGGCGTACTCCAACGGCATCTTCCCCTGGTACGCATTTCGGGAAGAACTGATACAATGGTGGTGCCCGATGGACCGTTTCGTCATCTTTCCGGACGAAATCCATATCTCCCACTCCATGCGTACGCTCATCAACAAAGGAAAGTACGAAATCACCTTCAACGAAGCTTTTGAAGACGTCATACAAACCTGCGGAGAATTGCGGATGGAACAAGAAGGAGCCTGGCTTGGAACGCAGATGATGGAAGCCTATACACACCTGCACGAACAAGGCTTCGCCGCCAGCGTGGAAGTATGGGAAGAAGAACAACTGGTAGGTGGGCTGTACGGAGTGACCCTGGGACGTTGTTTCTTTGGAGAGAGCATGTTCTCACTTGTTCCCAGCGCCTCGAAGCTGGCCCTCATCCGTCTGGCCCAATTCTTCAGGGAACATGGAGGCGTCATGATAGATTGCCAGTTCGAAACCCCTCACCTCAAGACAATGGGAGGCAGGCACATCAGTTACGACGAATATATGACATACATCGAACAAGACTACCGCTTCTAAAAGTAATAACGAAAGAAAGATTTGCAGTACAAACAATCTGTTATGAGAGAAATGTAGTATCTTTGCAACATCATGTTGCATCGTTTTACTACTCCCATAACCGACATTCCGCTTCCGGAAAGGTTCACCTATCCTTTCTGCTATACTCCGCACCCGTTATGTATATTGGCAGCCAAAGAAGTACAAAGCTATCTTACCCGACAAACTGCATGGAAGGACGAACTGCGCCAAGGCAAAATGTTCGGGGTACTGATTGTACAAACCGAGCATGGAGAAACCGGATATTTAGCTGCATTCTCAGGCATATTGGCCGGAAAGAACCTACATCCCTTTTTTGTTCCTCCCGTATATGACTTGCTACAGCCACAAGGCTTTTTCAAGATAGAAGAAGAGAACATCTCTTCCATCAACCGCAACATCCGGCAATTGGAAAATGACAAAGCATATGCCGCCTTATCAGCAGAGCTTGCCCGGACTATCCAGTCGGCAGAAGACATACTGGCAACAGCCAAAGCACAGTTGAAAGAAGCCAAAACTGCCAGAGAACAGCGCAGAAAAGAAAAAGAACTCAATGCGCAGGAAGAAGTCGAACTGATACGGGAAAGCCAGTTTCAAAAGGCGGAATATAAACGCCTGGAACGTTCATGGAAAGCAAGGATTACCACACTGCAAACGCAGACAGAAGACTGGGAAAGACGGATTTCAGCATTGAAGTCTGAACGTAAAACCCGCTCTGCAGCATTGCAGCAAAAGCTATTCGAACAGTTCGGGATGCTGAATTACCGAGGAGAAGTCAAGAATCTCTGTGAGATATTCGGGCAGACCGTGCACAAGACACCTCCTGCCGGCGCGGGTGAATGTGCAGCCCCCAAATTGCTACAACAAGCTTATCTGCATGGATGGAAACCGATTGCCATGGCCGAGTTCTGGTGGGGTGACTCCCCCAAGACAGAGATACGCCATCACGGGCACTATTATCCGGCTTGCAAAGGAAAGTGCGAACCTATACTGCAGCATATGCTGCAAGGTCTACAAGTAGAGGAAAACCCCATGCTGAAAAGAATGCAGGTGCCCTCCAAGAATCTGGAGATTGTTTACGAGGATTCATGGCTTTCGGTCATCAACAAACCGGCAGGAATGCTGTCTGTTCTCGGCAAGGAAGATGCAGTCTCCGTCTATAGCCTGATGCGTGGGCAATATCCCGAAGCTGACGGTCCTCTGACGGTGCATCGTCTCGACATGGCCACTTCCGGTTTAATGCTCATTGCCAAGACCAAGCGTGTACACCAGAACCTGCAGGCCCAGTTCAAGAACCGCCTGGTCAGGAAACGTTATGTCGCATTGCTCGAGGGTGTTGTTCCAAAGGACAAAGGTACGGTCGACCTCCCGCTTTGCTTGAATCCACTTGACCGTCCACGACAAATGGTACACACCGAACACGGGAAGCCCGCCATCACCGATTATCAAGTTCTGGAACGTCTGGACGGGAAACGGACCCGTATCGCTTTCTATCCGCGCACGGGAAGAACCCATCAGCTACGTATACATGCAGCACACCCGCTTGGCTTGCACTGCCCCATCATCGGTGATGAACTTTACGGGAAGAAAGCAGACCGGCTTTATCTGCATGCCGAGTATTTGGAATTTACGCATCCTATAACGGGAGAAACCGTAAGGATTACCAAAGAAGCTGAATTCTGACTGCCTACTGATTAATAACCAGCAAAGTAATGCAATAAATGATGATATTCCGACCTACCCCACAAGATTATGACGAACTGTTGACCGTCTGGGAAGCCTCTGTCCGCAGCACACACCACTTCCTGGCAGAAAAGGATATACAGTTTTACAAACCGCTGATAAGAGAGCAGTACTTTCTTGCCGTAGAGCTTTACATCATCCGCAACGAAAAAGAAGAAATTGCCGCCTTTATGGGACTGAGCGATGAACTCATCGAGATGTTGTTTGTCCGTCCTGACCAACAAGGTAAGGGATACGGAAAACGGCTCATGGAGTACGCCGTCCACCAAAAACACATCCACAAAGTGGATGTAAACGAGCAGAACGGACAAGCTTGCCGATTTTACCAACATATGGGATTCCAAGTGACCGGCCGGGACGAAACCGACCCGACGGGAAAGCCTTTCCCTATTCTGCATCTGCAATTACCAACCCCACCACAGATTACTCGGGTAGAACACAGATTATAATTTAGCAAACTTATGAAGATACATCATATCGCCATCTGGACCTTCCGACTGGAAGAGATGAAAGAGTTCTACGCCCGTTACTTCAACGGGAGCAGCAATGAAAAGTACATCAACTCCCAAAAAGGATTCGAATCTTATTTCCTTCACTTCGATGAAGGAATGGATTTGGAACTGATGAGCCGTACGGACATACAGAATACCCCTATTGAGGAAAACAGACTGGGACTGACCCACTTTGCCTTTGCCTTCGACAGCCAGGAAGCTGTCCTCCGACAGACAGAACGACTACGTACAGCGGGATATACCATCGCAGGAGAGCCCCGTACCTCCGGCGACGGATATTTTGAAAGTGTCGTCCTCGACCCGGACGGTAACCGTATAGAATGTGTATTCAGGGCATAGTCTCTCAATCAGAGGAGACAAAGCTTCTCAACAGTTTTATCTCCTCTGCCCAAAGCGATTCATCGGGCGTCTCCAAAATAATAGGTATACCGTCAAAACGCACATCTTGCATAAAACGCCGGAAGAAATCCATACCTATCAGCCCCTTGCCGATGCTGTCGTGACGGTCTACTCTGGAGCCGAGTACTTTCTTGGAGTCATTCAGGTGTATACCGCGCAGATAGCCGAAACCTACCGCTGTGTCAAACTCCTCAAACACCTTGTCATACTCATTCACTATATCATAGCCTGCTGTATACGTGTGGCAGGTATCAAGGCAAACTCCAACGCGAGACTTGTCATCCACCCGGTCAATGATATGTCCCAGCTGCCAGAACTCGTTTCCCACATTGCTACCCTGCCCGGCTGTGTTCTCTATGACAGCCACCACATCGTGCGTCTTGCCCAATATAAGATTAATGGATTCAGCGATCTTGTCCAGACACTCTTCCACGGAAATCTTATTCAGATGGCTGCCCGGATGAAAATTCAGTAACTTCAACCCTAATTGTTCGCAGCGCTGCATCTCATCCAGAAAAGCGGCACGGCTTTTCTGTAGCCCTTCTTCTTCGGGATGCCCTAAATTTATCAGAAAACTGTCGTGAGGCAGGATGCAGCGGGAATCGAAACCAAGCTTCCCGCAATTTTCCTTAAACAATTCAATACTATCAGCCGCCAGCGGCTTTGCCACCCACTGACGCTGGTTCTTGGTAAACAAGGCAAAAGCATTTGCCCCTATCTCACCGGCATTGACGGGAGCCGCTTCCACTCCCCCACTGGCCGATACATGTGCACCTATAAATTTCATAATCTTATTGTATTTGTTCTTTCATGAATTCCCACTGGCATTTTTTCATGTCTACACACCCATTCTTTCTGAACGTCACGCCCTCTGCCTCCAGCAAAGCCCGCTGTTCAGTCCAGCACGGTGCCAGCCTGCCCTGGCTGTTCACTACCCGATGGCAGGGCAGACACATGCCGTCGGGCACATCGTGCATGGCATGTCCCACCATGCGCGAACATTGAGGTCTTCCGACAAGATAGGCAATCTGTCCGTACGTCACCACCCGCCCCGGAGGGATTGCGGCCACTACATTATAAACCTCCTGCTGAAAAGTGTCTTTGTCCATAAAAGTCTGGTTTGGGAAGGCAAAGATATGATAAATTCAGCAGGTATGCGAACAGACGTTACAAGAAAGTGGCTGCGCCGAGCGGATTGTATGTATAGGTGACATTACGGGCACGGATGATTTCGCCCGTCGGGGTAAACAATATCTGATATTTCGTCTGGAGATTTGCCATCCCTACCTCTACCGCCACGATGGACTGCCATTTGGGAAACTGTACCCAAGTGACATTCTGCACCATCCCTCCGGAATATTCACTGGCGGCAAAAGCATTGTAAACGGCAGGGGGCACTTCGTCCATTGTCTCCCAGTCCGTCTGTTGCATTACCCATTGCGCCTGCCCGTCAAACCAGACTTTCGTATCAAAACCAGAAAAGAGAATTTCAACTTACTCATAACTTCATCAGATTATCATGTTATGAGAAGAACGGCGTATGGCAGATTTTGTTCACCGGCAACTCTCAACCATTCAACAGTTAAAAAGAGATATCCATTGTAATTCAATAGAAAATGACTAACTTCACACCAGAAATTCAGAAATATGATAAGAATACATCCCATATCCGGCAACAAAAAGCAATATCTTGACCTGCTGCTGCTTGCCGACGAACAAGAGTCCATGATTGACCGTTATCTGGAACGGGGAGAGATGTTCATCCTATCCGATAATGATACAGTCAAAGCGTCTTGTGTAATCACCTGCGAGGATAAAGGAATCTACGAAATAAAGAGCATAGCTGTCTATCCGGAATACCAGCGCCAGGGATATGGAAGACAACTGATAGCATTCGTTCTTGAACATTATAAAGACCGGTGCCATACTATGCTTGTCGGCACTGGAGACAGTCCGCTAACCATCCCCTTCTATGAAAGCTGCGGATTTGCATACTCACACCGGGTACCCGATTTCTTTATCGATAATTACGACCACCCCATATTTGAAGGAGGCAAGCAACTGAAAGACATGATTTATCTGAAAAGGACGCTTCAACCAAAATAATATCCTATATTTGCATATCACTTAACTCCACACATTATGGAAGCTAAACTTTGCCAAAGCTGCGGAATGCCCTTGTCATCTGCAGAAGTACTCGGAACCAATGCCGACGGTAGCCTCAACGAGGAATATTGCACCTATTGCTATCAGCACGGCAATTTTGCACAAGACTGCACTATGGACGAAATGATAGAACATTGTGCACAGTTCACCGACGAATTCAACAAGGATTCCGGAATGAATTTCACTAAAGAGGAAGCCATAGCCGGTATGAAAGAATGCTTCCCGACCTTGAAACGCTGGCAGTCCAAACAATAAACATGCCGTCCCGTATCGAGCAGGAAAAACAGACAGTAGAACGGATGGTCCGCCTCTACTGCCGGAAAAAGGAAGGTAACAAGCAATTGTGTCCCCGATGCGAGGAATTGCTGGGATATGCCCGCATTCGTCTTTCACGCTGTCCTTTTGGTGAGAATAAATCCACCTGCAGGCAATGCAGCATTCACTGCTACAAGCCCGAAATGAAAGAACGGATGCGTAAAGTCATGCGGTATGCCGGACCACGGATGCTGTTGTACCATCCCGTGGCGGCACTCCGCCATTTGTGGCAGGAGTATGTCCATCAGTATTTCACCAAACGTTTCGGAGTCCCACGCCAGGAACAGCACAAACAATAAACCGTATCCAGGTCGTATCCTTCCAATGAAGAGGTGCTGTCTTTAGGCACAATGTCGCCTTTGTCAGAGATGTAGACCGGCAGGCGCTCACCTTGTCCGTTCATCACAAAAAATGCCCCCACCTTGCATTGGGGGCATACCATCTTACGCATCATCAATTGAAATAATACAAAAATATAGCCACCCCTTCCAATGCCTTCTTCTTTTCACCTTGTATCTCGATGGCAAACTTTATTTCCGCCTTTGCCACACCGCGCAGATTCGACAGAGATTGCAAATGGGCAACCAGTCGGATGCTCTGTCCGGATAATACCGCCTGACCGAACTTCATCTTGTCCATGCCATAATTAATCATCATCTTCAGGTTGTTCACTTCAATAATCTGGTTCCACAGATATGGCAACATGGACAAGGTGAGATACCCATGTGCAATGGTGCTCTTAAAAGGGCTTTCCACTTTGGCACGTTCCGTATCGACGTGTATCCACTGATGGTCCAATGTCGCATCAGCAAACAGATTGATACGCTCCTGAGGAAGCTCTACATATTCCGAAACACCGATTTGCTGGCCTACCAGCTTTTCAAAATCCTCGTACGAGTTGATAATCACTTTTTCCATTACTCTCTATTTTATTGATAAATTATAAATTCACACGCTTTATCCACATATCCGCCATTCGTTTATGCCCTGCAGGAGTGGGGTGGATACCGTCCCAAATCCAATAGGGGTCTTGAGAAGCCGGAGAGTGTTTCCACTGATGCCACGATTAAAAAAAGCATATTCCTTTTCCGGAAAATTTCCTTGATAATGACTTGCACACAAATACATATAGCCGCTACCATAAATATGGTTCATATCACAGAATCTCCGATAAACAAGACACGCAGACCACTTGCATGGAGCAAGAGTGACATGCAGAAAAAACCATTACAAAGAGTCCAATACGCTTCATGTCATTTTCTTGTCAGGATGCAAAAATTGCAACAAATATACGTCTTATTCCCGCAAGTACAAAAACTCGGGTATCTTTTTCCCATTTCCTCAAAACAGATACAACCTTTATTTTTTATTTCCGTTCATCACATATTAATTTGGAAATAATATATCTTTGTCAATATCTTAATTGTTGTGACAGAACAAAAACATCACTATTAAAGAGTGATTGCCGTAGATTCGACAATGGGCGTGGGAAGTACATTCACCGTGGAACTGCCCTGCCAGACAAGATAAGCCTGACAACAAACGAAAAACAATGATTTATGACCGCACAGAAAGAATTTACCCTGACCCCTCGCCGGCGTGGCTTTCACCTGGTGACAGAGGAGATTATACGTAACCTTCCCCCTCTTCCACCTGCCGGAATCCTGCATCTGTTCATCAAGCATACAAGCGCAGGCCTCACCATCAACGAAAATGCAGACCCTGACGTACAGACAGACATGGAAGCCATCTTCAACCGCCTCGTAAAAGAGCGGGAACCTTATTACCAACATACATGCGAAGGGGATGACGACATGCCCGCCCATGCCAAAGCAACCCTCAGCGGAACCAGCCTTACGATTCCCATCACCAACGGACGCCTGAACATGGGTATCTGGCAAGGCATCTATCTCTGCGAGTTCCGCAACCGGGGCGGAGGAAGAAGAATTGTAGCAACCGTCATCGGATAATCCCCTATCATCATGCAGAAAGCCATCATCATCGGTGCCACTTCAGGCATCGGACAAGAAGTAGCCAGGATACTTGTACAACAAGGCTGGCATATAGGCATTGCCGGCAGAAGGAAAGAGGCATTGCATGCCCTGCAAACCACCGCACCCGACCGGATAGTCACGGAACAGCTGGACGTTACGGAAGAGACCGCGACCCTACACCTCCATAACCTGATAGAAAAGCTGGGAGGTATGGACTTGTTTTTCCTCAGTTCCGGCGTGGGACATCAAAACCGGGACTTACAACCGGACATCGAACTGAACACGGCACGTACCAATGTAGAGGGATTTACCCGCATGGTGACTGCCGCCTTCAACTATTTCAAGGAAAAAGGCTCCGGACATATTGCTGTCATCAGTTCCATTGCAGGCACTAAAGGACTAGGCGTTGCACCGGCCTACTCTGCCACCAAACGCTTCCAGAATACCTATATCGAAGCGCTGGCACAACTTGCCCGGATGCAGCATCTTGATATACACTTCACCGACATCCGTCCGGGATTTGTTGCCACCGATTTACTGAAAAGCGAGAAATACCCGATGCTGATGAAAGCAGACCGTGTAGCACAGCACATAATCAAAGCTTTAAGAGAAAAAAGACGGGTAGTTGTCATTGACGGGCGCTACCGGGTACTGGTGTTTTTTTGGCGTATGATTCCACGATGGCTATGGGAAAGGTTGCCTATAACGAATTGATTTCGTATCTTCACGTCTCCAAACAGAAATATACATACAGACATGAAGAAAAATTCAAAATATATCGTGCTTACGGCTGCCATTGCACTGTGTGCAGGTTCCAGCCTCCCCTTCCTCGCAGGCAGCAGTACGCTGAATCCCGAACGCGATTCCGTGAAATCCGAAGTTCCCTACTGCGTGACCTCTCCCAGCGTACCGGACAAGATTACTTTTGCCGGGCAGGATATTGACCTGCTGCGCTATGACCATCGCGAGCGTATGGACCGCGAACTGATGTCATTCACCTACATGCACTCCACCACCATGCTCATGGTGAAGCGTGCCAACCGCTACTTCCCCGTCATAGAACCTATACTGAAAGCCAACGGCCTGCCCGATGACTTCAAGTACCTCGCTGTGATAGAAAGCAACCTGAACCCGCTAGCCAAATCACCTGCGGGTGCTGCAGGCCTATGGCAGTTCATGCCTGCCACCGGACGTGAATTCGGCCTGGAGGTGAACAGCAACATCGACGAACGATACCATATCGAGAAGGAAACCAAGGCAGCCTGCAAATACCTGAAAGACGCCTATCAGAAATATGGAAACTGGCTGTGCGTAGCTGCCGCCTACAATGCCGGACAAGGGCGCATCTCCACACAGATGCAAAGACAAATGGTAGACCAAGCCGTCGACTTGTGGCTGGTAGAAGAAACTTCGCGTTACATGTTCCGCCTGCTGGCAGCCAAAGCCGTCATCAGCAATCCGCAACAGTACGGTTTTCTGCTGAAACGGGAACATCTTTATCCGCCCATACCCTGCACGGAAGTGGCTGTCACAACGGGTATTGCCAACCTGGCACAGTTTGCCAAAAGTAAAGGCATCACCTATGCCCAACTGAAAGACGCCAACCCTTGGCTACGGGATACCTTACTGATGAATAAAAGCGGACGTACTTATACACTGAAGATACCTACGCAGGATGGAATGCATTACGACCCCAAGAAAACAGTACCCCACGACAAGAACTGGGTCATCAATTAACAATGCGAATCAGTAGTTGAAACTAATTCCTTTTTTTATCGGTCATGAGCCGAAACAAAAGTCGGATGGCAATCTGCATTATTTACAAATAATACAGATTCGAGATACAGTGCCATATTGAACCTAATTCAGTCGTATACTGAATGCCATTCAATCGTATACTGAATAGGGTTCAGTCGTATACTGAATGCAGGTCACCTTAAACACGCAGATAATCAGAATATTACAAACCGCCATCATCACTTCATTAAATCACAACAATTCATCAAAATATCATTGTACTCGTTTCAGGGCCGTTATGCCCCGTTTCAACCACAGATTCGTATTAATAAACTATGATGAGGGATATTTGCTGCAACCGGGCAGGAATTTCCCGAGATGACAGTGGAAAATCGAATAAAAGGAATCACTGCTGTTTCTCCGTCAGATATTTCCAATAGCGCACGGGCATGTCTTGCTTGTGCTTTCGGGGATTGAGGCGTTCCTTGATGCAGATTGCCTTAAAATAGGTTTTCCAGAGAGACTGGAAAAGCCGTTCGTCTTTGTCCATCAGACTTTCGTCGAGCATGCCGGTGACAAGATGCCCCTCGCAGCTGTCCTCACCAAAAGTCACTTGGCGCACCTCCTTCAAGTCGTAATAGTAGCCATAGGCTCGCCTGATGTCATAAATCAGCCAACGCTGGTCGGAAAAACGATCCTTGAAATGCTCCGTTACCAAAGGAAGGGCATTCTTCTCGGGCTCGACGAGCGCAAAGAAAGTACCGTCCGCAGCCTTCTGAAAACGGACAAACTGAAGCAGGCGTATACGCTCCCAATCCACCCGTTTCCACATACGAGAGAACTCCAGCACATCGCGGTCGGCAAAATTCGTTTCAATGGAGCAAGGAGCATCTATCGCCTTGCGGATATAGCGGAACAGCAGCATGGGAGTTTCCGGTTCCTCCGCCAGCCAGCACTGGGCGAGGCAGGCAAGTGCCGCAGACGACAGTTTCTTCTGCAATCCCCGCCAGACGCGGCCGGATTTCTCTTCATCGGTTATCACTGTAAATATTTCATCGCAGAACAATGGAAGAGGCTCTCCTTCCAACAACAGTGCATCGGGGAAAGTGCGGCGGGAATAGGCTTCAAAAACAGAAGTCAACAATCCCTCAAAAGTCTTATCGTACAAAAAAATATTCATTCGCCAAAATCAAGCATCAACTGCCTCTCATCCACTTTTTTCTTGTTCGGTTTGGGCAACAGCAGGCTGCGTACCCCTTGCGGAGTCAGCTCATTGACCGTGTGCATCGGCAACTCGCAGCAGGTAATGAAATACTGTGCCTTCTTCATCACCACCCCTATCTTCTTCAACTGATAGAAACCTATCTTGGAGAAACGCCGGGAAGCCACTATCAGCCGTGCCGACTTCACGCCGATGCCCGGTACGCGAAGCAACAGTTCATAATCCGCCTTGTTCACATCGACTGGAAACTGCTCGGGATGACGCAAAGCCCAGGACAGCTTGGGGTCAATCTCCAAATCAAGGTCCGGATAGGCATCATCCACTATTTCCTCCACCTTGAACTGATAAAAACGCATCAACCAATCAGCCTGGTAGAGCCGGTTTTCACGTACTAAAGGGGGCTGTTTTAAGGCCGGCAGGCGCTTATCGTAGGTATTGACGGAAATATAGCCCGAATAGTAGACACGTCGCATCGTAGGTCCCTTGTAGAGGGCCGACGAAAGATACAGAATATCCTTGTCCGTCTCGGCAGTAGCACCTACTATCATCTGTGTGCTTTGTCCGGCAGGAGCGAAACGAGGAGCATGGCGGTGTTTCTTGCGTTCTTCCGAACTTTCAAGGACACCCTGCTGGATGTAGCGCATAGGCGCATACACACTCTTATGGTCTTTCTCCGGAGCAAGCAGTTTCAGATTCTCTTCCTTCGGTATTTCGACATTGACGCTGAGACGGTCGGCATAAAGCCCTGCCTCATTCACCAGTTCGCGGCTGGCGCCGGGAATGCTTTTCAGATGGATATAACCGTTGAAACGATGGATGGTACGGAGATCCTTGGCAACACGCACCAATCGTTCCATTGTGTAATCGGGATTACGCACCACCCCACTGCTCAGAAAAAGCCCTTCGATATAGTTGCGGCGATAGAACTCCATGGTGAGGCCTACAAGCTCGGTCACCGACAGCGTGGCACGCGGCAGGTCGTTGCTGCGGCGGTTGATGCAGTAGGCACAATCGTAGATACAATAATTGGTAAGCATCACTTTGAGCAGAGAGATGCAACGGCCGTCCTCGGCAAAACTATGGCAGATGCCCCAGCCACCCACAGCATTCCCCAGCATGCCTGCCTTGCCGGAGCGTACCGTACCACTGGAGGAGCAAGAGACGTCATACTTTGCCGACTCTGCCAGTATCTTCAGTTTATTGAGAACGTTTTCATCCATAATACCTGCGCCAAAAGTAATAATAATACTTTTAAAAACAAAAAAGACCGCCAAACGTGGCAGTCTTTCACAGCATAAGATATGCTTTTTTTCTTACTTCTTAGAAGCTTCCAAAGATGCTTTGCGGAATTCCTTCATAGCTTTTTCGATTTCCAAAGAAGCCTTACGAGCACGAGTTCCTGCTGCCTTATTACCGTTTTCCAACTGAGCGTTTGCATCTTTTGAGAAGTCTGCATATAATGCAGCTACTTTTTCAACTAATTCTTTCATAATCCTTTTCAAATTACTTCGTTAATAATGTCTGGCAAAAATACATTCTTTCTTGAAATAAATACAGAAAAACGATATTTTTTTTGAAATATTCGGTAAAATCGCCTCAAAAAGGGGCTCTTACGCGTTTTTTATCTACTTTTGCAAGCATGAAAACGCTTACTGACACCGAGTATATACACGCTCTCATAGCTGAAGGAGAGCATCAACAACAGGATTTCAAGTTCGAAATATCCGACGCCCGCAAGATAGCCAAAACCCTTTCAGCCTTTGCCAATACAGACGGCGGAAAACTGCTCATTGGAGTGAAAGACAACGGGAAAATTGCCGGTGTCCGTTCGGACGAAGAACAATATATGATAGAAGCGGCTGCCGGACTTTATTGCAGTCCCGAAGTGAACTACACCATGCAGACCTATCTGGTGGAAGGACGCAGTGTGCTGGTGGTACAAATCGAAGAAAGTGACCGGAAGCCGGTATACGCCAAGGACGAAACAGGAAAATACTTGGCCTATCTGCGCATCAAGGACGAAAACATCCTGGCTACTCCCGTTCATCTACGCGTCTGGCAGCAAAGCGGAAGTCTGAAAGGAGAACTGATAGAATATACCGAACGGGAACAACTGCTGCTCAATCTGCTGGAAGAAAACAACCGCCTTTCACTGAACCGTTACTGCCGCCTAGCGCATCTTTCCCGACGCACCGCCGAACATCTGCTGGCAAAGTTTGTTCGTTATGACATCGTGGAGCCTGTGTTTGAAGGGCACAAATTTCACTTCAGGCTGAAATAGGCAAGGAGATTCCATCAGGTTCGTCCAGATTTGCTCATGCCGCAAGTTGCAGCACAACAGACTTCATATTGCTGATTATCAAAAATTTGCAAAAGCTCATCTCTATAACAACAGAAGCAATCTTGAATAACGACAGAGGGTAGTAGTTGTTTTGTGCAAGTTTTTTACTGCAAATAGATTACTGTATATATACATTGATGCGAATAATAAATCTGATAAACGACCAGCTCCGGATCTACATCCTCATCGCCCTGCTGTTGGGATAATCGGAAAATATCCTTTCAGGCTGCCTTAAGACTACCGCGCACAGAAAAGCACCGATATCCAAGACCCCGTTTTCACCAAGAACTGCCTGAAAGAGGTAGAAAAAGACATAGAGTGCTGGTGATAACCAACTTATTTCGTACTTTTGCAGCCGAAACCGCCGGATGACCTGCGATTTTGTAAATTGTAATCAATAATTCGTAATTTGATATGAGTTTATTTGCCAAACTATTCAACAAGAATACCGAAGAAGTATCTTCGAAGAATGTAGAAGATTTCGTGTCACTGACACGCGTCTACTTCCAGTCTGTAATAGCCGCCAATCTGGGCATCACCAACATCCGCTTTGTGCCGGATGTAGCCAATTTCAAGCGTCTGTTCAAAATCCCCACGCAGGGAGGACGCTTGGGACAAGCGGAAAAGGCCGCTTCGCGCAAAATGCTGATGCAGGACTACGGTATCAGTGAAAACTTCTTCAAGGAAATTGACACTTCTGTCAAAAAGCACTGTCGTACACAAAATGACGTACAAGGCTACCTCTTCATGTATCAGGGCTTCTCCAATGATCTTATGATGCTGATGGGAAACCTGATGCAGTGGAAATTCCGCATGCCTTCCATCTTCAAGGGAGCACTGCGCAGCATGACCGAAAAAACCGTACACGATGTCTGCACAAAAACCGTATGGAAAAAGGACGATGTACACAAGACGGCATCGGCAGTACGCCAGTACAAAGAGCGTCTGGGATATTCGGAACAATGGATGACCGAGTACGTTTACAACGTAGTGATGCTGGCCAAAAAGGAACCGAAACAGAAAGCCAACGAAGAGAAATAAAAGAATAAGAATTCTAACTGGAAACAGTAGAATATGGTGGAGTCCGGCAAGCCTAATGCCGCCGGCTGGCGGCTGGCTGGTTCATTGACAACCAAAGCCTCCTGCCTCCACCAACTGCAAGCCATGGGAGAAGACGCCGAAGAATATGCCATCATCCGGAACTATACGAAAGGCAAGACGATTGGAAAGTATGGAAATAGAACAACACCCTTTAGAACCCTTCCTTCCCGGCAATGCCCGTCTGCTGATGCTGGGAAGTTTTCCTCCGCAGAAAAAACGGTGGTCCATGGAGTTTTACTATCCCAACTGGAACAATGACATGTGGAGGATTACCGGATTACTTTTCTTCAATGACAAGGATTATTTTGTAGACAAGACGAAGAAGGCTTTCTGCAAAGCACGCCTCATCAGTTTCCTGCAGGAAAAAGGTATTGCCTTGTTCGACACAGCCTCTGCCATACGGCGCCTGCAAGACAACGCCTCGGATAAGTTTCTGGAAGTGGTGCAACCCACGGACATCCCTGCCCTGCTACACCGGATACCTCAATGCAAGGCTATCGTCACCACCGGCGAGAAGGCGACGGATACGCTGTGCACACAGTTCTCCATCGACAAACCCAAAGTAGGAGACTTCACAGAGTTTCTTTTTGAAAACCATCCGATGCGTCTCTACCGGATGCCTTCTTCCTCGAGAGCCTACCCGCTGGCACTGGGAAAAAAGGCAGCTGCCTATCGCATTATGTATCAGGACTTACAGATGCTATAAGCAACTTTCTTTATAAAATAAGTACGTATATTACTTGTATATTTGAAAGTTTACATTACCTTTGCAGCCGCAAACACGGGAGTAGCTCAGTTGGTAGAGCACCGGTCTCCAAAACCGGGTGTCGGGAGTTCGAGCCTCTCCTCCCGTGCAACAACGAATAATGGCTGTAAGTATTGCTTACAGCCATTATTCGTTTTACAAATGCCTACCGGATATCTATCAGCTTATGTGTCTGCAAACTAAGCCTCCACTTAGGATACTTCATCACGCAATCCACCGTTTCGGCTGTATTGCTGCAAGAGCAAGGCTGGAGAAAGAAATGCCTGGCAGGCAGCTGCTCATAAACAGTAATATCCTGCCCTTCATACACCACCTTCACTTCATCCATACGCGTAATTTCCAGCTTTGCCCCCTGCTTGGGAGAACAGGTCACCCAGTCTATATTATCCGGCAGCAGACGGGTACCGTTTGTTTCAATACAGACATACTTTCCCGCCTGGTGCAGACAATCCACAAATTCATGGTCAATCCAAAGGGAGGGTTCTCCACCGGTCAGTATCACGGTAGCGGCAGGATATTTTCCGACCTCCTCCAGAATCTCCTTATCGGACATCCATCTTCCCTCCTCATGCTGCGTATCGCAAAAGGGGCACTTCAGGTTACAACCGGAAAAACGGATAAAGACAGCCGGAGTACCCGTATGGTATCCTTCTCCCTGCAAACTGTAGAATATCTCATTAATCTTCCTCATAGACGGCAATGTTTGATTCCGACTCCTGCACCTCTACCTTGAAGCAAGTGGGTATCTGGTCGCATATCCAACGGGCTATATTCTCGGCTGTGGGATTGAAGGAAAGCACTTCATTAAGATTGTGATGGTCCAGCTGTTCCTTTACCACCTGCTTGATGTGACTGAAGTCTACCACCATTCCGTCCGCATTCAGCTCTTTGGAACGGCAATAGACAGTGATAATCCAGTTGTGACCGTGCAGATTCTCACACTTGCTGCGATAAGAAAGTTTCAGGCTATGGGCAGCCGACACTTCCATGCGTTTGATGACTGTGTACATACTTGTTAATACGCTAATTAATATAATATAAGTTATCGCATCTAATGTCACCTCGATGCGACGGCAAAATTACAAAAAACTTAAGATTTATCCATTTACTTCCTCAACTTATTCGTACACACAAAGAGAATTGGCAACCTTACGCTCGGCACTGCCACTCGGGGTATTGGCTATTCCCTTATCCGGCAACGCCTCACTCCACAGCGTAGAAGAACCGCCACCATCCAGATTCAACGCATCCTCCCCGCCCAATATACGAATCATATGGGCAAGCTCGGGTATATTGATACCTTCCGATTTTCCCTTCCGACGTCCGTCAACAACAATAAGCAGGATTTTTCCTTCTCTTGTCAGCGCCACAGCACTGCGGGGATGCTTGGTATTTACAAAATTCCGGTTAGTCCCGGACAAGTCGCACATTTGCCCGTCCTTCAGCATCAAAGGACCGGAAGCCAGCACAGTGCCCTTTTTCAAAGTACACGTCTTTTCATCCTGCCTACTCCAGGGAATCAGTTCCAGCCTGCCCTTCCTTATGAACACAGCTCCATTGGACACTGTTGCCAGAACCCCGGTAGAGGTAGTATCTATCACCACCCCGTCCTTACGCAGATAACAGACGGAATTACCGGCTTTCATATCAAAATAGGAACCATTGATGGCCGCCACCGCACCTGCATGCCGGGCGGCTACGCTGGTCTCCTCCTTGGGATTGTGGACGAGCACATCAAAACGGTAGCGCTTCGGGGATATTTCAAGAATGGACACTTCCTGAGGAACTCCATACAAAGAACTGAATACTGCCTTTTTATAAAGCATCCCTTTCTGCAGGGGCTCAGTCTGCCAGGTGGCAGAAACGATGGCAAGAGAATCGGCAGCAGTCTGCGCCATTGCTGCAAACATGCCGCAACAGAGATACACTGCCAGGAATATTTTCTTTTTCATAAGATGGGATTGGTTTAAATTAATTCATAGCTGCAGATTTGAATCGGCATGTCGAGATTATGCAACACCTTTTCAAGCTGTATACCTTCACGGTTGTCGTACTCGTATCCGAAAGTAGCACGGATACCTTGCAGAATGAACTGCGTGGCACGGTCCAGGGCAATGGGCAAACTGTCGCCTTGCAACAGTGCTCCGGTGATGACACTGGTAAACGTATCCCCCGTTCCGGGATAATGGGCCGGCAAGTAAGGACACGTAACCTTCCAGTAGCGGTTACCGTTCCGGTTATAGGCATATACGGACGTCTTATGCTTATCATCCCATACGGGCACACTGGTAATAATCACCACTTCGGGACCACAATCGGAAAGCTGGCGAAGATATGACTTCAACTCCTCATCCGTATTCATCTCCTTATAAGGAATGCCCAGCAGATAGAACAGTTCCGTCAGATTGGGAGTAACGACATCGGCCTTGGTGATGAGATGTTTCATTTCATCAATCATGGACTCGTGGAAGTTCGCATAAAGCCGTCCGTTATCGCCCAACACCGGGTCTACCACAACCAGACCGTCCGGTCGGTGGAAGTCATCAATAAAGTCAGAAACAATATGTATCTGCCGCGGAGAACCCAGATAGCCGGTATAAAAGGCATCAAACTGCATTTCCAGCTTTTTCCACTCGGAAATAATCTTCGGCATTTCATCCGTCAAGTCCAGAAAAGAGAATTCCGGATACTGGGTATGGCTCGACAATACGGCTGTAGGCAACGGGCACACCTGGAAACCCATAGACGAAAGAATGGGAATGACCACCGTCAGAGACACCCGTCCGACTCCCGACAAGTCGTGGACGGCAACAACCTTCTTTACTTTATTCGCATACATATTATCTATATTATTATTTTTCCTACATTTGCTGCATGAAAACAGTCTACATCATTTTAGGAACACTTTCTTTGGCACTCGGCATCATCGGTATCTTCCTGCCGTTGCTGCCCACTACGCCTTTCCTGCTGCTCACGGCTACGCTCTATTTCAGAGGCTCACCCAGACTGTACCAATGGCTGCTGAACCACAAATGCCTCGGCCCCTACATCCGCAGCTTCCGCGAGAACAAAGCCATCCCTCTACGTGCCAAAATCATCTCCCTACTGCTGATGTGGGGAACAATGGTTTACTGCATCTTCTTCCTGATTCCACTAACAGAAATAAAGATAGTATTGTTTCTTGTCGCTGTGGGGGTGACTTGGCATATACTGTCATTCAAGACGTTGAAGTAACGTGCTAAATTCCTCCCAATTTTTCAAAGAATTCTCCCAACCCCTTCCGGGCATCGGCAAGCTTGTCTTCCCAATGTTTCACGGAGTTCTGTCCGATAATATCCGTCACGTACTTCACCGAAATGAAAGGAACATTCTTGGCACGGCATACTAAAGCTTGGGCATAGGCTTCCATATCCACAACATCACCGGACACATCCGAGAGTTCTGTCAGGAAAGTATCCCCCGTATTGCATACACCGCCTGCCGGCCAGTGCAAACAATATCCTTTTTGGGACAACAAATCCGTTGAATCAATCTCATGCTCCATACCAAGCTCCACCAGCTTCTGCATATCGCGGTCTACGAAATGGCGACATACGAAAATATCTCCTACCTGGTGACAGATAGTCCCTGCCGTACCCACATTGACCACCAGGTCAGGTTGCACATGGTTTATTGCTTCCGAAAGATAAAAAGCCGATTTCACCTTTCCCACGCCGGTACGGAGATAGCCAATCTGCACCTCTTCCTCCCCCATCAGTCCGGGAAATTTCAATTCAGTAAATTCGCCTTGTACGGCATAAGTAACCAAGATTCTCATATCAATTCATTGTTTTTAATCAGACACTGCCATTTTCCATCAACCTCATCAAATTCTCAGGAAAATCATAATTTTCCCACCAGATAAGATTTCAATGACTCTACATATTCCTCAAAGGCATCCACTCCCTGCGGAGTAATCCTACAAAGCGTACAAGGCATTTTTCCTTTAAAAGTTTTTGTTATCTCCACATAACCCGCCTTGCTGAGCTTATCCAACTGCACACTGAGGTTTCCTGCCGTAGCTTTCGTTTGTTGACGGATATAGACAAAATCCGCTTCCTCGACACTGATGAGCAACGATATCACCGCAAGCCGCAGTTCACTGTGAAGCAAAGGGTTCAGTTCTTTAAACATATCAAATTTTATTCTTCCGTTTACTTTTCAACAATGCATAGAGAGATATTCCCACCAAAGGAAGGTGATACAATCCCAAATAAAACCCTGCATCGGTTGCAAAATTGCCCATGTTATAACAGCCGATGATAAACCCCACCAACGCCGTTACCCGCAGCAAAGTTAAATCAATATTTTCTTTACTCAATAGAAGCAGGACCAGAAAAACCGGAGTCATCGGACAAAATGCCATCGCCGAGCCTCCGGCAAACAGATGTATCGGGCTGAAATCGGGTTCTGCGCCACGCATCATGTCCATAGGCCACCATAGGCAAAAGAGTGCCACGGGTATCAGCCATGCCGTCCTTCGGTTCAGATTGCCGAAGGTCAGCCTGCTGCTCCCCCGCCAGGCTTCCCTCATCCAAAGCAGGGCAACCAAGAGCATCATCACCACATTGACCGTCACTATGCTGAAACCATATTTATCTGTTACTGCCACATTCTGTACAATGGCATACAGCACATAGCAACCTCCCACATAAAACATAAACCAGCGCGACATCGTCACGCGCCGAAGCACAAGCAGCATCAGCATGACAAGGGAAACAATCTGAAAAGTCCACGCATAAGGATACATCCCTTGTATAAGTGCATGGCTCAAGGTATAAATTATCAGATTACCGATGTTCTCCCACCGAAATCCTTTAGTAGCAATCGGCAATAGAATAAATTGCAAAACAATTATACACACAATAAACTTTCGGGAAAGCAGGAATTTGTCTAAAGCACTGTTTCGTGTCATCATACTTCACCCCACTCTCCGTTTCGATTTTCTTTCCGCGCCTTATAATTCAGTATATGCCCGGGAATAATCAGCGAAAATACCAGTACACCGACAAACCAAAGCAGGGATGAGAGGAAAGGCACTTCTCCCCAAGTATACAACAAATTCTTCAGCCCCCATAAAAAGCCAAACAGCGGGAAGATAAAAAACGTAGTATAGCGAATGATGCAGCCCGTAATGATGCTGCCCAACGAGAAGAAGATGGCACACAAAGGCAGAATAGTTTCGTAATGTCCGGCATCCGTTGCCGCCAGCACCCCCATCATACATACCATCCCGAACACCCCCCACACCCGCTCCAGTATCTTGTCAAGATAAAACTTCACAGGTTTTTGCCGCTTACGCAATAAGAGGAACATCAACAGATACCCCACAACCGGAATCCCCCAGAATCCCCACATCCAGACAGGATTGCCCGTAAACGTGACACCTGCCCATACGGCCAAAGTCACCAACACACCTACATATCCCCACACTAAAAAACCATTTCCGCTACCCGTATCCAGGTTGCGACGCGTATTGCGTATCATTCGAGCGATAAGTTCCAAACTCTCTTTCTCGTTCAATTCTTTATCTTTCATAATTATACCCGATATGATTACTTCTTCATTCCCTTTCGGACATCCACCAACGGCACAACCACCGTCTCCGTATTTTCTTTTACCTCCCAATCGACAATGGCACAATACTCCATCGGTACTCCGTCCTCTCTGTCGAGCCGGTAATTACCGTTTTCATCGTGATAGACGTAAATTTTGCACTTGCCCGCAGGCACATCCTTCAGCTCCAGCACGACATCGCTCACAGCGGCATCCACCATATTATATTGCCCCTTGTCGGTAGCCGCCATCAGCTTCCCCTTGGCAGAAGGAACATTCGTCACTTTCAGCGTCAGAACACTCTGCGCCGACACACCCACTACAAACATACTAAAAAGAACGATTACCATACCTTTATAACCCATTGTTTTCATAATCACACTTCATTTTAAAGTTACACACATATTAATAAAAACACTTTTTAGGTTCGAACTCCAATGCAAATATAATTAGTTTATTTTATAAACCAAACTATTATATAAATTATTTTATTTATTTCTTTGCATCCTACTTTACTGTAGGTTATTCCAATCATTCCCAAGCAGTAGTTCCGAAAACAGCAAAAAGTAATTCCTGCCTTACTAACTATTAATCGTCCGATAACCGTTTTATTATCGTCCGACATATGTCTAATTATCGTCCGACAGTTGTTGGACGATAATTCAACAACTGTCGGACGATTAATAGTTAGCAACAGAAATACTAAGCGTTTGAAAAGAAAGGAAGAGAATCCTTGCAGAAAACCAATAGTCCCACACATATCCTATCTTTTGATAAACAGTCCGCCCCTTTTTCAATCCCCCGAAACCAGGTTTTCATAGGCCATTTCGGTTATTTCGATACCTCTACAGCACATTTTCTCCGAAAAGTTTTTGTAATCTCCAAGTAAATCGTATTTTTGTGTACAATTTTGGTGTAGTAATGACAGACGAAGAAAAGAAGCTATTAAGTACCTTTGAAGCCAGACTGCGGCATTTAATCTATCTGCACGATGAATTAAAACGCGAAAATACTGAGCTAAAGCAACTTCTTAAAGCCAAAGAGGAAGAATACGGGAAGGTACAGGCTGAATACCGCGAACTGGAACTTAACTACACGAACCTAAAAACAGCTATGACAATCAGCCTTAACGGCAGCGACGTGAAAGAGACGAAACTGCGATTGTCCAAATTAGTGCGTGAAATCGATAAATGCATCGCTTTGTTGAATGAATAAAGAAAAGAGGATGTATGAACGATAAAATAAAGATAAACCTGAAGATGGCAGGAGCCTCCTACCCTCTCACAATCAACCGTGAGGACGAGGAAATGGTAAGAGAAGCCGCCAAGCAGGTAGATATCAGACTCAATGCGTATCGGGAGCATTATCTGAATGTGTCTCTAGAGAGAATTATAGCTATGGTGGCCTATCAGTTCGCTTTAGAAAACCTTCGGTTGAAGGATCGTAATGATACTGAACCCTATACAGCTAAAATAAAGGAACTGACAGAGGTATTGGAGACCTATTTCAAGGAACAATAAGCTGCAATCCCTCCGTCGGGTCGGTAAAAGAGAGAAATTCGCGCACTGTACAAAAGTTTGCCCTTCATCGAAGCAAGCTTTTATGCAGTGCTTTTTTATTTATATATTAAAAACAAATTAATAAAATGACAGTAGTTACAATAGTATTATCCATTGCCTGCTTCATTGTCGGAGGGTTTGCCTCGTACTTGTTCTTCAAGCACGGGCTGAAAAACAAATACGACGGTATCCTGAAAGATGCGGAAGCGGAAGCGGAAGTGATTAAGAAGAACAAGTTGCTGGAAGTAAAGGAAAAATTCTTAAACAAGAAGGCAGACTTGGAAAAAGAAGTGGCCCAACGTAACCAAAAGATACAGCAGGCAGAAAACAAGCTGAAACAACGTGAATTGGTACTGAACCAACGCCAGGAAGAAATCCAGCGCAAGAAGATGGAAGCAGAAGCCGTGAAAGAAAATCTAGAAGCCCAGCTGTCCATCGTAGACAAGAAGAAAGAAGAACTGGAGCACATGCAGCGCCAGGAAATAGAAAAACTGGAAGCTATCTCCGGACTTTCTGCCGAAGAAGCCAAAGAGCGCATGGTGGAATCCCTGAAGGAAGAAGCCAAAACGCAGGCCCAGTCCTACATCAACGACATCATGGACGACGCCAAGCTGACAGCAAGCAAAGAGGCCAAGCGCATCGTGATACAGAGCATCCAGCGTGTAGCTACGGAAACAGCCATTGAAAACTCAGTAACCGTGTTCCACATCGAATCAGATGAAATAAAGGGACGTATCATCGGTCGCGAAGGCCGCAACATCCGTGCTCTGGAAGCCGCTACCGGTGTAGAAATCGTAGTAGACGATACTCCGGAAGCTATCGTATTGTCAGCCTTCGACCCGGTTCGCCGTGAGATTGCACGTCTGGCATTGCACCAGCTGGTGACGGACGGACGTATCCATCCGGCACGCATTGAAGAGGTAGTTGCCAAAGTACGCAAGCAGGTAGAAGAGGAAATCATCGAAACCGGTAAACGTACTACTATCGACCTGGGCATCCACGGTCTGCACCCGGAACTTATCCGCATTATCGGTAAGATGAAATACCGTTCTTCGTACGGCCAGAACCTTTTGCAGCATGCACGCGAGACAGCCAATCTTTGCGCTGTGATGGCATCAGAGCTGGGACTCAACCCGAAGAAAGCAAAACGTGCCGGACTGCTGCATGATATAGGTAAGGTGCCCGATGAGGAACCGGAATTGCCGCATGCACTCTATGGTATGAAGCTGGCAGAAAAGTTTAAGGAAAAACCGGACATCTGCAACGCCATCGGTGCCCACCACGACGAAGTGGAAATGACCAGCCTGCTGGCCCCCATCGTACAAGTATGCGACGCCATTTCAGGAGCACGCCCGGGAGCACGCCGCGAAATTGTAGAAGCATACATCAAGCGCCTGAACGACCTTGAACAATTGGCCATGTCCTATCCGGGAGTGACAAAGACATATGCCATCCAGGCAGGTCGTGAGTTGCGCGTCATTGTCGGTGCCGACAAGATTGACGACAAGCAGACGGAGAGTCTTTCCGGCGAAATCGCCAAGAAGATTCAGGATGAAATGACTTATCCGGGCCAGGTGAAGATTACCGTTATCCGCGAGACGCGTGCAGTGAGCTACGCAAAGTAACATCGGAAAAGAAAATAAATGCAGAAAAGGGTGAATTCATATTCACCCTTTTCTTATTTTTGCACTATAACCATAACTTTACAAAAATGAAAGATTATCAGTTTGAAGTTTGTGCCAACTCCGTAGAGAGTTGCATTGCCGCACAAGCCGGCGGAGCAGACCGAGTAGAACTATGTGCAGGCATCCCCGAGGGAGGAACAACCCCCTCATACGGCGATATCCTCATCGCACGGGAAGTATTGCAGCAGACCAAATTGCATATCATTGTCCGTCCTCGCGGAGGAGACTTCCTTTACTCCTCCACCGAACAGCGCATCATGCTGAAAGACATAGAGAATGCCCGCCGTCTAGGCGCTGACGGAGTCGTGTTCGGTTGCCTGACGGCAGAAGGAGATGTAGACCTCCCATTGATGGAGCAACTTATGAAAGCCTCACAAGGGATGTCCGTCACCTTCCACCGTGCTTTCGATGTATGCAGAAATCCACGAAAAGCAATAGAAGATATTATCGCATTAGGATGCAACCGCATCCTAACTTCCGGACAGCAATCTACAGCAGAGCAAGGCATCCCTCTGCTAGAAGAGCTCCAACAACAAGCAGCAGGCCGAATCATTCTATTGGCAGGCTGTGGGGTGAATGAAACCAACATAGCCCACATTGCCCGAGAAACCGGTATCCGCGAGTTCCATTTCTCCGCCAGGGAGAATATCGAGAGTTCCATGCTCTATCATAATTCCAACGTCTCTATGGGAGGAACGGTACATATTGATGAATATACACACACCATCACTACGACGGAACGGGTAAGGCAAACAATCGGAGCATTGAAAACCTCTCTCCTAGCCCCTCCTCATGGGGAGGAGGACAAAGATAGTCCTACAAAATACAAACAAGGGTAACTTCAAAACGGGGATGTGTCAAAACCCTCCTATAAAAAAAGGATGTACCGAAAGTACATCCTTATTTCTTATATCATTAGGATATATATTATTTCTTCACCGGAGAAGAGTATCTTGCATTCAGACCATCCAGAATCTCACGAGTGATGTTGTAGACACTGTCTGCATAGAGCAGATTATCAAAACCCGTATTGCTGATAATCATGCTGTAACCTTTTGTCTTATTGTACTCCTTCAGGAAAGCATTGATAGAATCACGCAACTGCAAGCTGTTCTTTTCATTCTCACTCATCAGCTCAGACTGCAGCTTGTTGCTCAAATTTTGCAAATCCTGCTCCAATTTGGCAATGCGGTTGTATTCCTGCTGCGCTCTCTCCTGAGAAAGATAAGCGTTGTTCTGGTACTTTGTCTGGAATTCCTGTTTCTGCTTCTCCAGCTCGCTGGCTTTCTGGTTCAGGGTCAGGCGGACATTCTCTCCTTTCTTCACCATAGCCTCATTCAAGTCTATGCAATAGTTGTATTTTGCCAAAAGCGTATCTATTTCAACATAAGCAATTTTCATTTCCGATAATCCGCCGGCTTGTGCAGGAGCGTTTGTTGTCTGTTTATCAGTATTGCCGGCACATTGAGCAAATAAAACGATCAGTGCGAGAGCTGCCAGACCGTTCATGAGGTAGTTTAATCTCTTCATAATTGATAAATATTGTTTTTAAAATTTAGTTCATACTATCGTTTAAGGCTTTTTCCAGTTCATCAATGGAAAAACGGGATTTGCGTTGCGCTTCCCTATCCTGCGACTGCACACAGCCGATACCTCTATCGCGCATAGCCTTATTGCCACTGACATGCCCATTAGGAAACCTGCCGCCTTTCACAAAAAAGACCTTTACACCCAATAAAACAATGCAAATAGCAACTATTAACAGAGTTATCAATATTGTATCAAGCATTTCCATTAATTTTGTTACATGAAAATAGCGTTTTTACTATTTTTGTGGGTGCAAATATAGGGCTTTGGTTGGACTAACACGCCTTTTTTACTCTAAAAAAAGAGAAAGGGGAATAAAATAGCCAACCATTTTAACCATATTTAGCAATAAGCGGTTAATTTAATGGAGAATTAATAATTGACAATTGATAATGAAGGCTGCATAAACGCATGTAAGGCAGCTGTTAATTCAGATAATTATGGAAAAAAAAGACTTGAAACCGGCCGGTGTATTTCACTATTTCGAGGAAATCTGCCAAGTGCCGCGTCCTTCTAAGAAGGAGGAGAAAATCATTGCTTACTTAAAAGCATTCGGAGAAAAACATAAGTTGGAAACAAAAGTGGACGGAGCCGGAAACGTTCTGATAAAGAAACCCGCCACTCCGGGCATGGAAAACCGCAAGACTGTCGTACTTCAATCGCACATCGACATGGTATGCGAAAAGAACAACGACGTGAAGCACGATTTCCTGACCGACCCTATCGAAACCGAAATTGACGGCGAATGGCTGAAAGCCAAAGGTACTACCTTGGGAGCCGACAACGGCATCGGTGTAGCCACCGAACTGGCTATCCTTGCCGACGACAGCATTGAACACGGTCCTGTCGAATGCTTATTCACCGTGGACGAGGAGACCGGACTGACCGGTGCCTTTGCACTGAAAGAAGGTTTCATGAACGGAGACATTCTGCTGAACCTTGATTCCGAAGATGAAGGCGAGCTCTTCATCGGCTGTGCAGGAGGCATAGATTCCGTTGGCGAGTTCACCTACCGGGAAGTGGACGTACCTGCAGGATACTTCTGCTGCAAAGTGCAGGTAAAGGGGCTGAAAGGCGGACACTCCGGCGGCGACATACACCTGGGGCGTGGCAATGCCAACAAACTGCTGAACCGCTTCCTGAGCCAGGCATCCCAGAAGTACGACATGTACCTTTGCGAAATAGACGGTGGTAACCTGCGCAATGCCATTGCCCGCGAAGCACACGCGGTAATTGCCATACCCGATGCCGACAAGCATGCCCTGCGCACAGACTTGAATGTCTTTGCCGCCGAAGTGGAGGCAGAATATGCCGTCGTTGACCCGGACCTCCAATTCGTGCTCGAATCGGAAGCAGCCCGTCCCAAAGCCATTGACAAAGATACCGCCAAACGATTGCTGCAAACCATCTATGCCGCACCTCACGGTGTATATGCCATGAGCCAAGACATTTCGGGGCTGGTGGAAACCTCTACCAATCTGGCCTCCGTAAAGATGAAGCCCGGTCATATCATCCGCATCGAGACCAGCCAGCGCAGCTCTACCGCCTCCTCCAAACAAGACATTGCCAATATGGTGCGCACTATATTCGAAATGGGTGGAGCAGCCGTATCCTTCGGAGACGGATATCCGGGCTGGAAACCCAACCCGCATTCAGAAATTCTGGAAGTAGCTGTCGAGTCCTACAAACGCTTGTTCGGTGTAGATGCCAAGGTAAAAGCTATCCATGCAGGTTTGGAATGCGGACTGTTCCTTGACAAATACCCGGCACTGGACATGATTTCCTTCGGACCTACCCTGCAGGGTGTACACTCTCCCGACGAACGGATGCTGATTCCTACCGTACAGAAGTTCTGGGACCATCTGCTGGATATACTGAAGCACATACCGGTGAAATAAATATCCCTCGTTCCTTAAAAGGGAACGGGAATAGTTTGTATGAACGTTATCTATAAGATAGGAGTTATACTCTTCCTTCTCTGCCCGTACATCACTCTGTACGGGCAAGAAGGAAAAGATACCCTCACGTTTCGGATAGTAAGCTACAACGTAGAAAACCTATTCGACTGCCGACATGATACACTAAAGAATGACTACGAGTTCCTGCCGGATGCTACCCGGCATTGGAACTACTCTAAATACAGAAAGAAACTGGACAATATAGCCCGCGTCATCATCGCCACCGGAGGATGGACGCCACCTGCCCTTGTTGCCTTGTGTGAGGTGGAGAATGACAGTGTGATGCGCGACCTTACCCGCTACTCCGCCTTGCGCGAAGCAGACTACCGGTATGTGATGACACAGTCTCCCGACGAACGCGGCATCGACATAGCGCTGTTGTATCAACGTAATCTTTTCAAACTGCTTTCCTATCAGAGCCTCCCCGTAGACAAGCCCCGGAAGAATAGCCGTCCCACACGGGACATTCTTCACGTCAGCGGATTGTTGCTGAATCGGGATACGCTTGATGTACTGGTAGCTCACTTCCCATCCCGTTCGGGAGGGGCAAGAGAGTCTGAACCTTACCGGCTACTGGCTGCCCGAAAGGTGAAGTATGCCATAGACAGTCTATACACGATACGCCGACATCCGCAAATTGTCCTTTTAGGGGATTTCAACGATTATCCGGAGAATAAATCGGTAAAGGAGGTGTTGGAGGCGGTAGCACCGTCAACATTGCAAGACTCTCTACGTCCACAAAAGCTTTATCATCTGCTGGCAGAAAAAGCCAAGACACACAAGCACTTCGGCAGCTACAAGCATCAAGGAGAATGGGGACTGCTGGACCACATCATCGTATCGGGCACGCTGTTGCAAGAACACTCATCACTACGTACGGAGGAAGCAAAGTCGGATGTATTCCGCCCGCCCTTCCTACTGACAAGGGACAAGAAATACGGAGGGCAGCAACCCTTCCGCACCTACTACGGAATGAAGTATCAAGGCGGGTACAGCGACCACCTGCCTGTATATGCGGAGTTCCGGTTGATATATTAATCGGAATACTGATACAGCTTCAAATCAAACTTCTGCGCTATAACCAACAAATGGTCGAGATGTCGGACTGAATGCGCTCGTACTCTTTCCAAACTTTGTTGCGCGAAGAGAAATACATTTCGGCAAACCTCGGGTCTATCCCCCAACTTGTCAGGACTTTGTTCATTCATCCTCCTAAACTCATCACAAGCTCTCTTTTTTGAAGTCTCTTGTTTGTATAACAATCCAAAGATAAAGATGGTTTCAGGGAACGGCAAGCATATACCCCTTTTTCATCAACGACTCAATCCTCACGGCCGGGTCGTTTTTCAATGCCCGCCTCAGATAGGACACCTGCACATTCAAGGCAAGGGAATTGGCATATGAGGCAGTGCCCCACACGGCATCCAGCAACATATCGCGGCCGACAGTCTTATTCACATTCAGCGCCAGCAAGCGAAGGATATCGGCTTGACGGGAAGTAATCAGCACCTTACTATTTCCCGTACGAATCTCGTTCGTACTGTAATTGAATACGGAATGGCCGAAAGCATACATCTCATTCTCCGCCACGCCGGACAACTGCGAAGTGAAACGCTCGCGGATACGCGCTGTCAGCTCTTCCGGATAGAAGGGTTTGGCAAGATAATCGTTCGCCTTCAGTTGGAATCCTTGCAGGCGGTCGGCCTTATCGCTACGGTCGGAAAGGAAAAAGATCAGGACGTGTTTATCCGTCTCGCGAATGCGTTCAGCCACTTCAAAGCCATTGTAACCGGGCATATTGATATCGAGCAATACCAAATCAGGCTTTATGAGCGGAAATTGTTCCAGAGCAATTTCCCCGTTTCCGGCATAAGTCACTTCATAGCCTTCCTTCTCAAGAAAGCGCTTCAGCAGCATTGAATATTTCAAATCATCATCGGCAAAAAGTATTTTCAAGGCTTTCATATCATTGGTTATTTTAGAGTAGGGATTATGCGGGTTAGCACGGACTTATTGAGGAATATTAATTTCAATCATTGTTCCCTTGCCTGCCTGACTATTTAAAGAAATGCTTCCATGATGCGCCTCTACCAGCAACTTTACATAGCTCAACCCCAGACCAATGCCGGGCAACGAACGGTCGGGAAGATTACTGCCCCGATAAAACTTATCGAATACACGGTTCTGTTCGGAAACCGGAATGCCGATGCCATCATCAGACACCCGTATCGTCAATTGGTAATCCTGCAAAAGGCAATCTACAACAATATGCACAGACTTGCCCGAATACTTTACGGCGTTCTCTATCAAATTACTGATAATATTAGAAACATGCACCGGGTCTGCCGTTACCAGAGTCTCCGAACTGAAATGGGTTTCAATAGCAACATCCTTATCCTCAGGAACATGGTAAAGCCGGACAAGCTTTTCCAAACTCGTCTTTATATCAAATGTACGGACGGAAAGCTGCGTGTGTTCATCATCGGCACGCGTCATATCACGTAGTTTTGAAAGATAGGCCGACAAGTTATCCAGCTCGGACATGGAATCGTGAATCACTTCATCCATCGCTTTCTCATCTGTTCGCATAGACTTGTCATTGAGAAAGGCTATACACATTTTCAGAGCCTGGACGGGACGTTTCAGTTCATGTATCATAGTGTTTACAAAGCTTTTTCGCAGTTCGTCTATCCGCCGTTGCTTCAAGATGGTTTTTATCTGAAACAGCAGACAAAGCCCCAGCAGAAATATCAGACATGTACTGCCCACTAACTGCCAACCCATACGCACAAGTACCACATGAGGTGAAACCTTCACGGAAACAAGCACAAACTGGCGTTTCAGGGGATTATAAGGATACATTACTTCTATATATGGATTGAACAATGTACCTTGCCGTTTCAGTTCCGCATTCCACTGGTAAATGGAATCTTCGGAAACCACCAGATGCGTAGTAAACGTTTGTTCGTCCAAACGTATGGCAAGCAAGGAATCAAATTGCTGCAACGCAAAAGGCACATCCAACTCCAAACGATAAAGATTAATAATAGAGTTCAAATTAGGAGCATCTTTATCGGACATATTGATTTTGAATGAATCCTTCGCAATGAGCCGCTCTTCCGGCAAAAGGGTGTCTAACGCCAATGCCCATTCCCTACGCTTTGCCTCTCTTTCTTTATCATCTGTACTGGCAGAGTCCTGCTGCTCTATTTTGAGAATTTCTGTATTCTTTTGGCCCAAGCTCTCCAAGTCCCGCCCTTTCAGAACACCCAAAATTAATTCGTCGATAGTGGTCCGCTTTTCCAAATCAATGGATTTGCTCAGGTGATAGAAGAACATATTGGTATTGCTAAGCACCTTTTTGGGTTGGGGAGTACGGATAGAGTCATACTGTTGGGTGGTCTGCAAGATGCAATCATAAATATCATTGATTTGTTCATCATTCATATACTGATACTGATTACGCAACCAGTAGACCTGTCCGCAGGTAATAAGCAGTATCGATGCGATGGAGAATATCCAAACGATCTTAATCCGTTGTTCCATAATTGTTCTTTTTTAGTCTCACTTAGAAAGACTTTCATTTAGTACCGGCAAAGGTAGAAGTTAGCTTGCAAATATAGGTACGTGCGAGGCAGATATTATGCATTGAGTAATATTTCAGTAATAACTTTCAGCCTCTTCTGAAGCAAAATCCGCATAGTTTTGCAGTACAATAATCGCTGGAAGCAATATGTAAAACCTCTGAAAATGTAAAAACTATGAGTGCAAGAATTATTTTCCTCAATCTGTGTCTCGCTATATTGTTCGCATCACAAGCGAAGGCACAAATCATCGTTTCTGATGGAACGAAAATACAGAATGATACCATCGGTGAAGCACAAATCCTTGTGCAATATGAAACGCGCCATATCAGTAATACGGAAAAGCCGGAAAATGTTACGGAAGAAACCATGATGCTGGAAGTCGGTAAAAATCTCTCTAAGTTCTACAGTTACACCAAGTATGTTTGCGACTCTGTACTGGCAGTAGACTTCGCCAATAAAGCCTCGCAGGAAACGATTAATGAACATCTGAAACAATACGGAACAAGCAAACTGAGCGAACGAACCTTCAGAGGTTATCCTGCCGGAAAAGTAACGACTCTCGATGAAGTGGCAGGCATATCCCGCCTACGTTGCGAAGAAACGGATGAACGTCCGCAGTGGAAGATACTGGCAGAAAACGATAGTGTCCTCTCCTACCTTTGCAGCAAAGCCGAATGTCAATTCAAAGGCCGTACATGGACGGCATGGTTTACTGCAGAAATACCCGTCAGCGAAGGTCCATGGAAGCTTTGCGTACTGCCCGGACTGATACTGAAAGCCGAAGACAGTGAAGGGCATTATTCATTCACTGCCACAGGTGTAGAGCAATGCCACACATATCGGCCGATACTTTTCGACGGAAAGAAGCACGAACCGATGAACCGCAAAGCATACAACAAAGTGCACGAACGTTATTATGCCGATCCGGTAGGATTTATCACCGGAAGCATGCCGAACGTCACCATTAAGGTTAGTGATGAACACGGCAATGCAACCAAGAACCCGAAAAACGTTCCTTATAATCCACTGGAACGATAATATTTCTCCACACCCGTAAGCATTCGTGAAATCTATCGCATACTGAATGCATTTCAGTCGTATACTGAACCCTATTCAGTCGTATAGTGAATGCCATTCAGTCGTATACTTAAATACCCTCTTTTTTACGCATTGATAATCAATAAATTACGAAACCACCATAATCGTATAAAAATTACAACAAACTTCAATTGCCAAACAATCAATTATTGCAGTGTATGAATAAAAAAACTATCATTCTATTTTCCCTGTTTCTCTTTCATTTCTTGTCGCCTACCTGCGCACAGACGTTGAGCGGCAAGATAACAGATGCAGAAACCAATCAACCGCTGGAAGCTGTAATGATTAGTGTATTACGCGGAAACATAACGATAGACTATGCATTGACCGATGCCAAAGGACAATGTTCTTTGCCGTGGAAGCATAGCGGAATGCTGCAACTCAATATTTCTTTGTTAGGCTATAAGAGAGAAATGCGGAATATCAATGCGGCAGGAATCCTGAACCTCAGCCTACAACCGGAAGCCATCGTATTAAAAGAAGTACAAATACGTCCCGGACGTATCAATACCCGAAAAGATACGGTGAGATATGACTTGGCGCAGTTTGCATCATCTAAAGATGTGCACATAAAGGATGTATTGAAGAAACTTCCGGGCGTGGATGTAGATGAAAACGGACAGGTTAAGTATAAAGGGAAAGCCATCGACCACTACTTTGTGGAAGGAATGGACGTGACAGGCGGACGTTATAACCAAATCAACAACAACCTGAGTGCCAAAGCCGTAAAGAGTGCGGAAATCATGGAGAACTATCAGTCAGTAAAGGCCTTGAAAGGAAAAATCAATTCCGATGAGGTGGCATTGAACCTGAAACTGGATCCGAAAGCACGCGATCAATGGATAGCAAACGGTACTCTGGGAACCGGATGGAGTGACAACAACAAAATCCTGTGGGAAGGCAGACTGAATGCCCTTCAACTGGGTAAAGGAAAACAGAGTGTCTATAATTACAAGACAAATAACAATGGCAAGGACCTCAGCAACGAGCAAACCAAACTGACCGGAAATGGCCAGCAACAAGTTCCGCTTTCCGGTTTTCTCTCCCAGCCGGGCATCAGCGCACCATTAGACAAGAATCGCTTATTATTCAATGAAACCCACACCCTGAACGGCAACCGTATGTACAAATGGAATGATGACCGCAGCTTACGCCTGCAAGCCGGATATACTCGTGAGCTAATCCGACAGCAACGGGGAAATACCCAAATCTACTATCAACCGACAGATACCATACAAATAGACGAAACCTACCATTATCGTCTGAGAAGTGACATCGCTAATCTGGAACTGCGTTATGAAGACAACAGCAGCCGGAATTATATATCCAACCGCTTCACCGTAGACGGAGAAACAAATCGCGGACGTTCGGAGGAACTGGGACAAACTCTGCAAACGTCACAGCTAAGTGCCGGAAACTACTTCAATCTTATCCGAAACCGGGAAAGCGGAACCTGGGAATTTCGTTCGACGACACAGTATGCTTACCAGCCTGCATCCTTACTACTCGAAGAAGGAAAAAGTAAATTCAACCAGCACAACTTCTACACAGATAACAGTGCCGCATATCTACGAAAGTATGATGGATTTACCCAACAATATAAGGCAGGAATACAAGGAGAACGGGCTACCCTGAAATATACTCTGACAAGACAGCCCAATGATTTCAATGCTTCGCATCTGTCATTGCATATTACCCCCTACTTCCAGCTGGAACGTGGAAAATGGCTGGCTACACTTTCGCTTCCTCTGAAAGCAGATCGGTATTTCTCACAACAGCGTTCGTTCCTGTTCTTCAATCCGTCCATGTATTTGCGCTATAAACTAGATTATCATTGGACGTTCTCCCTTTATGGCAGTCTGAAACGCTCGGCAGGAGACTTCTCCGACTTGTATCCGGGACTCTACCAAACTGATTACCGCACCTGGCGAGACGGCAACGGACTCTTCCCTACCAGCCTCACGCAAACCTACAATCTCTACGGAGAGTACAAAAACACTGTACAGGAATTTTTCATCACTGCCGCACTAACCTACAGCCGCAGCAACCGGAATACTCTTTTCGAACAGAGTGTTTCCGAAAATGCCATTGTCTACACTCGTCGTGAACTACCGAACCATAACGATAGCTGGAATCTCAGCAGTACTTTGTCCAAAGGTATATACGACTGGCATTTGAAAACCTCACTCACCCTACTACTCAGTCGCAGCAATGGCGAACAGCTTACCCGCCTGGCTGACAGCGAGGGTAACCGGCAAAGTCTTCTGCAGACCTATCGTTATGATTATCTGAAAGCAGAGCCTAAAATAATCTGGTCGCCCGCAGATGTTTTTGAAGCGGAATATCATGCCACATTAGGCTATGGCGGCAGTAAGATAGGAAGTGATACCCGTCTCACCCCGTTACTGGACTTCGTACAACGGCTACATCTCACATTCAGTATCGGGCAGGTAGACCTACGGCTATCCGGCGAGCATTACCGGAATGACTTAGGAGGGGACGCACATCTCAACACCGTGTTCGCAGATGCATCCCTTATCTATAAAAGAAAAAAATGGAGATTGGAAGCAAGCCTCAACAACCTGTTCAACAAAAAAGAGTATGCTTACACCACGTATTCCACCACGCAAAGCTACACTTCACGACTAAATATACGTCCGAGGGAAGCAATGGTGACGATAAATCATCAGTTCTAAGTCTGCAATATCATCACCGTGGAATATATCAATATCCCAACTATCGTCAATCCGCCCACCAATATGGGAGCATAAATATGGGGGACTTTCTTCATGGTCTTATACCCGCTGACTTTCAGGAAAAGGCGATATACAATGTATGCGGCAATCAATCCAACCAATGTTCCCACGATGAGATCGCCCGGATAATGCACTCCCAAGTAGATACGTGAATAGCAGGTCAGCAACGCCCATCCCATCATAAACACAGTGAGCCATCGTTTACGGAAAAGAAACCAGACAAAGAATGCCAGGCCAAAAGTATTGGCAGCATGACAGGAGGGGAATCCATAACGCCCTCCCCGATACCCGTTTACGATATGCACCATGTCGGATATGGGATTTTCCAGATTGGCGGGACGAAGGCGTTCCACATACGGGCGTATCAATGTTGCCCCCGTCTGGTCGGCAATGGTAATTACGAGTGCCAGACCGACCATGCAGCACAAAGTCACTTTCCAATGGAAGTTGCGCAGCATCACATACCAAATGGCAGCATACATCGGCACCCAGACCCACTTACCGCTGTAGGCGCTCATAAAATAATCGAAATACGTGTTGTGCATCCCATTGATGAAAAGGAATATGTTTGTGTCTATATCTATCGCCCTTTGCAAGGCATCCATAAGTGCTGTCATACTTTATACTCTTATACTTTAATTATCTTCCTCTATCTTTTTGCTATATCGTCATACAATTTTTGCAGATAGGCTTTGCCCAAAGGCAGATTCTTCCCCTTTGCCGTACCCTCATCCAATACCACAGCACCTGCCTGGCAATTGAATATCACCCGGTTGTCCGCTGTCACCATACCGAAAGCATCGGGTACGGTAAAGAACGCGAAATGAGGGGAAGCGGGATTAAGCATATCTTTACTGAAAACAAACTCTTCATGGGGCAGCGCCAATTGGGCCAGCAACGTGGCTGCAATGTCATGTTGCGAGCCATAGACGTCAATACGCCTCGGCTCTCGTACGGCACCGCCCACCATCAACAGAGGTATCCGGTAACGTTCTACCGACAAATTGTCGATATGTTCGGGATAAGCTCCCAAGTGGTCTGGAACAAACACAATCACCGTATTCTTCCACTGGGGGAGCTCACGAAACTGTCTTACAAAATCGCCTGCACAACTATCCGTATAGGCAAAGGCGTTCAGCCGGTCATTCTCCAGACGACGGAAAGGTACTTCAAAAGGCTCGTGGCTGCTGGAGGTCTGCAAGACACGGAAATGAGGAGTTTTCTCTTCGGCAGTTCCTTCGGCAGCTTCGGTTTTCAAGTCTTCCAGCAGACGGTTGAATACGAGATGGTCGTGCGCCCCCCACTTACTTAAACGTTCCGTTACGGGAAAGTCCTGGTCGGAAACAATATCTTCAAAGCCCGATGACATCAGGTAGGAACGCATATTGGTAAAGTCGGCATCACCGCCATAATAATACTTGGTACCATAACCCGCCTTCCGCAAGCTGCCTGCAATGGCAGGAATAGACTGCGTCTTGCGGGGATATTTCATGATACTCGTGGTGGGCTGGGCAGGATAACCGCTCAAGATAGCCACCAGTCCACGGTCCGTACGGAAACTGTTGGCGTAGAAGTTCGTAAAGAGTACCCCTTCTTTACTCAGACTATCCAAATGGATGGCAATATTCGGCTCACCTCCCAAAACCGTCATCAACTTGGAGGAAAAACTTTCAAGAATCACAAAGAGTACATCGGGACGCTGAGTATTGAATAAAGTATGCAGTGAGTCAGTAGGTTGCAGCACAGAGTCTGTCTCTTCCGTTTGACCATCGACTACTGCAGGCTCAAGCATGTCTTTAAAAAGCCGGTCGGCCTCCGCAGCTTCCATAAAACGGTACTGCTTGCTGAAGTCCTTCTGCTTGGCTAGAGATTCCATCAAACTGAATGCAGGGTTGATAGCTGCATGGTTCAGACGCTGCTCGGCACTGAAATAGACTTTCCCCACATTCATAGTAGATACCGTAAAGCCTCCACGGATAGGAATAAACAGCAACCCCGTCATCAGCAACAGTATGCCCGACATCTTCAGACGACGATAAGGCAGTTTCATCCGCAGCAGCTGTTTCTTCTGCAACAAGATGCTGTAAAAAACAGCATAGAGTACGACAGCATACACAACCATTGCCACAATTCCTCCCAGCACCATCCAGATGCTGACGCTGGCCACTGCATCTTTAGGAGAAGAAAAGAAATAGAATAACGGAGTAGCATCCAAACGAAATCCCCAATACTCGTACAGTCCTAAATCGACAGTAAAAATTATGGAAATAAGAACTGAAACAAAGAGGAAATACCCGCACCAGATGCGATGAAGGGATTTAGAAAGCGTCCATACGGAAGCAATGAAAAGGAAACCTGGAATAGCCGTCAGATAACCAGCCAAAGACAAGTCCAAAGGTAACCCATGCCAAGCGACACTGAACCAATCCGCACACGAGGCGTCCGGATACAGCGACTTGTAAAACAGCATAAATAGTGGTTTCTGCAACACAAAAATACAGACAAACAAGCAGTATGTCTTAATAAATCCTATGAGCCTATCTTTCATCAGTGCCTTATCATATATTTAATATAAGGCGCAAAAATAAACCTTTTTATTCTATTTCTCGCCAATATCAGTCAATAATTACATTGAAAGATAGGCTTATAGCATTCATAGTGCTTGTTGACCACGCAATACATCTTCCGGCAACTCATAAAGGAAGTCTCCTATATAAGCAGCCCACCCCTTGTGCTTTTTACTGAAAGAGAGATTGTAAATCTGCTCTGTCACCGTTGAATCACCTTGCAATACCATGCGGAAAAGTGCCTTGCCTCCCCTGACGTTATCTACCGAATAGAGTGTATCAGGCGCCGCCATGACTATTTGCTTGCTAGAATAGCTGCTCCCTTTTATGGCCTCGAATTTTACAGGAACCGACTTTAGAGTGCCGGTAGTATCTGCGGCATACAGCTTAGAAGCAGTCGTTTCATACAAATATGCCGTTCCGCGAGCACTACCGCAACTCTGCACTAAATCATCCTCGCTCAAAGTGACACTTCCGGCAACCAAAGACGGTTCAACAGAACGTACCGGTTCTACGGTCACAGACAGAGTATCGGCAACAACCGGTTCTTTTTTCCGCTCTCTATTTGCAAGTCGAAAAAGAGAAAAGTACCAACAAGAAAACAAACATATTTCATGGTTTATCTCAATTTAGCATATAATATATAGTTATTGTCATTCTCATGGATGCTATCTGCCAACTTCTGCAAGCGTTCGCGTTCTTTGGAAGAAAGATTTGTCTTGATTTCCAGATGTTTCTCCAAAGCATCTTTTAGCTTGGCTGGCTCCATATTGAGAATATAGTAATCACCATTCACCGTAAGATAGGCGGGCATGTCTCCCAGATAGTCATTCACCAATCTGTAGAAAGCACCTTTCAACGTCTTCTTGTCCATGATATAACAGGACGGAGCCTCAGTGACATAGCTATTCTCACTTACCTGCTTCTTTACCGTCACGTCGCCCACAAAACAGTGGGGCAATTCCTGATAAAAATGTATCGGGATTTCCTTCATCTCGAAATCCACCGTAAAACGCGGATTCAAACGTCCCTCTTCAAAATGATAAAGCGTATCGGGACGAAGTTCAAAGAAAGTAAATAAAGATACATCGAACTTTCCGTTCACCTTGTTACTAAATACCTCGTTACTGAAGTCCGGACGCACCGCCAAATGACGTCCGGGAATGGTATCCAGCAGATTCCCCTGAAGGTCCTGACGCCATGCCGCATAGAGCAGATTATTGAAAGGAAGGATGAATACCGATAGAGTGGAATTTTTACTGTCCACTTTAAATTTCCCCTTCGGAACCAGTGTGGGCAGAGGAATGCTCTGTACATACTGACCTTTCAAGTCATAAGCAAGCAAAGCTTTTGCATTCCAGGGCAGGATATAAATACGCTCCGACGCCTCGTCAATCTGTGCATCATACACCAGCTGATACTCACCCGGCCCTTGTCCGAAAGAGCCTATATTCGCCAGAAACCTGCCGAACTTGTCAAATAGTTTAAAAGGTGTCTGCTGCCTGCCATATACCAATATATAATTGTCCGAAACCAAAACACCTCCTGCCGGAACCAGCGCCTCGTCACTGTTATCCAATTTCACCACTTGAAACTCTTCCGCAATAGCACTTAAAGGCAAAGTAACCGTATCTTTTAATTTAGAAAAGTCACAGACCCATACCGAATCGCCATCCATTACCTCCACAGAACCTACCACCGACTGCCCGGCCAAAGAATTTACCATCGGATAGTCAGCCAAACCATCCGTCGCTTTTTTACCGGCTCCATTGCAACCCGCCAATAAAGCCACCCCCATCAATAAGGAAAAGACCCTCATCTGTTTTTTGTTTTTCATGTCCTCATTCTTTTTAAATTCATGAATAGAATGAGAACAAAATTAGAGTAGAAATTGCAATAACACAATTCTCGCGATAGACAAAAGCGGAAGTTTCTTTCTTTTATATTTCACTATAATACAGATATATAACCTATATACAAAGAAAGTATCATATAGACATTTTGCCACATAGTTCTAAAAATGCCGCAAAAAAGAATCCAAAGTATCATCTTCGGCAGTCAATCCGAACTTATCTTTTTTCACCCGCTGCTTTTTACGGCTAACGGATGTGCGACTGATACAATAAATATCTGAAAGGTCTTTTATACTGACTCCAATCTTCACCAGACAACAAAAATTGACATCCTTCTCCGACAAAGAAGGAAAACTCCGTTTCAGCCGTTGCGTAAAGTTATCATAACTCTTATCCACCGTCTGCCGGATATCGTCCCAGTCCTCTTTACTCAAAGCAATGCGCAGGTTGGTATCTGTTTCTTTCCGGTCGTTGTCTTCCAAAGAAGGAATCTTATGAAAAGACTTCATACGGCGAAATAAAGACTCGCGCAACTGCGATTCCTTTTCACGCAAAAGCGTCAACTCCTCTGCCTGCACCAGCAACTGTCGGGTCTGTTCCAGTCGAATCGTTTTCTCCTGCAACAACAAGAGGTCGGTCTGGCGTTTTCGACGCTGCGATACAAAATAGAAAACAAAAACAATCAGAACCACAATCAGTCCAAGGGATAATACCATGATTTCTTGCCGCTGCTTGTCTATCCTCAAACGATTCAGTTCATTCTGCATTTTCTCTTTCTCATAATTCTCACGATTTTCTGTAGCTTCTTCCTTTTGGATTTCACGTATCAGTATCTTATCCGCTTTCAATGCCAGATTATAAGCTAAGCTATCCTTGCCACGCGAAGCATGAAAAGCACTCAATCGCCGCGAAGCTACACCTGCCACCCAACGATTCAGCGAACGAGCAGCACTTTCATAGTAACGGCAGGCCGAATCAACTTGTCCTGTCATGGCATACAGGTTTCCCTTAGCCAGACAATAATGCGGTATGACGGAACGAGACTGCCTGCAATCGCGTATGGAGTCCAGACAACGGACTGCATCCAAATAACGCCCCATACCGGCATAAGCCTCGGGCATGGCCCTACACACTTCTCCCTGTATCCAAGCATCTGCCCCGTCACCTGTTTTCCTATAATAGACCAAAGCCCGTTCAAACATTCCTAACTTCATGCAACGAAGCGCCACACCGTAATTCACTCTTGCTGTGAGTTCTTTATCCGAAAGATAACGACATGTCAGATTTGCATATCTTTCCACACTATCCAATGCGGATACAGCCCAGATTTTCTTATAAAAAATCCAAGCCACTCTAGCAGAATCGGGACGCATAGGCTCCGATGCCAGACGCTGTTTTCCACAAGAAACCAACAAGAAAAGCAGAAGCAACAGGTAAAGAATTCCGTACTTCATTTTTTTGTAGTATTATTATCAGTTGCGTTTCAAAAATAGCCGATTCGTAATCGTACCCGGCAACTCGTTTTCATAATGAGTCACCATAATCATCGTTTTATCTCTTCGGTGGCAGAATGCTTCTATAATCTTCTTGACCCGACGACGGTTGTAAGTATCAAGTCCATGAAGCGGTTCATCCAAAATCAGCAATTCCGGGTCTTTCACGAAAGCACGCGCCAACAACGCCAGACGTTGTTCACCACTGGAAAGTTGCAGAAAAGGCTTGTCTTTCAAGGCGGCAATACCGAAAATATCCATCCACCACTCGCATACCGACATCTGTTCTGCGTGAGGACGCTTATACAGTCCGATACTGTCGTGCAGACCGGAAGCTACAATCTCCATGGCAGGCAGGTTCTTCAGATAAGAACGATGCATCTCCGGACTGACGTAACCGATGTGTCTCTTGATTTCCCAAATACTCTCCCCCGTCCCGCGCTTCCGTCCGAAAAGACTAATATCACAAGCGTACGACTGTGGATTATCGGCACATACCAGACTGAGTAACGTAGACTTACCGGAACCGTTCTCGCCACTCAACGCCCACTTCTCCCCACGCATCACTGTCCAATCCAGCTCCTTCAGAATGATACGGTCATCGTAACGGATACTGACCCCGTTCAACTTCACCACTTCATCGGAAGTAAAATCCGTATGCTCATAGGGTAAATCAAAAATACGCCGCCGCAATTCCTCCAAAGCACCGGCTTCTTCCCGAATATGTATCTGATTGTCCACACAGAATGCCTGCACATACTCCTCGCGCTTCATCTTCCCGCTCACCTTCATACCATCTACCGAAACAACGTGTGTAACAAATGAAGGTATATCATCCAACATGGAAAGCACAAGGACAATTTGCAACCCGCCCAGCCTGGTAAGCTGTTCCAACAAACCGGAGAGCAGTTCGCGTGTAGGCGCATCCAACCCGATGAAAGGATTATCCATGATAAGAATTCGGGGAGCGGACAATAGAGCCTTAGTCAGCTGAAACTTACGGAGTTCCCCACTACTGAGAAGAATGATTTTCTTGTCAAGCATCGGCTCTATGCTGAAAAGTTCAAATAGTCGTTGCCTCAAGGCATCGTCCTTTACTTCTCCCAGTACTTCGCGTACCGACGGAGCATCCTCCAGGTCGTGGGCATTCCAACGCTGTTGATAGTAATAATTGGCATCGGCGGAACCGTAAGTATCACGGAAAGCAATGTATCTGATATTGTCATAGGCAGTTTTCGTGAGGGAGGGAGAGAAATCATAGGTAAGCTCACCATCACGCAATGGATACTTTCCCGTCAGCATATCCACCAAAAGACTCTTTCCGGCTCCGTTCGGTCCTACAATGGCAATGTGTTCTCCTGCCAGAAAATCAAGGGTGACAGGCTCTGTCAAACGAACAAGCGGGTTGCGTACTACGCCCCCCGCTATGTGTATTGTATGTTGCTGCATCATCCAATCATCATTTATACATAATCAGTGCCGATTGGGCCGGAACAACAACTTCGGGGCCGTACAGTGTACCCAAACCTTGTTCATTGATAAAGCCATCCTTGCAGACCACTGTATATTTACCTTCGGGTACGGTAAGTTTGGCAGGCTCCTTACGGGCATTCAAGACTACTATAATATCTCCCCAAGCATCACCGTTGGCATTTTCTTTCAGACGGTAAGCCACCACATTGCTGCCGTCAACCGGTAGAAATTCCAAATGTTTACGCACCAAATCCGCATCACCCATACGGAAAGCCGGATGCTTCTTACGAAGCTGTATCAAACCTTTATAATAAGCAAATACATCTGCATGCTCCGCCTTTCGTCTCCAATCAATCGCATTGATGGAATCGGGACTCTCAAAACTATTGTGCACTCCCTTCTTGTCACGCATCACTTCCTCACCGGCATAAATAAACGGTACACCCTGTGAAGTGAATACAGCAGTTTGCGCCAATTTGTCAAGCTTTGCCAATTCTACGGGAATAATACCCGGAATACTTGCTTTCAGCCTATCCACCAAGCACATATCATCGTGGCAGGAAACATAGCTGATCATCTGTGTAGGTTGTTCCGCCCACGGAGCCTTACTATAATTCACAGAGTCATTATTTACTTGCGGATGCCTGATGGCTCCTACAATACCAAACTTTATGCTCTCCTCTCCTCCCGGCAATCCAGCAAGGAAAGCACCTTGATGATTGTCATTGAACGGACCGCGCAAAGCATCACGCATTTCGTCAGAGAAAGCAGCAACACCCGGCATCTTATAAGTATTGGCTTTCATTGCCAGAGAATCTTCCGCCATCTGTGGAGCCGATGCCGCCCATCCTTCACCATATATAAATATAGTCGAATCTACAGACGTTGCCGCCTTACGGATTTCGTTCATTGTTTCGATGTCATGGATACCCATCAGGTCAAAACGGAAGCCGTCAATGTGATATTCATTAATCCAGTGCAATACAGACTCAATCATGTATTTACGCATCATCGGACGGTTGCTGGCAGTTTCATTGCCACAAGCCGAACCGTTTGCATACGTGCCATCCGGCCGCTGACGATAAAAGTATCCTGGAACTGTACGTTCGAAATTGCTGTCAGATGTATTGAAAGTATGGTTATACACCACATCCAGAACAACACGGATACCAGCTTTGTGCAAAGCCTGCACCATCTGCTTGAATTCGCGGATACGAACATCCGGCTTATAAGGGTCAGTGGAATAAGAGCCGTCAGGTACATTGTAGTTCTGCGGATCATATCCCCAATTATACTTGTTCTCGTCCAGCTTTGTCTCATCAACGGAGGCATAGTCATAAGACGGAAGGAGATGTACATGTGTCACTCCCAATTCTTTCAGATGGTCAATGCCGGTTGCCAGCCCATCAGGACTTACCGTTCCCTGTTCTGTCAATGCCAGGAACTTTCCTTTATGCTCAATACCCGACGACGAATCAATGGATATATCACGATGGTGCATTTCATAAAGAATCACATCGGCAGGAGAGTCCAATGCCGGACGTTTATCATCTGCCCATCCTTTGGGGTCTGTGGATTTCATGTCGATGATGGCGGCACGCTTTCCATTCACCCCTACAGCTTTGGCATTGATACCCGGAGTATCCCCCAACCACTTATCATTGATTTTCACATTGAATGTGTAGAATTTACCTATCAAGTCCTTTTCAACTTTAGCTTTCCAAGTCCCTTCTTCAGATGATTCCATTGAAATAGTTTCGTAGGCATGACCTCCATCTCCTGCTTCGAACAACATCAGGCGAACTTCATCCGCCGTAGGCGCCCATAACGTGAATTGCGTGGCAGCAGGTGTATATTCCATCTCTGTCAGACTACCCGAACGAACAGGGTAAAGTTCATACGAAGCATACTCCGTCTTCGCGGGAGTGCAGCTTACAACCGTTGTCGCAGCCACTCCAATGATAGCAAGTTCATTCAATTTCATGATATTATTTTTATATTCTACATTTCAATTCTTATACTTCTTCACCTTATCCGGATTTTTGGCAATAAAGTCTTTCCAGCCATGATAGCCTTTCTCCACCGTGGGACGCCCCATCTGCAGAAAGTGACAATAGGCAGCAGCAAGCCCGTCCGTTGCATCCATAAAAGTAGGCATATCCTCTTTAGGAAAATGCAGCATACGCTGCAACATGTTCGCCACCTGTTCCTTGGATGCTTGTCCGTTTCCGGTGATTGCCATCTTTATTTTTAAAGGAGCATATTCCGTAATGGGAATATCCCTACTCAAAGCAGCTGCCATTGCTACGCCTTGCGCACGCCCCAACTTCAACATGGACTGTACATTCTTTCCAAAGAAAGGGGCTTCAATAGCAAGCTCATCAGGCAAATAACTCTCTATGATACTCAGTATCCGTTCATGAATATGGCGTAACTTCAGATAGTGGTCTCCAAATTTGCGGAGGTCAATAATTCCCATAGCTATCATTTCTGGCTTGACACCTGCCACACGCAATACTCCATACCCCATAATGGTGGTACCAGGGTCTATACCCAATATTATTTTCTCTTTGACCGGTTGTATCACATTATTACCTCCATCAATGTAGGAAATCCAATCACTTTATTCTTAAAGATATTCAGTAATTCCTCATTCAGTTTCACTCCTTGCTCTTGATGCCAACGATGCAGTTTGGCAGAGTTTTCTACCTCAAACTGAACAGAATAACAGATACTTCCTTCCTCAATATGACTCAAGATACGGGCTATACGTGGAGCATACAATATTCCATTCTTTTCTACCTCGGGAAGATAGTGTTCCTGCATCCATATCAGGAAGTTTTTGTCTTCTCCTTTCTCTACATGATAAGTGGTATTATATATCAGCATAACTTATTTTTTCAAATTCTTTCGCAAACATAGCAATTATTTCAGAATAATGCATTATATTTGCACCATCAAAAATGAAAGCAAGCCCGCAAACGTTGGCAACGGGGCGTTAGCTCATCTGGCTAGAGCGCGACACTGGCAGTGTCGAGGTGATGAGTTCGAGTCTCATACGCTCCACTTA